>ERZ761584.433-NODE-433-length-13241-cov-6.788943_pt1 | contig 13241 bp, 23 predicted proteins | sample MGYA00512168_ERZ761584 | MGnify/ENA primary metagenome ERZ761584 (study PRJEB28899, sample SAMN03785564) | bioreactor sludge metagenome | biome: EBPR Sludge; feature: EBPR Bioreactor; material: 0.22µm filtered reactor supernatant | place: Saint Lucia: Queensland...
CGAACTCGTAGCGGTCCCCGTTTTTGATCTCAAGCGTCCCTGCGCCGTGCTTTGCGTACATGTCGCGCAGTATCGTCGGCCCGCTGAACTCTCCGTCCTTCGCGCCGACGATTTCGTAATCGAAGCTCGCGCCCATGCGGCAATGCAGGTGGCTGTCGATTGCGTATCCATTGATGGCGCGCACCTTGACGCCGTAATCTTCCGCGATGCCGCGCGCGATGGCGTTCTGCAATCGCAGCCCCCAACTCATGCGCTCGGTCCCTTCGCGCTCGTCTGGAGTCTCGGCCTTCTTGATCGTCGCAAGCTCGAATGCCGTAAGGTACGGACTCATGCCAAACAGAGCGGCCACTTCGGTGCTGCTGACGTACTTATGACGCAGCGCAAGCCAGTCCTCGCGGGTTTCCGGGTGATGCATCATGATTGATTGGCCTCGCCGCCCCATTGATCGGCCATCGCCTCGGCGATGCCAAGATAGGTCTTACTGCGCTCTTTCCAACGATTCACGCCAGGCGGCATCCTGTGGATGCGGTTGGCGCGCCCGTCAACTACTTGCGTAGCCCGTAATTTAGGCAGCCCCTTGAGCCACAAGCATGTGGCTTTCGTCTCTCCGTGGCCGAACTGCCACGGTTGAATGATCTGGTCCGGTTTGCGAATGCGGCTCGATATGATGCTGATGGGATTTTCAAGCGCGATGCGCGGAATCTGCGCATCAAGCAGCGTGCGCACAAACTCCAGTGCCTCGGCCTGTTCTTTCTGCTTCCCCTTGAACCAGCGCGCGCCGCTAACGGCCAAGTGCGTGCATGGAGGGTGTGCGATCATCATATCCCACTTGTCGGCGAGGATGTCTCGCACATCGCCGCAGTAATGATTGCCGATGATATCGCTCTCGCACGGGAGCATGTCGCAACTCCATGCCTCATGACCGCGAGCAGCGAATGCATCGCGCACAATACCGCTGAATTCGCAAGCTATGAGAACCTTCACGCCAGCACCATCCCCGCGAGATACGTCATGATTGATTAGCCTCCAGCGCCTGTTATATGCTCGTGTAAACGATCTGTCAACACCTATGATAGAACTCAGGCCATACCAGAAAACAATCATCGAGGACATAAGGGCGCAATTCCGCTCCGGTGTCCGTTCAGTTCTCGCCGTCGCGCCGACAGGATCAGGCAAAACCGTATGCTTCGCGCATATCACGCACGGCGCGATAGCGAAGGGTAATCGCGTCATGATCCTGGCGCATCGTATCGAACTCGTGGACCAGATTAGCGCGGCGCTCGCCGCCTTCGATGTCCCGCATGGGTTTATCGCAGCAGGCTATCAGCGCAAGCCCGGCGCGCCCGTACAGGTCGCGAGCGTGCAGACATTGGCGCGGCGCCTGCAATCGACGCCAGCGCCCGATCTGCTCGTGATAGATGAAGCGCACCACGCGACTGCGCGAAACACGATAGGCACCATTCTCGGCCACTACAGCAAAGCGAAGGTGCTCGGGGTGACGGCCACGCCGTTGCGCTTGTCGGGGGAAGGGCTGGACGAGTGTTTCCAATCTCTCGTGGTCGGGCCGAGCATTGCGGACCTCATAGACATCGGCGCACTGTGCTCCGTCAAGGTTTACGCGCCGCCTGGCATTGACGCGACCGGGCTTAAAATGACGCGCGGCGATTACTCGGTGCGCGACCTGATGGGCATCGCCGACCGACCGACGATCACGGGGGATGTCCTGGACCATTACCGCCGCCTTGCGATCGGGCTGCCGGCCGTTGCATTCTGTGTCAGCGTCGAGCACGCGCGACACGTCGCCGCCCGGTTCACCGACTCAGGCATCTCTGCCGCGCATATCGACGGGGGAATGGACACCGACTTGCGTCGTAACATCATAGGAGCATTCCGAAATGGCACCATCAAAGTCCTCACCTCCTGCGACCTCATCTCCGAAGGGTTCGATTGCCCAGGCATCGTCGCCGGCATCTTCCTCCGCCCTACGGCAAGCCTCGGCCTCTACATGCAGCAAGTCGGGCGATGCTTGCGGCCCGCCCCCGGCAAGCAGCACGCCGTCATCCTTGACCACGCCGGGAACGTTGGGCGACATGGCTTGCCAACTGCGACGCGCGAGTGGAGCCTTGAGGGCAGTGGATGCCGGGATAGCGGACCTGCGGACGAGCCTGCTGTCTCTATTAGGGTCTGTCCGCGCTGCTTTGCGGCGGAAAGATCTGGCCGCGCGACGTGCTCCAATTGTGGCGCCCCCTATCCCGTCGCCGCCCGCAAGGTCGAGCAGGTCAAGGGTAACCTCGAAGAAGTCACCGACGCGCGCCGCCAAGACCGGCAAGCGCAAGGCGCCGCGCGCTCGATACACGCGCTGACCGAACTAGGCCGGATGCGTGGATACCGCAATCCTGCCGCTTGGGCGCGCTACGTCATCGCCGGCCGCGCCGCGAAGGGTCGCTAACCTGACAGCGCCCATACCACGAGCGCAATGCAGGCCCATACTGCCAGGCTCGCCCATATCAGGGCGCGCGGCGGCCCGAGGTACTCTGGCGGCGGCAAGTCCAAGGCGCGGCCGAATCGGTGCCGCTGCGCGAGACGGTCTCTCCAAGCGCCGCCGCCTTGGGTGCTCGCCTCGTATTCCTCGTCGTGCTGAGTGTCCATTTTGGGTTACGAGAAAAACAGCTCGCCCGCGATCCACAGCAGGGCCGCCCACCAGCCCATGCCCAACATGCCGATGATGATGCACAGTCCAAGCCATATCATGATGCCTCTCCCGTTTCGTTAGTTCCCATCTCCGCCACCTTGCGCCGCCACAGTTCCCAAAGTCCCGGATGCATGGCGCGCCGTCCGCCTTCCCATTCCTGCCACGCTCGCCGCGCCGCGTAAATGATGCTGGCCGCTTCCTCCTGGGTCAGTCCGTGAGACTGGCGCTGGAAGCGTATCTCATCCGGCGGCGGCGGCACGATGTCAGCGTTCATAACCGAAAATCTCTGCCGGCGTCATGATCCGCTCATTCTCAGGACACAAGTCGCGCTCCGCTTCCTCGCGCGTAGCGTACCACCGGATGCACGGCAGGCTTTGCGTGTATGAGTGCTTGCTGCCTGGCTTGGCGACGTATTTCAGGCTGCCTATCAAGTTTATGGCGTATTTCATTCGCCCTCCCTCGCGTCGAAAGTCATTTCAGCGATGTCCGCAAACGCAAGGTACTGCCGCGCGTAAACGGACGTTCCGTGAGTCTCGACCACTTGCGCGCGGAACTCTGCCAAGGGGCCGAAAAAACATCCGGCCCGGACGTGAATCCCATCCTTGAAGTTGAAAAAGTACGTTTTGCGCTGTTCGCTTCCCGCGCGGTCAATTGCGAGGTACGGATCACCAGGCTTGCATTCGTGCCCGTCTTCAAAACTGCACCCCTCGCCGAAGCTGCACCCCTCGCCGAAGCTGCACCCCTCGCCGAAGCTGCACCACTCGCCGAATCTGCACCCCTCGCCGAAGCTGCACCAATCGCCGAATCTGCACCTCTCGCCGAAGCTGCACCTCTCGCCGAAGTTGCACCTCTCGCCGAAGCTGCACCGCTCGCCGAAGCTGCACCAATCGCCGAAGCTGCACCGCTCGCCTAAGTTGCACCCCTCGCCGAAGCTGCACCAATCGCCGAAGCTGCACCGCTCGCCGAAGTTGCAGACGGTTGAATAGTCGCCGGGCTGGCACTGCCGGATTCCGTCCACGATCGGCAATGCGTAAAACTCTTCTTGCGTATAGCGCTTCATAAGTCTTGCACCTCGTAGCCGAGCATTGCGTGGGCGCGTTCTGGAATCGTGTTGGCCATGGCTGTTTACTCCTGTTGTCGAATCGCTGAATCCCATAGTCTGCCCGCAAGCGCGTCAGCCGCTTCAGGATCGCCGGGGCGCATGTGCGCGGCGAGGACTTCAAAGTCTCTCTTAGCGGCGAAGCTATCCCAATACCAGTCCAGGCACCCGCCGTTACCGGCGTTACTGAGCCTCGCGACTCGGTTCCCGAAAGCGTACAGGTCGCCAGCCCACGCGAGATTGCCGGATGCCATGTGCATAGCTTGCGGCTTGCGGACGCTGAACCGATCAATGGGCGGAATGTTCTCGATAGCGACCGCTTCGCCGTGTTCAATCGCGCCCGTGACGTGGTGTCGTAGACGTGCTCGTGGCGTGCTCATGCGTCTACCCTCGCCGCTTTCATGAAGCGGGCCGCGTCAAATTTCGGATTGTCCCGCCCCAAGTCGGCGGAGAGGTAGCGTGCGGCTAGCGCAATGCCAGCCGTGATGTCCGCATTGCCCGGCATCGTGGCGTCCGCGCAGTCTTTCGCGGCGGCGAGCGCAGCGGCTATCAAAACGTAATCTTTGCGTGTCATGGTCGATTGCTCCTGGTTGTATTCAGTCAGCCGCGGGCAGCGCGGATGCAGTGATACGCCCGCACGATTACTGCGCCATTCTTGCGCGTGTCCATGCGTAATGCGTAAGTGTCGGTATCCCGCCCATAATGCGCGCGATTCCATTCATCTAGACTCACGCGGCGACCGTCAATGTATCGTCGCTCCGCGCGCGGCCCGTCCGCGAGTCTGTAGACTTTCAAGGCTTGCATGTCGGTTGCTCCATGTCAGATAAGACCGCGCTCGGCGAATGACATCAATTTGTCGCCAGCTACTATCAAGTGATCCAGCACGCGAACGTCTACGAGCGCAAGCGCGTCTTTCAGTCTCCGCGTGATGAGTTCATCCGCTTGGCTCGGTTCCGGCACGCCAGAAGGGTGATTATGTGCAAAGATCACGGCTGCCGAGTTCCGCGCGATTACTTCGCGCACTACTTCGCGTGGATGCACGCTCGCGCCGTCAATCGTCCCGCGAAACAGTTCCTGGAATTCAATAAGCCGGTGTCGATTGTCTAGATGCAGCAGGCAAAATACCTCGTATGGCCTGCTGCCGAGTATCGGCACTATCCAGTTCCGCGTCGCTGCTGGCGACGTGAAAGCGGGCTTGTCTTGATTGACATCCGCGAGCGCAAGCGCCGCTGCTGCATCGCGCACCATGTGCGCAGGCGCGGAGACGTAGCGCGCGCCTTTTTTGATCATAAGTTCCATTGTCTTAGCCTCCAGTTAGATGAATTCCGAGTGATCTGGCTTGCGCTCGTCGCGCAGATCGCGCAATTCCTGAATGCTCTCGCGCAGTTCATTCCGTGCGTTCGGAAACCTCGGCATATTACGCATCGCGCACAGTTCGCATATGCGCTCGCGCGCCGCGTCAATGCGGTCCTGCAAGGCGCGCGCCGCTTCCGCGCGCTCGCAATACTCGCGCTCGCGTTCCGCAAACACCCGCGCGTGCTCGTTGGCTGCGCGCGCCGCGTCATTCTCGGTGTCGTAGCTGTCCTGGAAGTAAACGCGCTCATCATTCCCGGTCCAACGGTAGCCTGCAAGCCAACGTGACTTGCCGAGATAGGCCACGATGCCCACGGCAGTTTCGCTGCCGTGTGTGTCGGTGTAGTAGCCAGTGTGTCGCAGTCTGATAACCTTGTGCGCGTCGCGCTCGCTGCGGAATTGCTCGCCGCCTAGTGCATACCAGACTGGCGCATCGCCATTAGAGCCGCGCATCAGGCCATAGCTGCGGCTCGCAAAATTGCCGTAGCGCACGTCGCGCCACGAGCCCGGTGCGAGCCCGTGATACCGCGCGTTCTGAATTCCAGCGGTCGCTTTCGTGCGGTCCGCGTATGCCTTGCGCAGAGCCTCAAGTCGCACGGGTGCGGTAGCTTTCAGGTTCAGGTATAAGGGCAACATTTCAGTATCCTCGTATGCTGTGGTACTCGCGCACGACGACGTTCCCGCCTTTGCGTTTATGCAGGCGCGTAACGTAAGTATCGGTGTCGCGCCCGTAGTGCGCAGCGTTCCATATGTCAATGTCGACTTGCCGCCCGTCTAGGTAGAGGCGCGCGGCAAGCGGGCCATCCGCAAGTCTGTAGACTTTCATTGCTTGCATGATCGGTTACTCCTGGTCCTGGCGGTCGTCACATTCTTTCTGTTCTCATGACTGCCCCCGGCACGCGCGCAAGAATCGCTCGCGGTCGAATCGCGCATTGTCACTCGCGAGCGCATAGGCCAGCGCATCGACCGCTGTACTCCAGGCCTCCTTTACGCGGTCTGATTCCGGGCTTACCGGCATTGCGCCACTTAGCGCTCGCGCTATCAGGATGTAGTCTTTACGTGTCATGGCTCTTTCCTCCTGTCAGTGAACACAAGCGACGGCGCTCCGGAGAGTGCCGTCTGATCTGGTCACTGGCCGATGTTGCCGTATTCGATGGCAAACACCGGCTCATCGGTACCGCGCGCTTTGATTACCACGTTGTACCCGTCATTCTCAACCGCGCAGCGTCCCGCTGATGCGGCCGAAAGGAATCCATCCGCGCGCAGCGCTCGCAGCAAGGCGCGTGCCGACAGGTCGCAGTAGGCTAGTGGTACGTCGCCTACCTTGTACCATGAGTTCCATTGCCATCCATTGTCAGAATCGCGCCAAGCGTCGATTGACAGCAGTCTGCAAGTCTCGTTACTCATGATTGCACCTCCTCGAGCCCGGTATCGTCCGCGTCATGCGGCCCATTGCTGCGCACGTCGTCAGACGTGTCCGCGCAAGCGTCTACATACTCATGTAGAGCGTTCTCCGCCTCATCAGCGGTCAGCAATGACACCTCCACGCCCCATGCGCTCGCCAGTTCGGCCATCTCATGGTCGTTCGCGCAGTCTTCTACGAGCGCATGCGCTTGCGCTCGCGTGAGTGTCGCGCGGCTCATGAGCGCTCCCCGCGCGCCAAGACTTTGCGCGCTTTGTCGGCAAGCCCGTAGGCGTCAGCATCTTCTGAATAACCGAGGATTGCTAGCGCATCGGCTACGTAGTCGCGGTATTGGGGGCGGATGCCCATATCGCGCAGTTCGCGCGCTACGTTCGCGAGTGCTGTAACAGTGTGTAGGGATTTTGGGATCATGGCTCTTTACTCCTGTGCGCTCTATGCGCTCTATGCGCCCGTGATTGAGCGTGCATGGAGTGTGCTCGCATCGCGTGCGATTGTCAATGCCTGTCAACATTAGTACTTGTACCTATGCCAGCAGAAAACCGCGCCGCTATGTCCGCTATGTACGCTATGAGACGCGCATAGCACTTATAGCGCATCTAGCAGCTAAACTAGTGTCCGATGCGCGGACAAAAACTGTGGATAACTGCAAGTGCGGCAATGCGTGCTTCTGTCAATCCGCTAGGATTTAACAATAATCGTTGACAAACAGGGGTTAAGCCGTTGATTGTTGCAGCGCACATAACGCATAGCGGCACCTAGCGGCTAATTCCCATGGAGACCCTCTACCCAGCCGGTAACTTAAAAAGGGTAGTGCTATAAGAGATATATCTGTTAGGAAGTAAAGTGAGTCGGGTTAAAACAATGGGTTACGCATAGCGGCGCTCGCTGATGCCGTAACAGGGACTGTTAGGAGGTGATGTGGCGCTATATGCGCTAGATCCGCTATGCGATGCAGAGCCGCTAGATGTGCTATGTCCGCTAGACGCCCGCGCAGTTTGTTGACACGATTTTCCCGCTTTTGCGACCCGTCGCGCGCTGCGATATCGTCGCGCGCATGAGCACTCACGACCCCTTCTCCGATGACCTAGCCGATGACCACGTCGCCGCGCTCGCCGCACAAGCACTCACTGCAGACGAGATAGCCATACGTCTCGGCATGACTGCCGATGCCGTCCGACAGCACGCCAGCTACGCATCAGCTGCACTCACTGACGCGCACGATGCGCGCGCAGCGCGAGCACTCTGGGAGCGCGCGGTAGGCTCGGTCACATGGTCCGAGTCAATCACACGGCTTGGCGAGCGCGTGAGGCTTGAGCGTGTCGCCGATCCTGATGTCGCCGCAGCCAAACTCTACCTGCAGGCCCGCAAGCCCCAGCAGTGGGGAAGCGCAGCGCAAGATGCATCTCCGCGCGTCTACGTCGTCGCGCTCCCGCCAGTCGCGCATGACGCGGCCGCGTGGCTGGCTGGCGTTGAGCACGATCGCGCGCGCGTCATTGAGCACGCGCCAGCGGCCGGGGGGAGGGCCGCAGGCGGGGCGGGGGTGGAACAGGAGTAACATCGATATATACCCTTCCCCTCCCGCCCCTGTTTTTTTGGTTTTTTTTTGGAGGCATAGAGATGTCTAGTTTTGCAGACAAGACGATGGATGTGGTTGTAGTTGTGGCGAGCGTGTTTGGTTTGGTGGTATTGATTGTGGGGATGGTTGTAGTGGTGGTTGGGCTGTGGTCGAGGGTATTGTGAGCGAGGAGGTGGAAGAGATCTGGCGTCCGAATGCAGGGCCGCAGAGTTGGCTGATATCGTGTCCGGTGTTTGAGGTGTTTTACGGGGGTGCGAGGGGAGGAGGGAAGACGGCGGGGATGTTGGGGGAGTGGTTGCAGCATTCTCAGAGGTGGGGGAGGGATGCGAGTGGATTGGTGGTGAGGCGTGAGCGGACGCAGTTGGTGGAGATGGTGGAGGAGAGCAAGCGGTTGTATTACAGGTTGGGGGCGACGTTTCACGAGGCGGAGAAGTACTGGAGGATGGGGAACGGGGCGAGGTTGAGGTTTGCGTATTTGGAGACGGACGGGGATGCGGAGTCGTATCAGGGTCACCAGTACACGAGGGTGTATTGCGAGGAGTTGGGGAATTTCCCGCGTAAGGATCCGGTGATGAAGCTGATGGCGACGTTGAGGAGCAGTCGTGGGGTGGAGGTAGGGTTTCGGGCGACGGGCAATCCTGGTGGTCCGGGGCACTTATGGGTGAAGCAGAGGTACATTGATCCGTGGCCGGCGGGGATGAAGGTGCTGACGGAGCGGTACGAGGATCCGTTTGGAGGAGGGGTGGTGGAGCGGGAGCGGGTATTCATACCGGCGCTGTTGAAGGACAACCCGCATTTGCCAGCGGAGTACGTGGCGAATTTGCAGATGCAGGGGTCGCAGGCGGTGGTGAGGGCGTGGCTGCATGGGGACTGGAGTGTGGTGGAGGGAGCGTTTTTCGAGGAGTGGGAGACGCGCCGTCATGTGATCGAGCCGCTGGAGTTGCCGAAGGAGTGGGTGAGGTACAGGGCGGCGGACTGGGGGAGCGCCAAGCCGTTTGCGGTGTACTGGATGGCGGTGAGCGACGGGAGCCTGGAGGAGATTCCGCGCGGTGCGCTGGTGGTGTACCGGGAGTGGTATGGGGTAGCGGTGGACACGACGGGGCAGGTCAAGCCTGACGTGGGGGTGAAGCTGACGGCGGAGGAGGTTGCTGACGGGATAAGGCTGCGGGAAGCGGGCGAGCGGGTGGAGTTTGGGGTGCTGGACCCTGCGGCGTTTGCGAATCACGGCGGTCCGAGCATTGCGGAGCGGATGGCGGCGCGCGGCGTGCAGTTTCATCGGGCGGATAACACGCGGGTTGGCGCGCGCGGGGCGATGAGCGGATGGGACCAGGTTAGGGCCAGGCTCAAGGGCGACGAGGACGGTCAGAGCATGATCCACTTTTTTTCGACCTGCGTTCATGCTATACGGACGCTGCCTGCGATGCAGCACGACATGATGCGGCCAGAGGACATGGACACAGACGGGGAAGACCATTGCGCAGACGCCATCCGGTATGGATGCCTCGCGCGTCCGTGGATCCGGGCCGTTGCGCCCAAAGCGGGCGAGAGGCCGGCACTGATGGGGCGCACGCAGATGAGCATCCGTGACGTGATCGCTGCGCACGCCAAGGCGCGCCGGGAGATGGAGTGATGGCCGACTACGACGCGGAGCCGGTCGGAGCCGCCGAGACCGCGTCGAGCATGGAGCGCACTTCACAGGGCATCGTGCGGCGGTGGATGTCGGAACTGGACATGGCCGACCGCGCCGAGAAGGACTGGCGAACCGAGGCGCAGGACATCTGGCGCAAGTACGAGGCGCACAAGACGCGCGCCAACGCCTTCAACATCCTTTGGAGCAACACCGACACCCTGCTGCCGGCCGTGTTCAACTCACTGCCGGTGCCTGACGTGCGGCGGCGGTTCAGGGACGCCGACCCGGTTGGCAAGGCGGCGAGCGAGATCATCGAACGCACGCAGAGTTACGATCTGGACCAGTACGACGCATGGAAAATCGCGACCGACGCGACGCTCGACATGCTGCTGCCAGGTCGCGGCATCGTGCGCGTGCGCTACCTGCCGCTGATGAGCGGCGACAAGGTGCTTGATGAGACAGTCCAGTGGGAGCACGTCCAGTGGGACGACTTCCGCCACGGGCCAGGTAAGCGATGGGACGACGTTCGATGGGTCGCTTTCCGGCACGAGATGAGCCGGGATACGGTGACCGAGACATTCGGGCCGGAGTGGGCGGAGAAATTGACGTATGCCGACGCTGAGTCGGCCGATGAGTTGGAGCGCAAGGACCAGCGCGAGTTGTTCCAGACCACGGTGCTGTGGGAGATATGGGACAAGGACCAGCGGCGGACGCTGTTCGTGGCGCCGTGCTACAAGGAAGCGCCGGTCAGCGCTCAGGACGACCCGCTCGGACTGACCGGATTCTTTCCGGTTCCGCGTCCAGCCTATGCCGTCTCTCAGTCGCGCTCACTCACGCCCGTCCCGCTGTACCGGCTGTACAAGGAGCAGGCGCGCGAGTTGGATCGCGTGTCCTCTCGCATCAACAAGATCGTCGAGGCATTGAAGGTTCGCGGCGCTTACGCAGCGTCGCAGACGGAACTCGGTCAGGTCATCGAGGCATCCGACAACCAGATGGTGCCCATCGAGAACCTGTCTGGTCTTGCGGACATGGGCGGCTTGGACAAGGCCATCTGGATCATGCCCATCGACAAGCTGGAGCGCGTGCTCCAGGCACTGTATATCTCTCGCGAGCAGATCAAGCATACCATCTACGAGATCACCGGAATCAGCGACATCATTCGGGGCAGCACGTCTGCCTCGGAGACGGCCACCGCTCAGAAGCTCAAGAGCGAGTGGGGAACGATGCGCTTGCAGAAGATGCAGAAGGAGGTTCAACGACTTCTGCGCGACGCGATGCGGTTGCAGGCGGAGATATACTCGCAGCGTTACGACATGCAGCGGTTCTCGGCGATCACCGGCATTCAGTTGCCGACCGCAGAGCAGAAAGCGCAGATGCAGGCGATGATGCAGAGAGCCGCGCAACAGGCGCAGATGACAGGGCAGCCGCCTCCGCAGCCGCCTCGCGAGATGCAGGAGATGCTGCGCAAGCCGACATGGGAGGACGTGATCCAGTTGCTGCGCACCGATGGCCTCAGGCAATATCGCATCGACATCGAGACCGACAGCACGGTCAAAGAAGTGTTGCAGTCGGACATGATGGGGCTGGCCGAGGTCACGGAAGCCATCGGACAGTTGATGGCTGGCGCGGCGCCGGCCATCCAGGCGGGGATGCTGCCGGTCGAGGTTCCGAAGGAGATCGCGCTGGCCATCGCACGTCGCGCGAGACTCGGTACAGCAGTCGAGGATGCGTTGGACAGCATAGAGGCGCCGGAGATGAATCAGCAGCAGTTGCAGCAAATGTTCGACCAGTTCGTTGCGACGCAGAGCCAGAAGGTCGCAAAGGACCAAATGGCGCAGCAGCAACAGCAGGCGGGATTGCAGCAGTACGACGCGGCAATCCAGCAGACGCTTGGACAGGTCGCGCAGGTCGGACAGGGCGCGGCGGTTGGATTGCAGCAGATCACCGAGCAGCAGGCTCAACAGCAGCAGGTACTCGCGGCGCTGGTGCAGGCTGTGCAGGAGATGTCATCCCAGGATCAGGGCACGCGCGGACAGGTTCAGCAGACCATGGGCGCGGCGGTGGAGCAGTTCACAGCGGCGGCTCAGGCCGTGCTGTCTGGTGTCCAGAACATGACAGCCACGATGCAGTCGGTCGTTGAAGCCGTTAGCAAGCCGAAGCAGGTCACGTTCGAGCGAGACTCAAAGACCAATCGCATCGTTGGCGCAACAGCCACGTTACAGTAACAGGGGACCGATCATGATGGTGCATACGAAGGATGGGTTGATGGAACGCTACTTGCTTAGCGTCAAGGACATCGTGACCGAGACGGAGAACGCCCGCGTCACGGCAACGGAATGGTATCGTGGTGATGAGTTGATGCGCCGTGACGTGCATGTGAACATTCTCGCGCCGCAAGCGATCGGCACCGAACAAGGGAGACTCTGATGGCGAACACGCAAGCGGTATGCACCAGTTTCAAGGTGGAGTTGATGACAGGCCATCACGCGCTCGGCACGACCGTGACGCGCGCCGGCACTGGCGCGGATACGATCCGTGCTGCGCTGTACCTGGCGTCTGCCACGGTCAACGCATCGACGACCACCTACAGTTCAACCGGGGAAGTCAGCGGCACAAACTATACCGCCGGAGGTGCCACGGTCACGAATGCGACCGCGCCGAATTCCTCCGGTACGACAGCGTTCTGGACGCCGTCCGCCTCGATCGCATGGACGACTGTCACGCTTTCGACGGCTTTCGACTGCGTGCTGCTCTACAACGACACGCAAGGCGATCGTGCCATCGCTGCCTACACGTTCGGTTCGCAAACCGTCACGGCCGGCAACTTCACGCTCACGATGCCGACGAATGACGCCTCGACCGGGCTGCTGCGAATCGCATGAGGCATGGCGTATGAGATCATTGCGCCGCTTGAACTGGTCATTCTCGGCCGCGTGTACCGCTTTACTGGCGGCTTTCGCGCTCTGCCTGAGCGCGAGTCCAGCGATCGCCGGCGACGCCGTGCTGACGTGGACCCTCGCTACGGCAGATACCGAGGGCAACGCGATTCCGGCGAGTGGGCCGACGAGCCTGGCCGCGACACGGGTCGAGTGGGGCAGTTGCAGCGGTAGCGCGTTCGGCACGGCGGCCGGGCAGCAGACGGTCGCAACACCCGCCACGACGTACACGATCACCGGGCTGGCGGCGGGCGTGTGGTGCTTCCGCGCGTACTCGCGCACGGTCGCGGGACTTGAGAGCGCGCCGACGAATGCCGTCACGAAGACGATCCTGCAAGCGCCGCCGCAACCGCCGGGGAATCTGACGGTCGCGGCGACAGTGGTTTACCAGTTCATCGGCACGACGGACGCGGTGACGCTGCTCGCGGTCGGCACGGTGCCTGCTGGCACGGCGTGTGACGCGGCGCAATCGGTCAACGGCCGGTACGCAGTCCCGCGAGCATTGGTGACATGGTACGGCTCGGTCCGGCCT
>ERZ761584.434-NODE-434-length-13231-cov-5.252884_pt1 | contig 13231 bp, 9 predicted proteins | sample MGYA00512168_ERZ761584 | MGnify/ENA primary metagenome ERZ761584 (study PRJEB28899, sample SAMN03785564) | bioreactor sludge metagenome | biome: EBPR Sludge; feature: EBPR Bioreactor; material: 0.22µm filtered reactor supernatant | place: Saint Lucia: Queensland...
GCTGCAGCGCAGTACTTCATAAAGCAAGCCGATTTATTTTCTCCGATTATTCGGGCTATCACCAAAAAACCAGTGCGATTTATAAAAAAGCGACCGTACACTACGGCCCTGACAGCAGGAGTGCTACCTCCTGTAACAGCGGTAGCAGCACATAAGTTTAATAATGGTCAAGGTGCTCCAAAAACGAATACACCCGCACCATCCGCACCATCCGCACCATCCGCACCATCTGCGCCCGCACCGCCGCCTGCTGACAAAGCTGAAACCAATCCATGGTACAGCATGCAGAATCTTGCTCCTATGGGTATCGGTGGCGGCGTAGGTGCATTACTTGCGCAATTGGCAGTTGAAAACGATGACAACGAAACCAATAAGTGGATAAAGACACTTGCTGGTGCTGGTCTAGGTGCCGGTGCAGGTTATGGCGGTAAGTATCTATACGATATGTTTACATCTCCAACTGCCACAACTGCCACAACTGCTCCGACTGCTCCAACAACGAGGTAAGTACTAAGGAGCTGACATGCTCCCAAAACTGAAATTACAATTACTATGGGCTGCAGTATTCGTCTGCAGTTTATGTAGTTGTCATGTTCCTCACAATAAAACTGCTGAAGACTACGCCGCACTCACCAACATAGCTCAACCGCGTAGGGTAGCTCTTCGCATTGTCTATCAGCAATACGAGACTGGATTAACGGCTATTGATCCATGTGTTGTAGAACTGCAACTTGCCTACATTAATGAATTCTTTAAACCACTCAACGCTGTGTTCTTTGTCGAGTCCACTGAGTATATTGCATATAAGAATTCATATACTCGCGAGATGGTTGCAGATGACGCCACCAAACATCCAAATGTTTTGAGTATCTACTACCTAACATCTTACTCACCGGCTGCGTTGAGATACCACAACGGAAAGTTAGAGGGACTATCCGGCTTCTCAGCATTTCCGTGGGGAGAGCGCGCACACGGTGTTATGCTTTTCTGCGCCACTGCCACTCATTTGACACTAGCGCACGAAATAGGTCACTACTTCGGACTGTATCATACTTTTGATGGATTAACCGATATGGTTGATGACACACTGCACACTGACGATCCAAACTATGATAACTTTATGAACTACACTCAAACTAGTGTAAGATCTATAACAAAGGGCCAGATCGTACGTATGAACTTTTTTCTAGTGCATTATCGAACAGCAGTTTTAAGGTAACATATGCCAGCAGAGCTAGAGAGAAAACTAGAGCAGCAAGCAGATAAGAAAGGACTTAAAGGTAAGAGCCGAAACGCTTATATTTACGGCGTAATGCGCAGAACTGGTTGGGTTCCGTCAACACAGTCAGCTACCAATAAACAAGAAGAGAAGGTAGCGTCTATTGGGTCACTGCTTGGTAAGCTGCTTTCTAAAGTTGTAGATCGTCGTGCCTTGGTCCGCCCTGGTCGCAGGCTACCGCCAATAAGCCCCACAGTGCTACCGCGAGAGATTTCTGGACCGCTAGCCGCAATTGTTGGTACTGGCGCTGCGTTTGCTCCGAAGTTTAAGGAAGTTAACACCGAATTAGAGTCATACAAGAGACCACCTATTTCATTTGATAGAAGCACACCACAACAACGCGCCAATTATGAGCAGCAGCTCAAGGCAATGAAGGAATAATCATGAATGAAGCAGTTCTGTATTTTGATTTACGTACCGGTACGGTCCACGCCACACAACCAAACATGACCGGAGCTTCGCTGCAGGAAGTTACACTGAACGCACCTCTGCCTGGGCAGTTTTTAATTCGTATTTTAAACTCATTGTTTGGTGTAGACTTTGGAAATCCCAATAACATGCTACCTACAGTAATCAAAGTTACAATGGTAGAAGCAGCATAATTTTGCACTAGTTAACTTAGTGTTAAGTCAATCAACCCAAAAGTTGATATGATGATAGTTTAGACCGCAGTAGCGGTTTCATGGTTCTATCCGGGTTGTATCAAGGACAAGCACATGCCAAACGGATTAAATTCAGACGCAAACTTCGAGCGTACATTCGCCGATCTTGCAAGTGCTGTATTGCAAGATAGAAGTCCTGCGTTGCTTGATTACATGGTAGGATTTCAAGTCCTAGATACAAATGAAGAGCAAACTAAAGCCGTAGGGGTGTTTGGATGTAAAGTTGGCAACGAGATGGTCTACCTGCCCGTGTTCTTCATGAATGGAGAACTTAAGGGCTCTGAGCTGATGTATCTGAAGAGTCAGGATCTTTTCTGCCCGAGTTCTGAAGCTTGGGTGACTTACTTGTTGAATCGCAAGCCTTACAAACTCGGAGATGTAAGCGAAAAGACAAAGAGCCAGGTTGCGCAAAGTGCGGTGGATTTGCTTCCGTTTAGAACGTCACCTGAACGCTTTGGTAAGTCTGCTGAGTTTAAAAATACTCCGGCAAGATCATACGTACTTATCAAAGCCTCTCAAACGAAAGGCGTCCCTTGCTGGGGCGCAGATAACGTACAAGAATGGGTTGCTCCGTTTGTAGCGGCCGCGAAGAGAAACCCATCTGACCCAATTTATAAAGAAGCCAGCGACAGACTTGACTTCGGTGGGTTGCTTCGCTCCGTATCTTTGAAAGACTCCGCATACTTGTTTGGCACTATGTCTAAACAAGCAGAGTTTGCAGAGTCTGTCATTCGTTACTACCCACTTCCAGTACTCAAAAATATTTTGAATACTCGAATGGAGAAGGTAGCAGCGAAGCCCAATGTACCCGATGTTCGAATCGTTTCGTACAAAGAGAAGGACTTACTTGATGGTCTTGAACTCTCTGACGTCGAAAAGAAGAAGCTGATCAATGGCGAGGTCTTAATCAAAGACCACAGAAATGACACTTCTAAGGTATTTAAACTCAATGTGCCAATGCGTGCGCAATCTTTATCTGAGAGTGGTGTATATGCTGTACCACTCGAGGACGGCTCTGTAGTCAGAGCATTGGTTCTTGTTGGTGCATACGAAGTGGGTAAATATTCGGATATGTGCTGCGGCCCCAAAACGCTCTCACCTGCTCGTGGCGAGTTCGCACGTGCTATGCAAACTCACGTGGTTAACCTGGATGGGCAGGGCTACTGGTCAGGTACAAATGAGAACCTACTGGTCTCTCCTATTGATAATACAAAGAATGGATTTGCTTCTGAGTTTGCTGATATGGTCGAAGTTTCGGCTATGAAAGAAGGCGAGATCTACTGTGTCGTATCAGCAAGTGGCTCTTCTATTGCACCATTCCGTGTATGTCATAAAGATGAACTACCGGACGGTACTATTTCGTTCAAAGTATCGCGTGAACTGTATCCGTATAACAAGAAAACCCAAGATGAGTCAACATATCAGTGCTGCTTTTTGACGTTGCGTCCGCGTGTACACGGCGGAATGGAACGCATTAACGATACTATTTATCTGTCCGAATCGTGCAGGGCTTGTAAAGTAGACATACCAGAAGCAAAGTATTCGGACGAGGGTTATAGGATTTCCAATCTTGGAGATCCGTACTACGGAATGCGCAATCCTGCCAATATGAAGCACATCGAGCAGTTGATGTGGCGTAATGGCTCTGCGCTGCCGCTTAAACTTCAAAGTAACGGCACTGAATTCAAAATCACACTAACTTCACCAAGCGGTGAAACCAAAGCCGCAAGTGATCTGAAGTGGCGAGACGCACTTGAAACACTTGTATTTAATCTTGGGATTCAGGGCGAAACAGCTCGGACTATGCTCAAAGAAGCTTCTGTCGGAAATAGATTACATAAGTATCTTCTGACTCCAGCTAAGCCCTACGAAGCACTAGTCAAGTCCGCTAGCCCGTTCTTGGCTCCTGGCACAATGACAGCACCAAGTATGGATATGAATATGGGTGCTGGATTTGACAACATCGTTGGCGTGCCTTCGCAGACATCCATGACTGTTGGAACTCCTGTACAGTCGATGGCCCCAGAGATGGGTAACTTCAATCTATATAATCCAAATACTAACTTCGATCGCAACCCATACCAAGTGCTTCAGGAAGCGGCCCAGACTGGGCAAAAAGAAGTATTTGACACTGCTCTTATCAGTACCTTAGTTAACTCTTCAAACAACGATAAATTGATTGATAAATATGTCGGCGATCTGATTCTTGGTCTTGATCGTATCGGACGTATCTACTTCTTGTTCTTGCAGCACAACGAAGAGTTTGAGGAGCGATACGGACAAGAAGATATGATCGAACTCGAGGACAACCTAAGAAACACCTTCGAATCAGTTGGCGACCTAGTTCTGTTCTTGAAGCAGAAGACTGTAGAGAGCTCGAAGTCTACGGATAGAACAAAGATTTCTTTGTAAAGGTTGATTAATGCCAGTTCTTGATCCGGAATTTAAAGCTCCGCAGATGCGGCAGATCAACGCCGTGACGCTGCCGAAACCAGAGCCGGTGACTGTGCCCCAACAAGGAACAGCTGATGAAGGTTACTGGTCCAATTTGTGGGAAGGAATAAAAGGTGTAGGTGGAATCTTTACTGGCAAAGCAAATCCCTACAGAGTAGATAATGAAGTCGATGCAAATACCCCAGTTGGTATTCGGCAAGCGGACGGCTCACTTTTACTCGATACGCCTGCAGCTGCTGATGGTCGTGTAACAAATGCTGCGCATAATGTGCAGCTTGCTTCGATGGGTGTGCCATTTGCAGGAACATTGTTAAATGCTGGTGCCACGGGTTCAAACATTGCGAGGGGTAATGTAGGCGAGGCAATTAATAGTGCAACAAATCTTATCGTACCTGGAGCAGCCCGCATGGCGGGTACTGGACTCCGAACCGCAGCTGCGGCCCGTCCAGGCATCACAGGCGCAGCAGGTAGATTTGTTGGAAACACATTAGCTCATGTTCCCATGAATCGACTAGACCGATCGGCATATCGAGGACTTGGATCAGCTATGCAGTTTGGGTCCAGAGCTGTAAATGCAGGCGCAAAAGCTATCGGAATGCCAGCTGTTGCGGCTGGAGCTCGTAATATTGGCCAGCGATTTGCAGGAAGCGGCGTTGGAGCGCTACTCAGCAAGGTGCCAGGTGTAGCGCCAGCTACGAACGCAGTCAAGGGTGTTACAAAAGCAGTATTACCAATAGCTGCGTATGGTGCAGGCGGGTATGCGGCAGATTCTGTGATTCCTGGCTCTGGTAATCTAATCAATGCGGCATTTACGCATAGTAACCCAGTTACCAGCACTCTTGCTGATGTTCTTTTACGGCCTGGCTATAAACCCGACGAAGTTGACGAAGGCGGATGGAAGTTGCAGGGCCCATCTACTCCAGTGTTAACTCATGCACTTGATCAGGACCGTATGGAGAGAATACTTCAAGCGGATCCTAGATTCGCCGAGCATTTTAAGGATATGCCACCAGAACACGCACGGTTACTTATCCGAGAATTACTAGCAAAAGCAAAAGCGCAGGAAGATGGTCGACCAGATATACTAGACAGCTTACGTTGAGATAACATGGCAGAAATTTATGACTTTGCTAGTCTGAGACCAACAAACCCAATGCGCCCACCAGAGTGGAGATGGCGCAGGGCTTGTGCATTAGCACCTTTGAAAACCCCTGTACGATTTGAGGATAACTACATCTACGAGGCAATCAAGTTCATCAACGCCGAAAAATCTGGGGTGTCGTCGGCACGGCTCAGCGCCACATTTCCTGTTCTCTATGAGGTGTATAGAATCTACGTTAACACTGACAATGTTAGACACACGATAGAAGCTTTGATATTGTCAGATACACCACAAAACGAAATCATGGCCAGATTTGGATGGACGGAAGAAGCCGGACAAAAAATAGTCGAGTACTACGAAGCTCTGTTTTTTGACGTGCGCGCCAGACTTGCGTTCGACGGGTTTATTCGTGCGTATGTTTTGGGTGGCAGCCTTGTTTCTGGGTCCGTCACAGATGATCGCATCTTAAAAGGTCTTGGTTATCTTGGGTACAAGAGAAAGCTTGGAAGCGCCCTCGTAAACTGCTATCTTGACCTGGATCTTCTAGATTCTGAATCTCGAAAAGCAATTGAAGGCATTATCGAATCACAGTTCACCAAGAAGACGCTTCGAGCAGTTATGCGCGGAGATCCTTTGAAATCGCCAATTCTTCTTGACGCTATACGTACTCACAATGAGAATAGACGTATCGCATTGGAGCAGAGAATTAAAGGTATCGAATCTGGGACCGACGGCGAGAAACGTCAGAGTGAGTTGCTGGAAGCTCTTCAAATTACTGCAGCGTCTATTAGTGACGTGGTACAATCTGCAATTGAACCGCAAGTAAATCAGAAGGTAGATGCAAACGTAGAAAAATTGCTCGAGCATCAGATTAACGACGAGATTAAAAAAGCTACAAAAGCTATACCAGATACAATTGATACGTCGGCAAGACCTCTCTAATCTAAATGGAGTAAGCTGTGGAAAAAATGACTAAAAAGGCAGAGCAGCAGATGATCGGCTACGTCAGCTCTATTGTTGACGCGGTCCATACTGGGCAAAGTCCAACTGATGCTCTGTTCAAAGTAGCATCAGATAACTCGCTTCCTCCGCAGGTAATCCAGCGATTAGCGGAGGCGTATAATCAGTCTCGAACACTATTCGAGATGAACGAGAAACGCGGAAGCCGTGACATCGTTTTTCCTGTAGCGCGCGCTTCTGACGTTGTGAGCAAGTTGTACCCTGAGACTCCGCTAGCGCCCAATAAAGTAAATCTGCTTAAGCAAGCAAGCGCGGTCTATCAAAAGTCGACTACCAATTTTTACGAATCTGTCCAGAAAGTAAAGAACAGACAAACTCTCTCACAGCATGAGAAAGTTGCAGCTGTTACTAATGCCTTAGAGAAAAAGAAAGAAAAGGACAAGCAACTATTAAAGCCAAAATTTTTCGCAGAGCTGCAGAGCAAGAAGGCCGAGCTCTCTGACGCAAAAGAAACAATGCTTAAAGTTGCTAGTGAGCTAAGTCAGGAGTTTAGATCTACTCTGGCTGCAACTCCGTTCTATAAATTTGAAATCGGTCTGCATCAAAAATACGGATCAGCTCAAGCACCTGTGATTGCTGATTTAGTTTGGCGACTGTCTGGCTGTGAGAAGCTTGGTCAGCGTAGAGCTGTTCCCCGTGATTTTGATGCTTCAAAGTATACATTGATTGATTTTCTTGGGAACGACTACGCTTCTGTTGAAAGTCTTGTCAAAGCAGCAACCAAGATGCACAAGACTACTCAGGAGATTAAAGTACTCGAAGAGGCAGCCGGTTTTGCGCATACGCAAAAACCACCGCCGAAAGAAAAAATCTCTCCAGAAGGAAATGTTAGGGTAGAGCCTGAGAGTACGACCGAGTCTAACTCTCTGGAGTGCCCCGAAAAAAAAGCATTTGAGCTCCCCTCTCTAGCGAGTATGCCATTCTCGGTAGTTGGAGGGGCGCACGCACTCACCACAGGCTCACTTGCCAGCGATCCACTAGCAGCGCAACAAAAAGAAGTTACAAATGCGGTTACTAAATTTGAGGACCCTAATTGGAGGGATAGCCTGCAGTCAATCAAGATACGCACTATGCTGCATGATCTTATGACTAATGACGAAGTAATTAGTGGATACGATGAGAATGAAGTAATCGACGCGTTTAATGAGATTCACGACATCGCACCTCAGGCTTCTACGAATTCTGCTGTTATGCGTGATATGCTACGTAGACGACTTGTTCAGGGTGGTGTAGAATCGATGGAACTGGGGCAGCTCGCTCAACTCAATAAGAGTCTACAAGAAGGTGGCGGCGGAAAGAGTTACGGTGATCAATTGAAATCTTTAGCTGCGTCAGATATTAGTCAGGGCGCGCAACTTAAAGGACTCTCTAAATGACGCAAGACGAGAGAGCAGACTATTTAGCTAAGATGCATTGCATTGCCGAAGATGGTCTGACTCGTTTTGAAAAGCGAGCACTCGATCCTTCTACACTGGCTGTTTACGGAGCATTGGGTGGTGGCGGATTGGGTGCACTGGTAAACACTTTACTCGCGCGTAAGAGATCTAAAGAGCTAGGGCAGAAACCAAATAATACATTGTCCCACGCACTACTCGGTGGCACTCTGGGTGCTGCAGCTGGTGGTGGTTTCGGGTATTTGGCTGGATCCGGTGGCAATAAATTCACAGCCACTAACGAGGAAAATCGCGATACTCTAAAGGCAAGACTTCAGGACAGCATTAAAAATCCTGACACGTTATCGCAAACTGTTGTAAATCCAGTAAATTCTACATGGAGATCGTTACTCGGTTACGATTTACCAGGAGCCGTGCGTGTGGGTACTGGGCTGATTGTACCAGCCGCAGCGGCTAAGGGTGCTGTTGCTGCGGGGCACATGTACGACAAGAGGCATGGTATAGACAGATTAACGCGTATGTTTATTGGTGACGTACCATCAGGCGCAGAGCATGCATATTTAAAACCTGAGAGGGTTGCAGAAAAATCTAAGTGGAATTGGCTAAAGCCTACCCTAGGTAGCGTTACCGATCAACAAATGGAACATGCCACAGGTCGGGCGGATATTGCTACGAAGATGCTCAAAGGAGAGTTATTCGGTAAAGGCAAGGATGCGAAACCTTTAGCTCTCAAGGATAACCTCATACTGCCAAGCAATGTGGCCAGAAGGATAGCTGAAATTTATTCAAGTAACGGTAACCACCCAACACCGCAAGCCAAAATAACTAATCGCGCTGCGTTACTACAGAAGAATCCCGATATTGCAGAACGCATTCTAAGAAACGGCGGTATACTCGATAAATATCCAACATTGAAGCAAGATCTTATCTCGCATCAATTAGGCACCCCACGAGCTCGCGGAAGACTTCTGGGTGTGTCGGGATTCCTTGCAGGACTGGGAGCACAAGCTGGCTTACCAGCGGTTTCGAGATGGTTCTCATCTACGCCTGAGGTTCAACCAGTTTATAAATAACGCGGTAGTCCACATTCATAGGAACGTACTGTGATCAAAATCATTCTTCCAGACGACTCAGCCAGACACGAGCCAATGTCCGCATTGGTTCCAGTGCATCGTTCGGGAAGCATCAGTCATGACTGGCTCACCAAAAGAGCTGGCGCTGATTTTTTTAGCTATTTCGATAGCTTTAAGCCAAAGCAAGACCACAGTTTGATTCACCTAATAGCAATGGGTGCAAGTGATACATATGGCAGTAATCGCAATGCCGATGCCTACCCTAGATCTCACACTAAGATTGCACTGGTCGATCCAAAATGGGACAAGATTAAGGTAGCTAATGGAAGCTACCACACCAAGTCTGCCAGCACGTTCACAGATGAAATTCAAGAAGGTTTGCTTGAGCGGTTTAAGACTTTTGAGAAGTTTGCAAAAGTTTACAAGCACCACAAGAACAAACCACAGCAAGGCGACAAAGTCTGGGGTGAGGTAAAAGCCGCAGCCTACAATGATCCAATGGACCGTGTTGAGTTGTTAATTGAGGTTGATAACAACGAATGGAAAGAAGATCTTGAAAAGTTAGCAAATAACGAATCTATTCCATTCAGCATGGCTTGTGTTATCGACCCAGCTGCGTTGGTAACAACTTCGCGTGGACTCAAGGCAATAGCGAACGTGCATGTCGGTGACGTGGTGTTGACACATAAGAATAGGTGGCAGCGCGTGTCCGCCATTACTCGCAATAGATATGAGGGAAAAACAGTTTGTATCTCGGTTAGTAACAGTCCATTTAATATCGATCTAACCGCTAATCACCCAATGTTAGCCATTAGAACAGCTGCGCTCATTAACACTGCTGAGAAAAAAGAAGACCTGGTTCAAAGACCAGAGTGGATACAGGCAGGAGACTTGCAGAAGGGTGATATTTTGCTCTATCTGCCCACTGATAATTATCCTAACTATAGGTCAATTGCTAATCCTCACATTGCTGCCGCTCTTGGTGAAGTTATCATGGGTACCGACTCCGACCCAGGCACAAGGGCGTTGCTGGGGTCATACTTGACTGCCGAGCATGCGCCACTGTTCTTGGGTATATTCGGGTCTACGCCAGAAGTCCGATCCGCGTTCCTTGGAGCAATCTTCGATTCCGATGATTGTGAAGAAGGGGACGGAGAAATCCTAATTCCATTCGAAGACGCATTCATGGCTTTATATGTTTGCGACTTACTTGCAGGGGTAGACATCTACGCATGCATCAAGAACTCAGAGCTTCAGCGTGCTAGCGGTGAAAAGATAAATGGTTATGTACTCACAGTACCAGTGATTGATGCAGCTGCGCTGTCGAACTTCTCATCGCACGTACATAAGTTATGTGTTGAATACGAGATTGCGCCCAATAACTCACCAGCAAGAGAGAATATTTTTATCCCTGCAGTCATCTCTAACATTTCATATGGAGAAGCTAGCGGGATCGAAGTATATAATATTGAAGTAGAAAACGATCACTCGTATGTAGTCAACGGGTTAATTAGCCATAACTGTAAAGTCCCGATCGACGTTTGTCTCGCACCAGACACTGAAGTAATTACGGAATACGGGATTAAAAAAATCTCTAAAATCACCAAAGGAGAAAGGGTACTAACACATGTCGGTAACTTAAATTCTGTTACTCGTATCTTTCATACCGAAGGAAGACAAGACGGTAAGAAAATTACGTTGAATCACTTCTGTGAATCTATAGAGGCTACTAACAACCATCCATTTTTTGTCTTATCGGCACGAGAGGCCACAAGCAATCAGCGAAAGTATAAAAGAAAAACATACGATAATAATTCAAGTCACACTCGGCAAGACCGAGAACTTCAACATTCAGCCATGCTTACATACAGTACTCAACGAATACCTACAGGTATTGAGGGGTACAGTGCTGAGTTTGTTGCTGCGGAGGACTTAACTACTGACGATTTCTGTCTGGTTCCGGTCAGATCTTCTTCAACTACAGCTCCTGCTTTAGATCCTTGGTTGATAGGTCTATACTTAGGAGATGGGCACGTATCCGGGAGCAGACGTGGTCGAAAGCGTGACGGTGAGTGGCGTGCTTACTGTGCGGTGTGGACTCTAGGCTTTGATAAAAAAGCAATTCTTGAAAAACTTGTAAAAACTTTAACTAATTACGGATTACAGCCAAAGGTTCGTGAATATAAAAACGCTAAAGCATGGAGTGTTAGCGCTCACTCAAGATGGTTAGCAGAAGAACTTCTTAAATTTGGAAGAACACAAACAAAACACATACACGTAGATGCGTTTACATGGGACACAAAAGATAAAATTGCACTGATTGCCGGTTGGTTGGATGCTGACGGGTCACAGAAAATATACCAAACAACGCGAGGTCCACACACCAGTATTCGCGGAGCAACTGTACTTCCTGAACTCATGAAGGGTATTAGACAACTTGGTTTAGACGCTGGGCTACCGTTTTGCGTATCTAGGCATGTATTGAGTAGTTCATGGTCAAAATCAGCCAGTTATTATTGTTTATACCTGTCGACACGATATGCTAAGACTGTGTCAGCGTGCTCTTCATACATGCAGGATACGTTTACAAAAGCTATCGTATCTAAACCACGAGTTGAAAATTTTTATGTAGAGATTGACGGAACCAGATACTTCGCTATACGCATCAGTAAAATTGAGGATATTGTACTTCAAGAAACATACAACCTAGAAGTAGAAAATGATGAGTCTTACGTGTTGTTAGGAGCCAGTGTGCATAACTGTTCATACTGTGGACATAAAGCAAAAAATAGATCTGAATACTGTGAACACCTCACTAAAGAAAGCAGTTCTCTGCTGTCCGACGGCAGTATTGTAGCTGCAATTAACGAGCAGCCAACGTTCTTCGACATCAGCAGAGTAACACGTCCAGCCGATCGAATTGCTTGGTCTCTAACCAAGGCAGCATCTGCTCTTGTTCGCGGTGCTGATCTTGCTCTAGATCCAGAGTTTGCAACTTTTCCTGATCCTGCGGTTTTGGCTGACAATCAAAAGGTTGCGGCCAAGCTAAACACATACAGCAAAGCTGCTGAGATGGAGAAGCGGATCGCAGCAACTGGTAAGCTAGGTCCACTAAGTCTGGGAGTCAGCCCTGGAAGACGAACGGCGCAAATCCCGACAGATAAAGTAGCATCTGTAATTCGTGAGCTTCACTCTGGTCTGGTATGCCTTCCTTTGGAGACTTTCGCTACTGCAATCTTTGGAAACAACCCGACTACAAGCCAGACCATCAAAGAGGCAGAACAATATCTGCCAAATTTGTTTGAGATTGCCGGTAAATCGGATCACGGCTATAGCGTTGCTACGAATATTGCGTATGACTCTCAATACCATAACAGTACTGGAATGATGTCTAAAGTTTCTAAGGACTTGCAATCTCAGCATGGTCTAGACATTGGACGAGTCAGACAACGAGCGATAGAAAATTGTATTAAGCTAGCTCAAGTTTCTGGTAAAGTAGTACCGAACGACCCACCGGCTGCTGCTGCTTCTCAGCTGCTGAATCAGTATGCAGGTTACAAATTAGCGTTCTTGCAGCATGTACGAGATAATCGACCGCAAGATTTTGATGCAATCTTAGAATTAGCAATTGCACAAAATCATGTATAATGTAACTGCGGTACAATCAATACGTAACGACCATTTCACGGAGTAATCTATGTCGCACAAGATGAATCAAAGCATTCTGTCCATGTTGGAAGAGTTTACTGGATCTCTCACGAAGTCCGCAGAAGTAGAAGTAGGCAAGACCGTTCCTGCCAAGGAAGGCTCTCGTTCTTCGGAAAACACTTCTGACGTTAAGAAGAGCATCCAAGGACAGACACCTGACGAGGTTGAAGAGATTCACTCGGTAGAGGGTGCTGGTGAGAACACGCCAACAAATAGCATTGGCACCAAGGCAACGGCCACTGGCGAGGGCGTTCCAGCGGTGAAGACAACCAAGGACGATCCAGGGACTTCTCACCCAGCGAAGGCTGGCGGTGAGAAGTATGCAAGTCTTGCTAGCTTGATCGAGGCTGGTAATGATTTGCTTGCGACTATCGCCGTAAGCGCTAAGTCTGAGAAGAAGGCAGAGGCTCCGGCTGCGATTCAGGCCGCAGCTGCAAAGAAGGAAGTAAAGAATAAGGCTGATAAGGCAGTGACAGATCAGCCGCCAGCAAGCGCAGAAAAAGCTGCGGAAGCTGCCACTACTTCTACTGATGAAATGG
>ERZ761584.435-NODE-435-length-13225-cov-4.180638_pt1 | contig 13225 bp, 11 predicted proteins | sample MGYA00512168_ERZ761584 | MGnify/ENA primary metagenome ERZ761584 (study PRJEB28899, sample SAMN03785564) | bioreactor sludge metagenome | biome: EBPR Sludge; feature: EBPR Bioreactor; material: 0.22µm filtered reactor supernatant | place: Saint Lucia: Queensland...
CGCGTCGATGCGGCCCGCGTTGGGCGTCGTGTGCCAGTCGTTGATGGTCGTGTCGAACTGAAGCCCAGGGTCGGCCACGGTCCAGGCCGCCTTGGCGATCTGGTGCCAGATGTGGCGAGCCTTGACTGTTCGCGCAGTATGCCCACCGACGCGCGAAAGGAGATCCCAGTCACCGTCCCTCTCGACTGCCTGCATGAATTCGTCGGACACGCGCACCGAGTTGTTCGCGTTCTGGCCCCCGACCGTGGAATAGGCGGCGCCCTCCATGCCCCCCGACCAACCCGCCGCCATGAGGTCGTACGCCTTCTTCTCCTCCCGAACCTTCCAGCCGATGAAGTCTTCGATCTCCGGGTGATCCACGTCGAGAGTCACCATCTTCGCGGCGCGGCGCGCGACGGAGCCGGACTTGATGGACCCAGCGTTCCGGTCGAGCACCTCCAGAAAGCTCATCACGCCGGAGCTCGCGTGGCCGCTGGCCGTGGGCGCCCCGCGCTCCCGGACGCGCGAGAAGTTCGCTCCCGCTCCGGAGCCCCTCTTGAAGACGCGCGTCTCCGCCATGAGAGTCTCCGCGATGCCGTTCTCACCGTCGAGCGTATCTTCGACGGGCAGGATAAAGCAGGCCGAGCACTGGGGGCGCTCGTAGCTGTTGGCGATCACGCGGTAACCGTTCGTCTCCCGGTCCCACGCCCAGTTGTTACCGTTGCCGACGATGCCGTGGACGTACCAGTGTCGCACGTTGAACCAGACCGGCGAGTTGAAGGCGCCCATTTGCTCGCCGAGGAGCTGGTAGAGGTCCGACTGGAAGTACTGCGAATCGGAGACGCTCGCGAAGACACCCTGCTCGTAGCCGCTGGCCGCGATCGTATCGGCGACGCCCGCGAGCATGCGAAAGACGGATCGCTCGCGGGCGTCGTCCGTCTTCGCGCCCTTCCGAATGAAGTACTTCTGCGCGGCGATGTTGATCGCCGTGTCACCCCAGTGGGCGGGGGCCTCGACGCCGTCCAGCCGGAACACCTCCTCTCCGTTCGCGCGACGGATGACCGCGTCGTAGCGGCGCACGTAGAACGCGTGACGCGGGAACCGCTGATCCCAGGTGAGGGGCCGGGCGACCTGCTTCAAGACACGCGGCGCCTCAGGAGCGCCGCTGACCGAAGAAACCGTACCTTGATTGAGTCCTTCTCCCATGTTTCCTCTCAGACGTTGAGGGTCTTCGTGCGCCGCCTCGCCCGACGCACCTGCGGACGTGGCGCGCGGAGGTCCCGCAAGACCTCCGCCTGATCACGCGTGGCCGGGCGCACCTTCGAGGCCAACGCGAAAGCGATGTGCGCGAGAACGGCCGCATCGGCGGCGTCCTCACTTTCAACCGGGAACCGGAGGTCCCGTACGACGTATTGCCGAACGAGGTCCTTGGTCGCTTGCCCGTTGCCCGTGGCGTAGAGCTTGAGTCGCGCCGGTTCGACGACCGTGGCCTCGACCTCTCCGTTCTCGTAGAACCAGCTCCGTACGGCCCCGGACATCTCCCCGAGGTCGTACTCTCGGTGTTCGGAGTTGAGACTGGGGCCTTCGATCGCCGCCCCGGCCAGGGGGCCCCAGGGGGCGAAGAAGAGGGCGATTTGGCGCCGGATCTCGGCGAGGCGCCGCCCACCGCGAAGGTCACGCCCTATCGTAAAGGACGAGGCCGCGAGGAGCTGCCCGCTCAAAGAAACGACCGCCGCTGCCGGCGACACCAGACCCGGGTCCACACCGCCGTAAATCATGTCAGCAGTCATTCTCCGCGTGCAGCAACAAGGATACGTGCGATCCACGGGCTACCAAGCTACGCAGTGGGCCGTGACGGTACCCGTCTCCGTGCCTCCCGGATCTACGGCCGTCGCAACGGACCCCTTGAGCTACGCCCCGCTCTTCGTTGTCGACACGTCGGGTGAGACCGAAGTTCTCCGCCGAGTCGCCACCCTCCGGGACTTCGCCGAGCTTCCGCAGTTGGAGCTGACGTACTTCGACGTGCGCACACCGAACGCTCAGGCGTGGTTCGACAACGTGCAGGCAGGCGACACCCTCCGGATCACGAACGGCCCTGCGCATTGGATCCAGGCGCAAGCGCCCTACACGAACCACGACTTCACCGTCCAGGGCATCTTCATCCGCGCGACGGGCTCGGCGCCGCAAGCCCTCACGGGGCGCCAGCTCCTCCTCCCGGGGTACGCCTTCACGCCGGACGACGTGGGCCGCTGGGTGCGATTGTCAGGCTTCACGACCTCAGGGTACAACGGCCTCACGCAGATCGTCAGCTACCTGGGTAGTGTCGCGGTCGTCACCAAAACGTTCGCCTCGCCGGAGGTGGGCGGGACGTGGCAGTTCGAGTACGTCACTGTACGACCGAACCCGCTGGGACCCGGCTATGAGCCACGCTACTTCCCCACACGCGCGACCAATCTGCCTTGGTCCCTCTATCGCGGAGCTTCTCTCCTGGCCTCGGGGGCGGGGGGCGGCGCGTCGATGCGCGAAAGGAAGGATCCTCTCGTGAGATCCGTGCGCTTCACGCACCTCGCCGCCACGCTCGACGAGGCCACGGCGCTGTTCGAGTACGTCGCGGCGGAGCTCGACCGCTTGCAGGCGAGCGCCGCACGCAATAACACTGCGTTTACTACGCTCCTCACCCGGACGGAGGGTCCGTGAGCTCCGCCTGGGTGCGCGTCGAAGAGACAGTGGGTCGCGAGGACGATGGGCGAGGGGGCGTGACGTACACGTGCCGCTTCGTCGTCGCGCAGGCGTACGGCGTACCGCGCGAGCTCTTCGTTCACCGCACGGACGACGGTTCCTATAGCCACGTCGCCACGGTGGACGACATCACCGCGTGGCCGAACTCTCGCGAGGAAGCCCGGGACCTCGGGCGCACCTTCTTTCGCGCAATGGGCGCGACTTCTCACGCGCTCGCAAGAACCGCACTCGCGACGTTGATCGAGCACACGAAGCGGCGCCTCGCCGAAGTGGCTGCCGCGTGGGACCCGGAGGTTGCCTCGCTGACCGTGCCCGGGGAGCGAACCTATGTCCTCGGAGGTGAGTCGTGACGGCTCCTCACGTGGACCAGATTCGCCGGGCGGCGACGCTCGTCTCGGGCGCGACGGTGTACGAGGTGACGACCACGGTGACCGACAAGGGGGACCTCCCCACGCGGAACCTGTTCGTTCTTACGATCCGAGACCCCGAAAACCCCCGCGCCGACGTACTCGCGCGGATCGCGACCCCGCTCGACGTGCGGCGACTCACGCCCGGACTTCACGTACGCGTCGACGCCGCCTCCCTCGTGTACCTCAGCGGCGACCCCTTCGCGCGCATCGCGAGCTTGTCCGACCTCACGACGATCGACCAGGACCGCACGGCGGCGGTTCGCGCGGGGCGCTCGGAGTACCTCGTCGCGAGCGTGACCGTGACATACACAGACAGGGCGACTGCCGACGCCGGGTTCCGGCAGATCCTGGCTCGGCTCTCCGCGCTGACGGTGGCGTGGCGCGAGTTTCTCGCATCCTTCGAGACCACTCCGGCCCAGGGGTATGACCTGCCGGTGGTCGATGTGTCCGTCGAGGACGCGCGGCGCCTTCTTTACACCCAAGCGAACGCCGCGCGACACGCCGCCGAGTCCGCCCTCACCGCAGCGCAGAGGGCGTACGACGCCTGCCAGACCGATTGCGGCACCGACCGCGCGATCCACGCCTTTCTCGTACGAGACGTGGCGACGCTCGAAAGAGCGCGCGCCCGGGTTACGGCGCTCACGGAGACGGGGTCCACGTTCGCCCGAGACTTCGTCCTGCAACAAGCGTCCTTCGTAGGCGACGTGGACTCGTACGAGGCCCTCCTCGCGTCGAAACGGGCGGCTCTCGACACCTACGCGGCGAGGGTGCAGGCTTGTCAGGACCGGTGCGCTCAGCTCCGGGTCGAGCGCGACGCAGCACAGGCAGCCGTGGCGCGGGCCCTCGACGCGGAGCGACAAGCCTTGGCCGACGTGCGTGCGGTCTGCCCCACCTTCGTACCCTCGGAGTGACGATGATCATCGACATCTACCACGACGCCGCCCACGCCCACCTCCGCCACCTCGTGGCCCGCCACCCCGGCGTCGAACCGATCCTCAAGACGGCGGAGTTCGAGGACGACCCCTCGGATCTGCCCTCGACCGCGTTCGCGTGGCCCACGCAGCGGCGGTACCCCATCCACACCCCCGCGCACGCGGTCGTGTCCCACCTCTACGTCGGCTCTAACCCCCTGGCCCCTGCCTTCGTCCGGGGGAAGATCGCCGAGGCCCTGGAGGCGTACGGCGTACCGCAGGAGGCCCTCGTCCGCGTCACTGAGAAGGTGGCAGAATCGGACGACGACTTCATTTTCCCGGAGAATCACACCTACCCCGTTCGTGGCCCCCGCGAAGTCAAGATGGCCGAAGCCCGCCTCCTCGAACAGGCGGATCGTCTCGCTCTCCCGGCTCGTGTCGCCGCCTTCCACAAGCTGGCGCAAGCCGCCGAGCGCCACGGGGTCACCCTCCAGCCCGCCGCCCAGGCGTGGGGGATGTCCGCCCTCGCCAACCCGGGGGTGGTCCTCGACGGGCTCGCGGCGAGGGCTCACCTCGCCAAGACCGCCGAAGTCCGCGACGCCTACGAGCGCGCCGCGACGGCGCTGCGCCAGGAACCCACCGCCCTCCGGTCGTTCGACGCAAGGGTGAAGCTCGCGTCGCTCCTCCTCAAGCTCGACAAGACCGCAGGGGTTGACGCCCACTACGGGCGGAAGATTCCGGACCCCCTCCACACGGTCTTCAACACGCCCATGAAGGTGAGCGCGCAGATGATCGACATCGGGGGAGGGGCCTACGACCTGCAAGACCTCGTGGCCTTCCCGCCGGACTTCTACGCCGACTCGCTCGGGCCGGAGGTGGTACGCGAGATCGCGCCTGGAGGTCAGATGGACGCCGCGAAGCTGGCGGCGGTCTTGCCGACGCTCCCCATGGAGCTCAAGCGGGTTCTCGGGGAGACGCTCCGGTCGGCAGGCGTACGAAGGGCGGCGGTCTGATGGCTCCACCCACGGAGAGAGAGTTCGTCGCGGCGACGCCGCTCGCCGAAGTACCTTCGGGGGTCGACCCCTCGGAGCTCAAGGCGCGTGGGCTCGACTGGCTCGAACGGTCGATCCTGATCGGCAACGTCCGGCTCGCGTGCATCCAGATCTCGGAGAAGTGGGGCCTTCTTCTGCCTGAGGCACGCGCGTGGCTGAATGAAGCGTTTCGGTCCGCGACGGAAGAACAGCGTCAGCTTCGGGAGAGCCTCGTCCTCACGGTCACGCAAGACGACGCAAAGGGGACGCGCACGGTGACGGTTTCTGGGTTGAAAGCCCTGGCAGGAGACCACGCAGACCTCCCTCATGCGACTTCGGTCCGAGCTTGTTTCACAGACGCTCGGGAGCTGATCGACGAATGAACGCGCTCGACGTTCTCCGCGACTCACGCGCCTCGGCCTCCAGCGTCTGGGCTGCGGTCGAGGCCCTCCTCGGGAAAGGGGTGCGGGCCTGGGAGCCCGAGACGCTGCACCTGGAGCTGGAACGGCGCGCGATCGCGTGGGATGACGCCATCTCGGCCAAGGCCCTCGGAGCACAAACGATCCTCACCACGCGGAGCTGGTCCTACGATCACGAGGTGCTCTTCGCCTTCGCCGTCGCGTGTGACGGGCACCCGGCAGGCGGCGTCGCTCACCCCACCCCCCTCCAGCTCGCCTGGGCCGTGACCGAAATCGAAACGCTCACGGGTGGAACGATCGGTGAGGACGAGGGCTTCGACCCCGACGGTGTGGACCCCGCCATCGCCCTCGTGCTTCATGACGACGGTTGGGTTCTAGCGCCCGCGCAGCTCCGCTTCTGCCAGGACGCTCTTTCGGCCTGGGACCGCGACGAAGGCGCTGTACGCGCCAAGGTCGAAAAGGTGTGGGCGAAACTGTGTGCGCTGCCCGAGGAGTCCCTTCGCGGACTGGTGAGCCGCGCCCCCGAAGACGCAGTCGGCGTCCAGATCGCGCATCTCGCGGACTGCGAAGTGGAGATCCGCGCGCGCTCCCACCTCCGCGCCGAACACCGCCGTGAGCTTGGATCGTAAACGAATCGAGCTGACACGCTCGCAGATGTGCGAGCGGATGATCCAGTGGGAGGGCCGCCCTCTCTCCCTCGTCGACTACCCCATGCTCGTCGCTCCGTACGACGGTGCTTGGAAGAAAACGCTCCTCAAGACGAGTCGCCAGATCGGCAAGTCCATCATGCTGATGGTGGAGCTCCTTACGGACTCCGTGGCGCGCGACTTCTTCAAGTCACTCTTCGTGACGCCGTCTGAGGAGCAAACGCTGAAGTTCTCCACGCTCCGTGTCGGCAAGGCCATTCACTACTCGCCTCATATCCGCGAGAACTTCATCGACGCATCACTCCCGAACCGCGTGCTTACGCGTTCGTTCACGAACGGTTCGGAGATCGTGTTCACGTACGCCGACGAGGACGCGGATCGCGTACGCGGCAACTCCGCCGACCACGTACTGATCGACGAGGTTCAGGACGTTCTTCTCGACGCGGTGCGCCCCGAGATCCGAGAATGCCTGCGAAACTCCACCGTCCGCCGCGAGACCTACTGCGGCACGCCGAAGACCTTGGAGAACGGGATCGAGGACCTTTGGAAGAAGTCCTCGCAGACCGAGTGGGCGATTCGCTGTGACTCGTGTTCGCGCTATTCGATCATCGTCAGTGAGAAGCAGCTCGGCAAGTGGGGCCCTCTCTGCGGCGCCTGCGGGGCCTACCTGAATCCCCGCCACGGCATGTGGGTCGACACGAACACCGACGTGGAAGCCCCCTACAAAGGCTTCCACATCTCGCGTCCCATCATGATCCGGGGCGTTCCCGCAGCGTGGCCTGAAGGTCCGAAGCGCGACGAGGCGCGCGCCGAGTGGATCGACATCCTGGGCACGATGGAGGGGCCGGACGCCTACTCGCTCCCGAAGTTCCGCAACGAGGTCCTCGGCATCTCGGACTCCGTGGGGCGACGGCTCGTCACCGAGGAGATCCTCTGGTCCGCTGCGGACGGCCCACCGATCAGCCCCAAGCCCACACCCGAGCTCATGCAGGGCGTGATGAAGGTCGGAGCGGGTATCGACTGGTCGGGTGGCGGCAAGGACGGTCACTCCTTCACCGTGCTGGTCGTCCTCGGGCGTCTCACCTCGGGGCGTTTGCGCGTCCTCTACTTCAAGGTCTTCCCGGGCCTTCATGCGGTACAGGAGAACGAGGAGATCCGCACGGTCCTCAAGAATTACGACATGGGGAACCAGCTCCTCGTCGGTGGCGACGCGGGTGAAGGAAACATGAACATGGACATGCTTCGCACGAGCATGCCCAACCCGCAGCGAGTGGTGAAGTTCCGCTACACGGGACCGAACGCCGCTCACTACGTCGTCTGGGATCAAGCCCGCAACAGCTACACCGTGAACCGAACGGTGGCGATCGACTCCGCGATGATGGCGATGCTGCGCAAGGAGTTCCAGTTCCCTCGCGAGCCACAAGCGTACGTGAAAGCCGCCTTCAAACACATCCTCGCCGAGTATGAGGAGGTGACTTCTCAGCAGGCGGGTGGTCGGAAGAGGTGGAATCATGCTCCCGTCGACCCGGACGACTTCCTCCACGCGCTGGTGTTCGCGCGCCTCGCGATTCAGATCGCCATCAACGAAGTCAACCTCGGGAGCGCCGCGCCGGGGTGACGGGAACCGCTCTTCGCGCCTTGATGCGGGCGTCGTGGTCTCGGGACACCCGGCACGCCCGCATGTCCTCGTACTCCTGGTAAACCTCGCCGCACGCACAGGGCCAGGAGCGTTTCTTCCCTCGCTGGCCAGGGCGATTCACGGGGACCCGTCCGCAGAGGGGGGAGGGATGTCTGAAGGCAGCAGCGTCCCGTGACCCGCCACCGACGGGAGGGAGCCCGGCAATGTCGCCTCGCGCCCCTCCGTTCCGATGCCCTGGATCCACCCCCGGATCGCCATCTTCACCGAGATCTCCGGGGCCGAGCCGTCCCCGGAGAGGGCCGCAGCGTGCGCCCACACCCACAGGGCCCGCAGCACGTCCGATTCTGAGCGGTGCTGGTGGGGGAGCGGGGGGGCGCCGAAGGCCGTGCGGCACTCCTCGTAGAGGGGGTTCAGGCTCGCGGAGCGCCAGCCGTGCTTCTTCTGGAGGAAGGTGGAGCACTTGCGCACCTCGATGAAGTGCTTCTCCCAGGGCCCCTCCTCGGGCCCGACGCCGTGCGGTACGGCGTACGCCCCGTGGAGGCGCATCTCCTCCCACATCATGCCCCGGTCGAAGGGCACGTTTTGACAGAGGAGGGCCGCGCCGCGCGTACGCGAGACGACGTACCTCCAGATGTCGGCGGCCTCGGGGCTCCCGATCTCGGGCGCCCCCTTCCAGTCGGGATGGCCCTCCCGGTAGCCGTTCACCTCCAGGGCCTTGGGGTGGGCCTTGACGAAGTGCTCGGGACGCGGGACGAAACGGAAGGTCTCGATCTTGAAGTTCGACCAGTCACCGTCGGTGACGCGGGCGAAGCTCAACTCGATGACGCGGTGTTCCCCGGGGATGAGCCCCAGGGTCTCGGTGTCGGCGGCGAAAATGTTCACGGGATCCTCTTTTGTGGGCAAAAAGAAACGCCGGCTGAGCACTCTCCTCGGGGCCGGCGCACCCCCGAGGAGCAGAGGGCGCGCGGCCGGGCGCGCCCATTCTGACCGGGTGTGGAGGACATTATCACGTACCGGCCTACGTGACGCTCACCCGATCTTATACCGGGTACCCCTCCGAGAATACGGCGTACGCAGCGCGCACCTCCGCCACCACGTCCGAATGATCTCGCACGAGACAGACCTGCTCATGATTCTGCTCTTCCTTGTTCACCATGGTCACCTCATGCCGCCTTCTTCGGCGGCGTTTTCTTGGGCATCTCGTACTCGTCAGGCTCCCTGAGGTCCTCGAACACCTCCTCCTCGGTGTACCCGTCGAGTTGTCGGGCCATGACCGATTCTGCCACGAAGGGCCGTGGCGTCTCCCACGTGTCTTCGGGGATGGACTTGAGATACTTGGGTGCGTTCGTCTGCTCCCCGTAGCTCGGACCGAGCTTCAGGTCCCAGCGATACGGAGATTTGAGCCAGTGTCGGTTGAGTTCTGCGATCCTGTCTGTCCCGTACTTCTTGAAGAGGTCGGGCATCTGATGCGCGTACTTCGTCGGCACCTGGAACCCGATCGAGTCGTGCACGGTCAGGAGCACGGCTCCACCCATGTCGCGCTCCAACACCTCGGCGATCCAGCAGAGCACCAGGAGCACGAGTTGGGAGTTGGTGCGCTGGATCTTGACGTTGATCCCCTGACGCTGGGCGCGTGCCAGGAGCGACTTCGGCGCGCGGGACGTGTCGATGGGGAAACGGCGACGCCCACCGTGCACGGTCTCGACGAGGCCGAACATGTTGAGCTCCCACTTCGTCTCATCCATGTACGTCTTGATGGACGGGAAGCGCTCGAAGAGGAGCGCCTTGATCTTCTCGGCGAGCTCCAGGCTGATGCCCGCGATCTCTGCGATCTTGCGCACGCCCGCACCGAAGAGCATTCCGAAGACGAGACGCTTGATGTTGTCGCGCAGCTTGTCCAAGCGGTCTGCGTAGTCGACGAGCTCGGGGAACTCCCACGTCGCCCGCTTTTTGGGATCGCCAACGCCTCCGTCCTTGATGAGCTTGCCGACTCCCTTTTCGCGCAGCTCCGAGCGGTTCTTGAAGTCGTCGTACGACCACGCGTGGTCGTCATCGACCCCCGCCTTCTCCAGGGCGAGGCGCCGAGCGTTTCCCGTGAGTCCCGCACCGACGCGCGCCGGGTTAAGCGCCTCCGAGGCGAAGAAGCAGTGCGGGTCCAAGCCGTCGATGAGGGCTTGAATCAGCGCCGCGTCGTCGGCGTACGACGCGAAGACCGTGACCTCCGCCCCCTTGGCGTCTGCGTTGCCGATGCACATCGAAGAGTCGTAAGGGATGACCAGCTTCTTGCAGTTGACGCCCTCGAAGACGGGTTTGCCGTCTGCGCCGATCACGAGGTCCCCGCGCGTGTTTCGCAAGGCCCCCAACAGCCCCTTCGGGATGTTCTGCCAGTTCCACCCCACGCCATCGACGCCGGAGCTCGATGAGAGACGATCGGTCGCCGTTCCCGTGAGGTTGTAACCCCCGTGAAGCCTGAGATCCCCGAACATCGCCGACAGGACATCGGCGTTCTCGAAGAACGCGTTACGCGCCTTATCGGCCTTGGCGCGCGCCAGGAGGAGATTTGCGAGCGGGCACTGGTAACGGCTCACGAGGCTCTTGAGCACTTCCGCGCTGGTTTGAAACTGTCCCGTTGCGGTGACGTGATGTGGTACGTACGTCATGCGTCCGTGGACGTAACGCACGTCAGTGGGGTTCTGGCGAGCGACCTCTTCAGCATGTTCAGGATCCGGATGGATGAAGCCCGCGCCGCCCTCGAAGAGGAACGACGCGAGCTTCTTCCGCTGGTTGATCCCGAAGTTCTCGCCACAGATCTTGAAGATCTCTTGGTCCATCGCCGCGAGCACTCCGTCGAGCTTCCCCTTGCCGTCTTCGAGGTAGTCTCGGTCGATGCTCACGCCCCTGTACTCAATCTTCGCGATCTCAGCCTGGAGAGGGAGTTTGAACTCACGGACGATCGCGTGCTGTCGATCCTCCCGTGGGCACGGGTCGCGGACAACATGCTGAGGCGCCCCAGGGTCCGGGGGCTGCGCCGCCAGTTGGGCGGCGACCATTTCTCGCCACATGCGAACCTGCTCGTCTTCCGCGCGCATCCGGTCGCTCTGGATGATGGCGAGGCGACGTGTCACGTCCGCGTCCACACAGGCGTAGAAGAGCAGTTCGTCGAGCGGGATGCGCTCGAAGCCCCCCTTGCGCTTGCGCTCCTTGGCGGCCTGGGCTTGCGCCCGCCCGGAAAACTCCCCCGCCTCCTGCGCCGCCACGAGGAGGCGGAGCGCGTCGAGGTCCCCTGCGGAGAGCTCGGTCTTCTTGAAATGGCCGAGCTCGATGAGCTTCCTGAGTGTGTCGGCCCGGAACTTCGCGCTTGACACCCACTTCCGCTCACGCGCCAGCGCGAAGGCGTCCGCCACGGCCTGGGGCAGCTTCACGGCCTTGGTCTGGTTGACTTGGAGGAGCACGCCCTCCGCATCGTCCCGTTCGAGGAGCTCCTTCAGGCGGTCCTCGTAGCCCGCGTACGCCGGGAGGAAGCGCTTCACGAGTGGCTTGAGGCTGTACTCGCCCTTCTTGTCCTCTTCGAGCACGTGCTCGGCGAGGAGCGTGTCCCACTTCGTATTCCCCACGGCGCGCAGCGGGTAACCGTGCTTCCAGAAGACCTTGTAGTCGAACTTCCCGCCGTGCCAGATGAGAGGCTTTCCGGAATCGACGAGGCGTACGACGTATCGCCACGCCTCTTCGGGGTCGTAGGGGGCCTGCGGGTGCCAGAGGGTGATCGCCGTGGCTTTGCCGTCGTCCCACGCGAAGGATGCGGTGATCGCCCTCGCCCAGCTGTAGTTCATGTGCAGGGTGTTCGTCTCGGTGTCGGCGGCGACGTACCAGTCGAGGGGGGCGTAGCCCTCGCCCGCGTACGCCCGGATCATCTGCACGACCTCCCGGACTTCCTGGATCGTCTTGGGGTAGATGTAGCCTCGCTCCAGCTCGGAGCGGGGCGTCTGCTGCACGGGTTTGGCGCGAGCGATGCGCGCCGCCCGTTCCACGTCTGCGAGGAGCGTGGTGTACTTACCGACGCCCGCCTCGTAGGTGGCGATGGAGCGTGTCGCGACCACGTCGACGAGGACCTCGCCGACAACCACGTTCTCGAACACGCGGCCCAGGGCCTCGCTCTCCGACTTCGCGGGCACGCCCAAGGCGTGGAGAGCGTTCACGCCGCACGCGAGAACCACGAGGTTCGTGGCGTAACCCGCGATGCGTCGCGACGCCGCGAGGCGTCCGATCTCCGCTCGGAGGTAGCCGCCACATGACGTGAGAACCGATTTGTTCGGGCGGTCGGTCGAGCACTTCACGGCGTACACGTAACGTGCCGTGAGACCCTGAAAGTCGAGTTGAAGCCCCACGTCCGTGACCGCGTTCCGCAGCACCTTTCCACCGTCGTCCTTGAACGCTTGGTGAAAGATGTCAGCGGAGGCCAGCTCACGCCCGCCGACCAGGGACAGCCTCGGGGCGACCGGGGCGTCGCCGAGAATCACGAGATCCGGGACTTCGGGGCCGTCCGAGAAGGGGAAGTAGTGGGTGTTCTTGAAGGCAGGGCATCCCGCGCACGCCGGACCCGCCTTCTGGTCGTAAGGGGGCCGGCGGCAGGGGATGCACGTCTCCACGGGGACCTGCGGAAGAGGTGTACCCATGTCAGGGCACCTCTCGCCGGTTGACGTACGAGGTCATGTTTCTCCTAGAGGTTGTTTCCTCGTCCGCGCAGGCCGGGGGGAAGGGCAGCGGCTCCCTGCGCGGTCGGGACGGTTGCGGTCGGTGCGGCGCCGGACGGGGCGGGCTCACGGGAAGCCGCAGGGGGCGCCGTGGCGGCAGTACGCCGAAGGTTCATCTCCCGAAGTTTCGCGACGAACGTACCGATTCGGAGCACGGTGATCGTGTGCGGCTGCGACGCGACGCCGCACGCGTTCAAGAAGTCCTCGACCCCGAGCGCCCCGTACTCCTGGAAGTTGGCAGCCGTCGTGTGCTGGTCGAGCTGATACTTCAGCCGGTGATACGGCTCGCGGCACCAGGGCTCCGCGCGGTTCAGGACACCTCCGTTCGAGAGCGCCGCGATCCAGTCGATGACGAGATAGCCCTTGAGGTCGTTGTAGAACACCCCGCAGGACGTGCTGTTGAGCACACCCCACTTGTCCGGCTCCGCCAGAAGGGCCATGGCGGACGTGTAGTTGGGGCCGATGCGCACGCCGTTGGTGCGGAGGAGGGTGTCGAAGAGGATGTTCGTGGGGGTCGAATGCGCGTACGCGTCGAGGGTGTCGCGCCGCGCGGCCACGCACTCGGTGACGAACTTCTTCCAGTCGCCGCCGAGCATGGCGAGCATCGTGGCGGGTCCTGCGAGGCTCCGAAGGAAGCGCGACTCGACCTTGAGCTCCCCCGCCATCTCCGTTGCCAAGCACGGGGCGATGAGGTTGTAG
>ERZ761584.436-NODE-436-length-13208-cov-6.303505_pt1 | contig 13208 bp, 17 predicted proteins | sample MGYA00512168_ERZ761584 | MGnify/ENA primary metagenome ERZ761584 (study PRJEB28899, sample SAMN03785564) | bioreactor sludge metagenome | biome: EBPR Sludge; feature: EBPR Bioreactor; material: 0.22µm filtered reactor supernatant | place: Saint Lucia: Queensland...
CAAGTGGTGGCTACTTTTTTGCATATTCATATTATAATTCAAGAACCGGGTCGGAGTCAACACTTTCACCAGCTTCGAGTACATTTGTGGCTGGAGCAACGGCTTCTTTAGCTGGATTTCGGCTCGGCATTATTGCTGGAGATTCCTCTCTTGCTGATCAAATTCGAATTTATAGTTCTTATTCTGGTGGTAGTGTTTTATTTTTAGAAGATACAATTCCTGTAAGTAGTACTAGCTACGACGCAATTGCAGCGGATGCTTCGTTGATTCGTGAAGCTGAACTTGATAATTCACTTTTACCAGAACCCGCAAAATACGCAATCGTTGCGGATAATCGAATTTTTGTTGCAGGTTTTGCTTCAAATCCCAATAGAGTTATGTATTCTAAGCAAGGTATTGATGGCCCAATGCCTGAATCATATCAAGCGGCTGATTTTATTGATTGCAATATTAATGATGGCGATATTATTGTGGGATTAAGCAAAGCAGGCGATAATGTAATTGTTATTAAAGAAAGATCTGTAGGGCGTTTAATCAGAGTTCAATCGGAAACTGGTGGTTTAGAACGACAAGGTTCCGTTAAATATTTATATGAGGAAATATCTTCTGAAGTAACGGGGATATCACATCACGTAGCATTTAGTCTCGATAATATTTCCATTTGGTTAGGTCGGGATGATCTGTACGGAACAGATGGAGGCCAGATTTTTAGATTTGGAAAACGAATTTTAAAGACCATTCGCGCACTTGATTTTACTCAAACCCATAAGTGGTCTTGCACTGTTAATACTAGTACTAAACAATTTATTATTTCTGTAACCAAAACAGGGTCACGGGAATGTGATTATCAAATTGTAGGACATTACCGTAATTTTCCAAATTTAGCCTTTACGTTCTACACATCTGGTCCTAACACCATTACTCATCCGGGATTGGTCGTTGGTTGCTTTATTCCAGTAACAGTTAATCGTACTAGACAAATGTATTTTTTTTCTAGTTCCGGTGCAGGAAAAGTTTTTCAAATGAATACTGGCGATTCCGATCACGGTTCCGGTATCTATTGGCGAATGAAACCACCGTGGGATGGTGGGGAAAATAAGGCGGCCAAAAAACACTTCCATTCTTACTATTTACTTGCGGCCGGTTCCGGTGTCGCCCCCAACAATACAATAACACAAACGTTTGAGATTAATACAAATGAGATTGTAGTTTATACATCCACTAATTCGTTAATAAATACAAATCCCCTATGGCACAATGTGAATTGGCATGAATTTAATTGGGGTTCAGTAACTTTTGAGCCTATTAAATTTTTTCCAAATAAAAAAGCGTATTTTGGTCGATATGGAATTTCAAATACGTATGCAAATCAACCAGTTGCCATTAGAGCTATAACTGGCGTTAGACAACCAGTTCCTACACATTAATGAAACCAAAAATTTCACCAGTTTCCGACCCTGTTCTAAATAAAAACTTAGTGGCTATCCGAGAAGCCCTTTGTGGTGGACTGTCAATTGACAATATGTTTTTTCAGGTTATATCGGGAACAACCGCATCAACACTTGATTCGCCCTCACAAGTTATTCATAGTATGACACCCCGCCCCGTGGCTTGGTTCCCTTTAATTGGGGATGTTTATGTTCAAGAAATTAATGATAAATATATTGATGTTCGTTCGACAAAACCCGGAGTTAATTTCAAGATAATTTTAATTGGAGGTCCTCCGGTAACAGGGGAATCATTAAAAGAAGTGGGGTCCTCTAGCTATCAAACCACAACCCAGGTTATACAACAAACGCCTACCATTCAAATTACAGAAGTAACAGATGCAACTATTCAAGTTCAGCCCACAGTAGTAAGACAAAGCGTTAATGAAAATGCTCACAATGCCAGCGGTGTTCCAACCACTACATACCACAGTTGTGTTGCTGATGATGATTATTTTTATGTTACCGGTTCTACAAACACCGGGGTCATTCATCGTATTTCTCGCACCACTGGAATTTGTGATACATTAACTCTTACCGGATCAGTTGCCTACGGGCCCATGATCATTAATGGTCGTAATCTATATGTTTCTCCGATTGCATATGATGGGGCAACAACAATTAATATAAGAAAAGTGGATCTTGATACATGGACAAGCACCAGTGTAGCAATGACCCTGATTTCAAATTCACAAAATATTGTTGATATTTATGTGGATGGGAGTTCAATTTTTCTAGCTCACAGCACGGCGGGTCTTGTTAACTCCAGAGTATCTAAATGTGCTATCACAGGTGGAGCTGGAACACAACTTACTTTAGAGTCTACAAACTGTTGGGCAAAGAAAATAATTCCTGACCCCACAGGAACATATATTTATGTGATTTCCCGCAACACCGGGGTGGCGACAAACATCTATAAAGTTGATAAAAGTTCAATGACGATTACTGCGACTTATACCACAGCTAATATTCGAGCAACAATACGTCAAGGTGTTTTGTTAGGGGACAGTTTGTGGATGCCAGCTAGTATTGATACTGGGAGAGGAACCGCGAGTCAAAGTGTTACCTACCCCACTATGATGGTTGAACTTAATGTAAGTACAGGGGAATTTACCTACCATCCATATATTGAATTAGGCAACGGAAATTCAGTTACGGATATTTGTTTTACGACAAATCTTATTGAGCAAGATTCATTTTTATACAGTATTAGTGGTGAATCTGGCGGCGGTTGTTATGTTGGTCGATATGATACACTCGACAACAGTCAAGCAATTGGATGGTTTCCTTTTTTATGTGGTATTCCTACTACAGAAAATAGTCAAGGTTCCTTGCTTGTTAAAGATACTGATGGTTCTGTTATAATTACAAATCTTGCTGCAAATGCAAGACCTCGAAATTTTCAATGGTTTAAACCAGATTTTTCGAATTTTACATAGGAGATTTATGTCAACTATTACTTTTACCGCAGTAGATGCAGATTTTGCTGATGGACAAACAGCAAACGGAACTGATGTCACAAGTCGCACAAATGAACTTAAAACATTTTTAGAATCTCAAGGTTTAGACCCAACAGATAATATTAATACTTCTGTGGCTTATCCGTGGACAGCAAGACATACTTGGACTATTTCCGATGCATCTAACCACAATTTAGCTTTGATTGTTGGTGCTGTTTTATCAGGTGGAAAGTATGGATTTAGTATCTCAAGTTCACAAGCTCAAACGAATTCAGCATTAGTGTATTGCTCTTTATCAGATACAGGATCAACAGTTCCTACATATGAATCAAATCATGCAGGAACAGGCGAAGGTTTTAAGGCAACTAATTCTAATAATGGAAAAGCTTTTTCGGGAATACAGTCCTCAACATCAGCAACCGTAAATGTTTATGATGCTACCCAAGCGGGTACTGGTACATTATTTGGTGGTAGTTTGCGAAGTATTACAGGTCTAAAAGCTGTTTTACGGGCAAAAACACTCACAACCATTGTAACTGCGGACAACACAGCCACGGAAACAGAAATTACGGATCTTACCCTCTCATTACCAGCTAATTTCCTTAAAGAAGGAACAACACTACGTGGTGTTGTTTGGGGACAGATTGATACGCCGGGGGCTGGCGTACCCACAGCTCGAATAAAGTTATATCATGGGGGTACAGCAGGTACCACAATTCTTGATAGTGGGGCCGTGACACACACCACCTCCCTAGCAGATTCATTAGTCAAAATAGAGTGGTCCTTGACTTGCATTACGGTTGGTGGATCTGGTACAATAGAGGCACAAGGGCAGGTTTCATGGGGAAGCAATACAGCACCAGCAAATCGCGGTTTAGGTGTCTCTGGTGCTTCCGGAGCTACAAACGATACAACATTTACTGTCGATACAACAACCGCTAAAGATATTACTCTTACGTTTAAGTGGGGCAGCGCCGTAGCTGGAGCCACTTTTAAAGCGCGTTCTGGATATGTTGAAATCTTAGGATAATATGACCTTATTAAAAGGACCAAATATTCAACTTGTTCCCTTTGACTCATCAGAAGACTGGACTTATCTAGCTCAATGGTTTTATGATGTGGCATATGTGGATATGTGGCGACATCACCCCAAAATGATGAGTAAGCAGGACTTCCAGCATTATCCTCAGATTATTAATGGGCAAGTATTCATGATTGCTCAAGGTTTTGAAAAGATTGGTTTTATTCAAATGATTCCTGATTGTAAAACGAATCGTGGATTTTACATGGGAATTTTAATTAGTCAAGAGCATCAGAAGAAACATTTTTCTCATGAGGCTTTTCTTTTACTTATGGATTATGCGTTTAATCGATTGGATTATAATAAGGCGATTATTGAAATTTTAGCATCAAATACGCAGCTCAAGCAGGGCTTAACACAAGGTGGATGTTTATTTGAAGGTACACATTATAAAGAAGCTTTCATGGATGGAGAGTTTGTAGATGAACTAAGATTTAGTATGTCTGCGGATTTCTTTAATAAAAAACACAAACAGGTGGTTAATTTATGGGTGGACTCTTACAAAAAGCGGCAACAGCCGGAGGTTATGCAGTAGGCGGACCGATTGGTGGGGGGTTAGCGAGCTTTGGAAGTGCAGCATTATCGGGATCTGATCCTTTACAAAGTTTAACTTCGGGATTTCAAGGTATGGGATTAGGACCAGTCGGATCCAGTGTGGGCATGGCTGCGGCTGCACCAGCTACAGTTGGTAGTAAGTTCATGTCACAGATGGGCTTTGGCAATAATCTATGGGGAAACCTCGCTAATGGAGGAAACCTATTAGCCTCTGCAGCCCCCAAACCATTGGAGAGTTCCCAGTTCGAGCTGCTTCTACCACCTCCAAAACCGCTCTCTTTAATGGATGCGTTAAACACGAGGACCAGATAAATGGCGCTCGGAGGCTCCTTTGGAGCAGTAGGCGGAAGCCAACCAACAGATCTAGGATATACCCGATTCTGGGGTGGACCCTTGTCGAATAATGTTAGACCAGCTAAGAATTATAAAGATCCCAATCAATTTATTGTTCGTAACGAGTTTGCTAAGACCGGGATTCCCGGTTATAATCCTGTTAATATCGAACCGAAAGTTGATTTATTTAAGGATAATGGTGGTTACGCTGGACTAATTGGTCTCAAAGACCCGTTAAAACCAGGCACATATAAGCTAAGTGAGTTATTAGGTTTACCTCCAATTCCACAAACTCCAGTAACTCCTCAATATAGTCAAGAACAAGCAACCCAAAATTTAGCACAACAATTAGCAGGTTTAGCTAATAATCCACAGTCAAGCAATGTACCACCATTGAGTCCTGTGAATATAGGTCAAAACAAAAAAGGTCCGACCCTTTAGGAGAATCTATGGGAAGTCATCAGAATACACGCCAGAATCAGACAACTACTGTTGATAATACGACGAGTTCACAAGTAACAGGAATTGAACCCTATCAACGTCAATTTCAGCAAGAATACCAGAATCTATCAAATTTGTTTCATAACCGCGTAGCTCAACCGATAGGTCTAACCTACTCGCAACCATTTTCGTCGAGCTTAGATCCAATTGTTCAGAATACTATTTCGCAGGGAATGCAGAATCTAGGCATGGCTGAAAATTCGGCAGCCCGAAACACTGCTAATGCACTCTCGTTGGGTGGGACAGGAAATAACGGAGCACTGCTTGCCGCATTAAACAGGCAGGCACAAATTGCAGGGGCGGGCAACAGAAATGCTCTTATCCCAGCCGCCCTAGAACAGCAACGTGGTTTTGATTTACAAAGACAACAAATCGAACAGGCTCAAAATCAATTGCGATTGGGTGAACGTGCTCAACAGATTAATGAGTTAAGTCAACAGATGAATTTATTACAAGCTCTTAATCAAATGGCCCAAACATCAGCCGGTAAAACTGTTACGGAAAAAGGAACTACGACACAAACCGGAAATAGTTATACTCACAGCGGATGGCTCTAAGGAGATTCTATGGCAGATTCAAGCACACCTAAAGCCCCAGGTCGTGGAGGCGAGAACACTCTAAATCTAATTGGTGCAATTGCAGGATTAGCAGGAAATCTTCTCCTGGGACCCGAAGGAGTAGGTGTAGATTTTGGAGCACCTTTTAAAGCTGGGGCCCAAATGATGAAGGACAAGCGAGAGCAGCAAAGCTTATTAGAGCTTCTTTCGAGTAATCCTCATACGGCTCCGCTAGTTCAACACGGATCTACTATTGCAGCCTCCGGCGGATTACTTAATAATCCAGATAGCATAAATCATCCCGATGTTCAGAACTATCTTTCGTCACAGGGATTAATGCCGCCTCCTGCGGCACCACAGACTAATTTAATGACGGCTTTGCAGCCAAGCGGGGCCCCAACTGTAGCTACTCCACCCGACTATACGAGTCAGGATTTTTTAATGAGGGCGGCTGCACTTCGTCCAGATATTGCACAAAAGATTATTGTTGAAAAAGCAACTAGAGAGCCAGCTAATGCACTAAAAGAACAGCTTCAGACCATTTTGTTAGGTAAACAGATTGCGGGTTTTGAGACTCCTGAAGAAAGGCGTGCTGCTCAGTTAGCTGATCGTCAAACTATGATGGAGCAAACTGATAGACTGATTCAAAATCGTCAAGAAAAAAACCAAGTACGTCAGAGTGAATTAGGTAAACAAGAAAAAAGAGAGACGTGGACCCCCAAAGAAGATGAGAGTTATAATAACTTAAATAATAGTATTGATATGGGTCGTGCTCTTCTTGGAAAAATATCTAGTGGAGCAAGCCCCTCATTACTGACCGCTGCTATGGGTGGAACTGATGTTGGTCAGGGAATTCTACAACGGCTAACTCCTGATGTAGCGGAAACGATGCAGCAAATTCAAACACTACGTGAATTAACTGGAAAAGTAATGAGCGATGTTAAAGCTCAGTCTGGTGCACAGTATAGTGCAAAAGAATTGCAGTGGATGCAATCCTCATTACCTAGTAAGTGGGATACCCCTGAACAACTGAAATATAGTTTAGCTTCAGATGTGATTAAAAAGCAGTGGGTCGCTATGAATGCTATTGCTGCGAAAGTTGAAAAAGCCGGCAATCTTAATCCAGCCACGGAGCGTGGTGTTTCCCCTGAACAACTTAGAGCCTTTTCGGCATTAAAAAAACAACTAAAAGAGAATAGTAAAACAAGTGCACAATCGATTTTTGAAAATAAACAAAACCTTCCATATCTTCAGACGTTGGGTATGGATTATCTGGTTACGCAATAAAAGGAGATATTTAACATGTCAAATGCAACACTAACAAACGTATCAAGCTCTGCTTCAAATGTCACTCTGCTGGCTGCAAACTCACTTAGACAAATGGCTTGTTTTTACAATGACTCTACTCAGGTTTGTTACTTGAAATTTGGTGCAACTGCCACAAGTAGCAGTTATACGGTGCAACTAGCTGCTAGCGCATATTATGAACTTCCTATGTGTAACGGTAGAGCTGTTTACACCGGAAAGATAGATGGAATTTGGGCATCAGCCAATGGTGCAATGAGAGTAACTGAACTAACTAATTAAACTATGCCCCTATTTAATTTAAACTTGACTAGATTAGGCTCCATTGCTATACCACTTAGCACGTCGTCAGGGTGGACAGTCACTTCTCAAAGCGGTACGGGAGCTGGCTCTATCATTACCGGAACTCAACGCGCAAGAACCACAGTAACCAGTGGAACATTGGGGTGGGCTGAAAATACTAGAAGTATTACTCAGGATTTACCTACACTTGATGGCTCTAATTGTGAACTAATTGCACAATTAGTTACATTTACTAACGCTGATGTAAATTCCAGAGCCCAAATAGTTATTCAATATCCAGTAACTGGAATCGTCTTTGGAATTACTATTTATGGTGATGGAACATTTGAAACAGGTTTCTTATCCTCAGCGGGACTATATACTGCTGGAACTTCTAGTGCCTCAGGAATCCTACCACTCGATGGCACCGGTTGGGTTAAACTCAGAGTTCGCGGTGGTCTGTATGAAGGTCTATATGGAGTAAGTGCTGGTAACACCCCACCTACACAGTGGTATACTACCGGTTCCTCTACTGCTGCTATTTCAGTGGATGGTGATCTTGTACCTACTGAATTTACGGCTGGTGGCGGGCAACTTACCGCAGGGCCAGTAGGAAATTTAACAATTGAATGGGCTAATCTTAGTGTTAAAAATTTAAGTTAGGAGACTTTATGCCATTATATTTACCACAAACCGGAGGTTCCAGTGGAGATGATCGACTCACTGTGCCTCTCGATACAACAACAGGTTGGACATCTTCTGCTGTTGGCACAGGAACAGCCTCCATTGAAACGGCATCGAATTTAGTGCGTTTTGTAGCACCCTCTGGTGGAAGTACTCCATTAGGAGGAGAATCATATTATAACTTATCATCTTCTTTAATTTCAGATTTTTCCTATAACAGTTTAGAGGTTGTTTCACGAATTAAAACAGCCACAAACGTAGATGTTAATTCACGAATAATTATGGTATTACGCCAAGCTTCGGCGGCATTTCCCGATCTCGCACTAATTGTTTGGGGAGACGGTTCCGTTGAAACGGGTTGGACAAATGCATCATCAGCATTCACCAGTTTTTCATGGTCGGCCCCAGCTACATTGGGTTTATTGGGAAATGATTGGTTAAAAATTAGAATTTCTGGATCAATATTTACTGCTTATTATGGTACCGGAGCTACCTTACCTACGGATTGGCAAACTTTAACATCTAGAACACTAACATTTCGGTTAATTGGTGAAGGAACATTTAAAAATGTTGGTTTTCAAGGCCTTCACTTTACTTCAGCTCCTGCAAGCAACGTTACGATTGAGTTTGATAATGTAACAGTAAAAACAATTTAATTATGGCCCCCTTAACCCTTGATCAAATTTTAGATAACGCGGAGCAGGCTCCCCAAGAGTCTGCAAAATTACCACAGGCACTTCCTACTCAAATTGATGATCCAAATCTACGTCCGCAGTTTACAGATACCCCAGATAAACAACTTCTGGAATATAAGATTCGTGTAGCTGCACAGCAAGCCGGAATTGATCCTCATATGGCTGCTTCCGTTGCACACCAAGAATCGGGATTTAATCCCAATGCAGTATCTCAAACAGGTGTCAAAGGTATCATGCAAGTTAGTGGTATTGCTGCTAAAGATGTGGGTTATGATCCTAAGCTAGTTCGTAGCGACGTGGACACCAACATTCTTGCCGGGATTAATTATTTAGCCAAACATGGGCTTGAGAAATATCCTGACCCCGCTGTAAAAAATTCATATGTAAAGAGTGTAATGGATAAAACAGAGAAATCAAAATCTGGAGCCAGAACATTAGATGATATCCTAGACATGCACGCTCCTGATAGTGCGATAGCTATTCCCACTGTCCCAGACACATCTCAGATGCAACCTTCTCAAGATGTTGCTTCAGGCCAATCGCTTACAGATTTAATTACCGGTCACAGACCAGCCATGACTGAATCGCAGGTGGGCGCTGGTGCAACGTTGTCGGGAGCCAAGTCTTATCTTGACGCTATGGGTGTTGGAGCGTTGTCACGCGCTGCTGGTCACACATCTGTTGGTAAGGGCTTTTCTGAAAGCTTTAATAATGGTTTAGATATTCTAAAGAGTTTAATTCAGCATGGTGACACTTCAGGATACACACCCAAGACAGTAGAACAGCGTGCTCAAGAAGTACAACCCAAAATTGAGGCCGCCCAAACCGAACACCCTGTAGCCTCTGGGGTGGGCACAGTAGCTGGAGTGCTGGCTCCCATAGCTCCGGGTAACTTATTAGTAAAAGGTTTATCAACAGGAGCAAAAGCAATTCCCGGTGCTGCTAAGGTTATACAGGCTGCACCTAAATTAGCCAAAGCTTTAGAAGTATTAACAGGTGGAGCTGTTCAAGGTGGAACCTACGAGGCTACTACAAATCCTAATTCAACCGCTGAATCTGTCGGAAAAGCCGCAGCAATGGGTGCTGCGACAGGAGCCGTTGTGGCCCCCCTACTCTCGGCTGCCGGTGCTGCTAGCAAAGGGTTTGGTAAAGCTCTGGTAAATTTTGTCATTAAAAATGGTAAACCCGAAGTTGCTGATTATGTCCAAAAATTTATAGGACCTACATTATCTAAAGCTGCGATGATTTCAAAGAATGAGAAGTTGCTAGAAACCACGGAGAATGAGTTACAAAATGTATTATCCTCAAAAGTAAATGCTGGCAAGGTTGTAAATGTTTCTGACAAGGTTATTCCTACTGATATCATGAAGATTGCTTTGCGTAAGAGTGAGGCTGGGTTACGTGAAGAAGGCGACAAACTGGTTTCTTTAGCAGCAAAAATTGAGCGGAATCAGGGCAATCTCACCCTCTCTGATGCTAATGAATTAAAGCGACTTTTGTGGAAGGAATCCAAATTTAAAGCATCGGGAGATCCAGCTGTATCAGAAGCCGCCCAATTTGCCTATAATGCTGGTTCCAGTATCATGCAAAAAATTGAAGATGCGGTTGGTGGTAAAGCTGTAAAACAAATAAATCAAAAACTCGCTAGTGGAATAAATCTGCAAAAAGTCTTAAATGCTACAGGAAGTCCAAATAAATTAAGGGCTTACATGGAGGTTATGACCGCTGTTGCACAACCCACCTCTATTCCTCTCTTACTTGCCGGTAGGGGAGCAACCAGCGTTCCGGGAGCTACCACGATCTCTGCTGCTGCTCATGCGATACCTGATGCTGCAAATCCCGCTATTCAAACCATTATGAATACTTTAATTCCACAAGTTAAAAAGAAAAAACCTTGACATACAGAGGGTTTCATGGTATAATAGCACTATGATCGACATCGATTTCATTAAAAAATGGGAAGGATGTAAGCTGCGGGCCTACAAACCTCTGCCTAAAGATAAATGGACAATTGGATACGGTGCAACAGGCCCAGCCATAGTTGAAGGCACTGTTTGGACACAAAAACAAGCTGATTCCGATTTAGCCAAAAGGCTGCTTGAAATTGAGTCACAAGTCGAGGGTTTGATTGGTGATTTCACCCCAAACTGTCATCAAATGACAGCGTTATGCAGTTTTGTGTATAATGTAGGTATTGGCAACTTTAAAACAAGCACGTTATTGCAAAAAATACTCCACCATCACACTCCCGAAGAGGTGGCCGCCGAGTTCCCTAAATGGAACAAGTCAGGTGGGGTGGTAGTACAGGGACTAGTTAATCGAAGAGCTGCTGAACGAACCTTATATTTATCTTAGGTGTTTAATGATAGATGCAAGTTTTCTTGAGTTGAAGTATCTACAATTAGTGAGGTCTTGTGCTAAGAAAATTTCTAAAAAGTTTAAGTTGCATCCCAGAACAATCCGTCTTTTTGATGATGATGATCCTGATCGTCGTACTTGTCATGGGATGTGTTATTCAGATGGTACAATTCATATTAATCTCCGCAGGGGCCGTTCTGGAAGGTTTGATTCAATTGAGTCCTCTCTTGACACAGTAATTCACGAATTAGCTCACCTTAAATTTTATAATCATACTAAAGAATTTTGGAAATTCCATCGCACGATTAAGCAATGGTTTTTTAAACACTTCTACTAGGAGGTACTATGCCGTGGGAATTTTTAGCCACGATCGTTGGAGCGATCTTTAGTTCACAAGCACTCTCAATTTATATTCAGGGTAAGTTTTCACAAGGTAAAACTAATGCCGATGCGGCTAGTGTTCTTATGCAATCTGCATTAGAATGGCAGAAAACCTTGACAGACAGGATCAACATATTAGAGAATAAGTTGTTAGAACAAACAGGTAAGATTGAAGCACAAACGAGTCAAATTGAAGCTAAAGATCAACGTATTGATGAACTACAAAGACGAGTTGCACACTTGGAATCAGAACTGCTTAAGACCCAACAAAAGAGAGCTAAGGTGCGAAAATTAGTATGATTGGCTTAACTATTCTACATTTTATTCGGAGTAACTGGAAGTACTTTGCACTAGTGGGGGTGGTGTTAGCCATTGCAAGTGCAAGTTATCTTAAAGGACGACGAGATGTGGCACTCCAACAAACTAAAGAAACTATTAAAGAACTTGAACGAGTCCACACCAATGTGGAACGAGAGCGAGATAAAACCGAGGTCGTTCGAGATCGTATTCGAACTAATCGTGAAGCACATCCAAAAAATGATAAAAGGGATAGTTGCCTTTTGTCAAATGACCCATTTAAAGTAAACTGTTTGGAGTGATATGAAAAAAATAATACCAATTTTATTCTTTTTTTTACTTTCGGCTTGCGCTTCTAGCCAACATATTGTAAGGTTAGCTTGTCCCAAGCCACCAATCATATTAAGGGTAGAGGTGAAAAATGGTACTGTTTCTGGAAAAGATCTCGATAATGCTATCGAGAATAATCAAAAGCTTTGGCAACATATACATCTACTTGAAAAGCTGGGCTGTACATCTAAATAATAAGGAGGAATCGTATGCAACTTATGCCATTATGGTGCTTTGCACCTTCATTCACTTCGGTGGTCATGGTTGGGCTGCTACTTTTTCTGATCTATTGGCACAACCGTTTGCTTTAATCGGTTATATTGTAACCCACCCCACCTTTGCACACTTGTTTAGTAATATGATGTTTTTGCTGTTATTTGGTCCTGCGGTTGAACGCTACATGAAAAAAGCGCAGTACTTAACATTCTTTTTGTTATGCGGAATTTTAAGTGGAATCGGCTTCTTATCCGTATATCAAGGGGCCTTATTGGTAGGAGCCTCCGGAGCTATAAGTGGCTTAATTGCTGTATATCCGCTCGTGCAACGAACTTTTCTTAGTCGTTTAGTTGGTGCAATTTCTTGCTCTGCGTATTTTTGGATACAGCTCACGAGTGCCATTATTGATATTCAGACTAATCAAATAGGAGTCGCACACCTAGGACACCTACTCGGTGGGGTGATCGGTCTACTATTATTTAATTTTTTAAAACAACACAACCCAGATAGGTAAGTAAGCATGGTGCGAGCTAACCTTGATGGATGGTGAGTATAAAGATGGGCTTCGGTCCGTTCTGATTACTTTCCAAAAAGGAGACATGTATGGGAAATAGACGAGACATGGCTGAAGGTACCATTGCAGCCACAGGCTCCGCCCTAAACATTATCTGTGGGTTTAAGCCAAA
>ERZ761584.437-NODE-437-length-13178-cov-8.628286_pt1 | contig 13178 bp, 19 predicted proteins | sample MGYA00512168_ERZ761584 | MGnify/ENA primary metagenome ERZ761584 (study PRJEB28899, sample SAMN03785564) | bioreactor sludge metagenome | biome: EBPR Sludge; feature: EBPR Bioreactor; material: 0.22µm filtered reactor supernatant | place: Saint Lucia: Queensland...
ATACTTCAATAAACCCTTGAGTTTCATACGTTTGCGCGTCATAGCGCAAAAAGTGGCGTTTTGATGGTTTTAGCATTGTTGTTGTCCTGTTTTTTTGTTTTTTCCAAATTTGCTTAAAACATAGCGTACTTGGTTGTGTGTATATCCAGTTTGTATCGCTAGTTTTTTAACTGTTGGTTTATGCGCCACTTTCAGCGTCTCTAAAATCCAATGTTCAATTTCTCTCATTTTTATTATTCCAGTTTTAAATTATGCGTGCATTTATGGTATGGCGCACGCTACCACAACCGAGGATAACCAGTACTAGCCATTTCTCTAGTATATCAAACTGTATATATAACATCGCGTTAATTTAGGCCAATTTATCAAAATGATACAACCTCCAAAATGACAATCGTCGGGGCGCAATAGCGAAAAGGGCGCAAAGGGCGCAATAATTTACACGCTCCTTTTTATTTTTATTTTCCCCTCCCCTTTTTCACTTTTCTACAGCCGACTTTTACCCTATTTATATATTATTGCGCCCTTTTTTATAAAATAAGGTAAAAAGGGTATATATATTAAGGGGTTACACTGGGGCGCAATGTAAGGGCGCATTAGGAACATTGCACCCTTTTTGGGGATATTGCGCCCCAAACACCCTGTTTATTTTTTAATCTACTTGTAAAAAATGTAAAAAAAACGCCTAAAAAATAGGCGTTTTTGCTTTAAGCTAAACTGAAATTCAGTTTAGCTTATTTTTTTTCATTTGTCAATTGTCACAAATTAACAAAAACCATGAGACGAAAAAAAACGCCTAAAAAATAGGCGTTTTTGCTTTAAGTTAAGCTGAGATTCAGCTTAACTTAATTTTTTTTATTAGTCAATCGTTGATTTTAAAAAGGTACGTCTTTATTTGCATCTTTTTCGCGCTGATGCACTTTGACTTTGGCGATTGTGTCCGCTTCGTTAAGTGTCGGTTTATACCAAATATAATGATGTTTTTGGTTAATTTTAACTCTACGCCCTGCCACCTGCTGATAGCCTAATTTTAATAATTGACTGCTGATAGTGCGTGTAAGCGGTAACATATCACCATTGTTTTTGCATAATTCTTGCAATAAAGTAACGCTCACAATGTTATCGTTAATAATAGGACAATCGTATTTTACGATTAAATCTGCGATGTCGTCTCCCTCATGGTTGGCCGTGTTATCAATCATACGGCTACGAGATACAGTATCTGGTGCGCGTCCTGATGCTATAAACCCTGCACTTATCGTTCTATCTAACAAATAACGTTTGATAGACCCTGCGTGTTCTAACGCATCGAATAAACGCTTAAAATAAGCCTTTGCGCCATCTTCACCGCCTAATAATTCATATAACTGCTCACTGCTTTGCGCTTGTGAAAAAAGCACACAATAACGTCTGTCGTTGTTATCAATTGGGATAGCGTCTTTGTGGTTTGTCAATAAAAGGTAGTTTGTAAAATTCGGTACTTCACGATGGTCGCGTCCTTTTTCTTCAATTTGTACCACGTTATTGGTGATAAAAGGTTTTAATCTGTCTAAAATAGCGTAACGGTTTTCACCACTAATTCTAATTTCTTCGACCACGTTCACAAGCGCACCATGCGCCCATGATGTAAAACGCCCCCCAATAGCTGCCGCTTCAATCGTTTTAACATTACTACCCAACATACGACTAAGTAACGCATGATAATAAGATTTACCTGAGCCTTGTACACCTTGTAATAACAACGCCCATCTAATCAATTTACCTGTGTTTTGGACAATATGTGATAACCAATCTAATAATATAGTTTGCTCATTTTCGTCCGCCACTGTAAATCTAATATGCTCTAAAAATATATCAATCGCTGCTACACCCTCGCTTGTCATCGTGTCATACGCAAGCTCACCACGTTCTACAAACGAATTCAAATACTCTTTACCTTCATGTACAAACGTATTAGTCAAAGCGCAAGGCCAGTACATAAAGTCGTACACTTTGGGAATCATATAATGATGCAAAGCTAAATCTGACGCTCTACAATCCATCGCTTTGCATTCGTTTTCACGCCCAAAACTGTTATCAAATGATTGTTGTGTTATAATCTTGCCATCGTTAAAAAACAGGTTAGGTTTCTCTAAAAAGTACCAACCGTTAACCCAATCAGGCGCGTCAACGTCTGATTGGGTTTTTTTAGCTTCAAACTTTAAGCCTTTTTTAATATCAGCTTTAGTAAACCCTGCGCTGATGCCATAACTCTTATGTAATTCACTCGCTAAAGATGTACGACACGCATCATCAAGCACATTATTATCCATCTTTTTAATCTTATCGCGTAACGCAATATAGTCGCTCATATTATCTACTTTTTGAGCTTGGCCGCGTAAACCATCAAACACTGTCAACACCTTAACACCGCTATTTTTAACCGCGTGTATGATGCTTTTAAACGTAATTTTTTTACCACCACCTTTACCAAAAGATTTATATTTAACACTCATTTGTGACTTGTTATGCTTGCTGCTTTTAGCTGACCAATCTAGCCAAACCTGATAGCCGTCAACATCACCCCCGAACTGGTGGTATAAAGCCATACCAACCATGAGCCAACCGTCATACTCTAACGACTCGGCAGGGTAAACATCTAAATAATCTTGCACATTAACATCGTCTAATGGTAAGTCTGCGAAAGGGTCTTCGTCATTAAGCACCGCCACCACATCACTACTAACAACACTGACAGCAAGGTATTTGCTCACGTCAACAGCTACACCCTCGCCAGTCATCACAAACGGCTCTACACCACCCACAGGGGCATTAGGTAAGTACATAAACTGGTTAGGAGTGAAGCTGCACTCGTCAAAATCAAAAGGCAATGACTCGGCAAATGCGCGACTAAGCACTCTATAATCATCGCCCGACACAGCACGACTAAGCGGTAATACGAGGCGCATACGCGGTGCATCATTCACACTGCGCCAAGTGCTATAGATAACGTAAGACAAACCTTCTAACGCGCTAATACCCACATCAAAAGCAAAATCGTCATAGTCCCCTTGGTATTTATCAATATCTAACGTCAACAAAGTACGACACTCTAAAAACTCATCACGCCGCTTCTCACTGCTAAACGCACCGCCAACAAAAAATCCGTTTTCTTTTTTGTCGCTAAAATTATGTTTAGATAACTTTTTAACAATATCAGGCCAAGTGACCTCTTGAGTTTTAACGATGCCTTGATTACCCGCACCAATAGCAATTTTCATGTTTTAATCCTTATTTTTTGTCATTGTTTTTATGCTTAGTAAAGGTTACGCTCAACACCCCGCCACTCAAAACCATAATCATATATTGCGTTTCAAGTGGTGGATAATCACCCCATTTGTAAATAGCATCGCGTGTAAGCCCTATTTTTTCAGCTAAAGCCGATGCACCCCCGAAATGTTCTATTGCTTCTTTAGTCGTCATAATCCACCTAATTAAAGTTAAAATATACTTGCTAACGTGTAGAGTAAACTATACACTCTAAAAACACAATCAACAACCTAAAAGGTAATCTAAAATGAGCTTAGAATCTAAAATCGAAGAATTGACTAAAGCAGTATTGTCTTTAACTGCTAAAATTGACGCTATCCAACTGGCACAACCACAACAACAAACAGCCGCTACAATACCCACGCTACAAGAGCAAGCTGTTATTGTTGAAGCTATTGAAACAGCCACACAACAACAACAATTACATGATTTTGTTGACCCTGAATTATCACCCATGCCCGAAGTAACAAAAGACGACTTGGTTAAAATGCTCACTGAGTTTTCCAAAAAATCCCCATCGTTCCGTGAATACGTTAAACCGATTCTCAAAGAATATGGTGCAATGAAGATTGCTGATATTGACCCTAAATATTATTCATCTTTACAAATCCGCTTTCACGATTTAGCCGTATTACATGGGGTTGTTTAATGACTACTCATGCCAAACTATCAGCTAGTGGTTCAGACCGTTGGCTAACTTGCACAGGTTCGGTTAAAGCCGAATCTAACCTACCCAATACAACCTCATCTTTTGCGATTGAAGGTACAACGGCTCACGCCTTAGCCGAAATATGTCTAACAGAAAACTGCAACCCTAGCGACTTTATCGGGCAAGATGTTGAAGGCTACCCCGTTAATGATGAAATGGCCGACCATGTAGCGGCCTATGTTGCTTACGTCAAATCGTTTTCAGGCGTTCATTTATACGAGCAACGAGTGGATTTTAGCGAATGGATTCCAAATGGTTTTGGCACAAGTGACGCTATTGTTATTGATGAATCAAACAAAACTTGTCATGTGATTGACTTAAAATATGGTAAAGGTGTGATTGTTGACGCTGAAAATAACTCGCAGGGTATGCTTTACGCTTTAGGTACATTGTCCCAGTTCGGCTATTTATACGACTTTGACAATATAGTTATACATATCTATCAACCACGAGTTAAGAATTATTCATCGTGGCAGGTTACAACTGACGCACTGTTAAAGTGGGCTGAGTGGGCTAAACAACGCGCTGAGGAAGCGTTAAGCGATAACGCACCACGCACACCAACGGATAAAGGGTGTACATGGTGTAAAGCAAAAAGCAGTTGCAAAGCATTAGCCGAGCATAGCCTTAAAGTCATCATGTCTGACTTTGACGACTTAGAAGACTTAACACCCATCGACTCAATCAACCAAGCGCAAACGCGCCTAATTTTAGATAACGCTAAGCTGATTAAGTCATGGCTTGACGCAATCGAATCGCGTGTTATGCAGCAACTGCTAAATGGTGAAACATTTGACGGTTATAAACTGGTAGAAGGTCGGAGTATTCGCAAGTGGCAAGATGAAAGTACCGCCACCGAGCTACTGTTAAAACACCTACCCAATGACCAAGTTTTTACTCAAAAACTTATTACACCTGCACAAGCCGAAAAGTTAATGAAAAAAGAAAAAAACCTACTTTCTGACTTAATCATTAAGCCCGAAGGTGCGCCCGCGTTAGTTAAAAGTGACGACAAAAGAAAGGCTAAAAATGAGCTTGACGACTTCGACACACTAGACTAATATAACCCTTAGCGTATAGATAACTATACGCTAAAAAACACAATCTAAAACCTCAAAAGCGAGAATCTAAAATGAAAGTTATTATCAAAAATGTACGTTTATCCTTCCCTAGCTTGTTTCAACATGAAGTCTATGCAGGTGAAAGCACTGAGAAGTACGCTGCCACTTTCTTAATTCCCAAAAGCGACAAAGCCACAGTTAATGCTATCGAACACGCTTGCAAACAAGCATTGACCGACAAATACGGTGATAAAATTCCCAAAGGTTTTAAGATGCCGATTGTGGATGGTTCTGAAAAGGAATTTATTGGTGAGGACAATGTAAGTATTAAGGCCACAACTAAAAAACGCCCTCAGCTTATTAACCGCGACAAAAGCCCAATCCATGAAGACGATAGCATTTTATACGCAGGGTGCTACGTTAACGCCAGTATTGACGTGTGGGTTATGGACAACAGCTACGGCAAGAAGATATTGTGTTCACTTAACGCTATCCAATTTGTTAAAGATGGTGAAGCGTTCGGCTCAAATGGCAATGCTGCCGATGACTTTGAAGACTTAGATGATGAGTTTTAAGTATTAACGACAACCAACCACTAGGCGCAGTAATGCGCCTTTTTTATAACTAAATTGGACACCCCAATTATGATAATTTTAGACTGTGAAACTTATAAAAATTATTTTCTAGTATCAATGCTTGATACAGATAGCGGCAAGATAAGAGATTTTGAGCTTTTCGATGGTCAAGACTTTGACAGCAAAACAGTATCAGCAATACTCAAGAAACACACGACACTTGGTTTTAACTCATCAAACTACGATATGCCCCTCATAATTGCCGCCTTAAGTGGCCATAACAATGCGGATATAAAACAGATAAGTGATGAAATTATTAACGGCGGGAGTTGGGTAACAAGGGGTGAAGAAGGCCTCATAACTTTTTTTGTGGAAACGCCAAAGTGGGAAATACATCAAAGAAGAAAAATGATTAAAGAATATTACCATTTTGACCATATCGACATTATGCCTTTGCCCATTGGCCAAGCCTCGCTTAAAATCTATGGCGGAAGATTACACGCGCCAAAAATGCAAGAATTGCCCATTGAGCCAAACGCAACCATCACGCCCGAACAACGCGAAATATTGCGCCATTACTGCCATAATGACTTACAAGTCACGCGCATTTTGTATGATGAATTACGCCCACAAATAGCCTTGCGTGAGCAAATGAGCAAGACTTATGATGTAGATTTACGCTCAAAATCTGATGCACAAATAGCAGAGTGTGTGATTAAGCACGAGCTAGAATTAAAAGATATACCTGTTAATAAACCGACAACCACACAAGCCGACTTTAAGTACAAAGTACCTGATTATATTACATTTACATCGCCCATCTTAAAAAACGTACTTGCAACCGTGCAAAGCGTAACTTTTAGCATTGGTGATAATGGCCAAGTCATTATGCCTGACGCAATCGCCAAAAAGATTCATTATGCAGGTAATGACTATCAGATGGGTATAGGTGGTTTGCACTCATGCGAGAACAAAAGAAGTATTGTGACTAACGAGTCACAACGTATATTTGATGTTGACGTGGCTTCTTTTTATCCGTCAATTATTCTTGATTCTAAACTCTACCCTAGACACCTAACGCCTGAGTTTTTAAACATCTATAGGGCGATTGTAGAGAAGCGCATACACGCTAAACACACAGGCGATAAGGTAACGGCTGACAGCTTAAAGATTACGATTAACGGTTCTTTTGGTAAGTTTGGCAGCAAATACAGTTTTTTATATTCGCCTGACTTATTGATACAAACGACAATCACAGGGCAATTAGTGCTATTGATGCTAATTGAGAAAATAACCTTAGCTGGTGCGGTGGCGGTATCTGCTAATACTGACGGTGTGGTTATATTTTGCGATAAAGAAATAGAACCTAAAATCAAGCATATTATTGTTGAGTTTGGCTATATAACTGCATTTGAGCTAGAACGCACAGACTATAAAAGTATTCACTTGATAAACGTCAATAACTATCTAGCCATAAAAACTAATGGTCAAGTCAAGGGCAAGGGTGTATTTGCGCTTGATAGTTTAGCTAAAAACCCGACTAACCAAATAAGCACTAAAGCCGCTATTGCTTACATTAAAGACGGTACGTCAATACACGATACAGTCACGCAATGCCAAGACATACGCGATTTTGTGACCGTGAGAACGGTTAAAGGTGGCGCACAAAAAGACGGTATCAACATAGGTAAGTCAATCCGCTATTACTACTCAACACGCACAAACAGCGCAATACACTACGCAAGCAATAACAACAAAGTACCAAAATCAGACGGTGCTGCCCCCTGTTTAGACTTACCCGACCAACTACCCCATGATATTAACTATCAGGTGTATATTAACGAGGCGCGTAAATTGGTTGAGGAATCGGGCTATGCTTGAGAAAACACTAGAGCGGCACTTAGTCGCTCACATAAAGAGTTTAGGCGGTATAGCGTACAAGTTTACAAGCCCGAATAATAAAGCCGTACCTGACCGCCTTGTGCTGCTACCCAATGGGCGCGTGTTGTTTGTTGAGCTAAAAGCACCCAATAAAAAGCCGACAAAGCTACAAGCATTAGAACACAAGAAAATACAATCGCTAGGTTTTACTGTGCTAGTCATTGACAACAAGGAATCTATTTATGCTATCGCGTAACGAGTTACACGGCTACCAAAACAGAATGATTATAAAAATAATCAACACGCCAAAATGCGCCTTGTGGGTAGGTTTGGGTATGGGTAAAACTGTTACCACATTGACCGCTATCAACGACCTGCTAAACGGTTTTGACGTTGTAAAGATTCTGATTATTGCCCCTTTGCGTGTGGCTAATAGCGTATGGCACACTGAGGCTAAAAATTGGCAACATCTCAAAAACATTAACTTTAGCATTTGCACAGGTACAGAACGCCAACGGCTCACAGCATTACATACCCCTGCTGATGTTTATATTATCAATCGTGAGAATGTAGAATGGTTAGTCAATCACTACGCTAAAAAATGGCCTTTTGACATGGTAATCATTGACGAATCAAGCAGCTTTAAAAGCCATTCAAGCGCACGATTTAAGGCACTACGCAAGACAATACCTTTCACCAATCGAATGATACAGCTCACAGGTACACCCTCGCCCAATGGCCTAATCGACCTTTGGGCGCAAATGTATTTGTTAGATTGTGGTGAGCGATTAGGGCGTAATTTTAGCTCGTTTAAGACGCGATTTTTTGAGCCAGTAGGTTACATGGGCTACACGCTAAAACCTGTTAAAAACGGGGATAAAATCATTCATAGCTTGTTATCCGATATTACTATGAGTCTAAAAACTGAAGATTATCTTGAAATGCCCGACAGGATAGACCGCGTGATTGACGTACAACTACCTAAAAAGATTTATGATGATTATAAAGAGTTAGAGCGTGAGTTTGTACTATCAATCAACGATGAAGAAGTTACAGCACTGTCTGCCGCCACCTTAGCAAATAAACTCTTACAATACTGCAATGGTGCGATATACACAGACGAATTAAAAAACTGGACAGAAATACACAAGCTAAAACTTGACGCGCTAGACGACATTATAAGCGAAGAATCAAGCGAGAATTTGCTAGTAGCCTACAACTATAAAACCGACTTAGAACGACTAAAGGCGCGTTATCCTTATGCTGTTGTACTTGATAAAAATCAAAGCACAATCGACCGATGGAATAATGGCGATATTAAAATGCTATTAGCTCACCCTGCCAGTGCAGGGCATGGCCTAAACTTACAAAAAGGTGGCTCTATAATTGTGTGGTTTGGCTTGAATTGGTCACTTGAGCTATACCAACAATTTAATGGTAGATTACACAGACAAGGGCAAGAAAAGCCAGTAAGAGTTATTCATTTAGTCGCTAAAGATTGCATTGATGAGCGCGTAATGAAAGCTATTGCAAACAAAGCCGAAACACAAAACGACTTGTTAAACGCCCTAAAACAATAAAGCCCCGATTGGGGCTTTTTTATTGCTGTCGCTTTTGGAACGACTACCACGCATTTTGGAACGTGGCCAACACCGCTAATTTAACACAATCAGCGTATAAACACAAAAACCATAAAAATAAGAACAGCGAAAAAAACTAATGTATAATGTATTAAGAGTTTGCATTATGCCCCCAGTCTCTAACTGTTCGTATTTTAGCCCAAACCACTTGCTTGTCGTTATGCTCAATAAAAACCTGATTATTGCGCTTTAATGCCATACTTAAATGCGCGTCATTGACCCCCAATGCTTTAGCTGCCTCTTTTTTGGTATCAAACAAAGCCACAAACTCTTTTAAACTACTAATCATATTGCCTCCGATTAACTAGATAATATCATAATAAAATAATTTAACAAATTGTTAAAATAGTTATTGATAGTATTTAACATTGTGTTAAGCTGACTACATCGAAAACAAACCTAGGAAATAAAAAATGTACACAGTAGATGCAATTGAAAAAAACGTGGCTTTTATTAGTACACCAATGGCTTTGTTAAAAGTGTTTTTTGATGATAGTCAAGAACAAGTTATCGTATTCGAAAGACGCTGGTCTAATAAGATAGAAAGCGTATTTGATGCGCCAGTTGGTGAGCGTATTGAACACGATGTTATCGTAAATATTAATGCGTTTGTGGTGCTTGATACGGACGGCACAGACGGCGGAGAAGTGCTGCTAAAAACCGAATTAACAGACGATGTCAAAAAAGCGATTGAATTCGCAATTTTGGAGGAGTTAAAAAAATGATTGCTTATTGTTTTTTTGGAATGTTGTCTGTAGCGGCTATGGTTATTTATAGCCTAGCTGCTGACAACAGAAAGTTACGCGCTGAGATTGTGCGTCAAAAATTGCAGCTTGAAAAGTTTTCAAAGAAAACCACGCGCTAGAAGATAAGGCGTGTCTATTGTTGGAGTGCAAATAATGCTAGATAAATTATGCGGTGCGGCTATTTTAGCGTTTTTTTTGTTGGCTTTTGGGTGCGCTGGGCAGGGCGATTATGAGTATCGCAAAAGTCATGAGGTGTGCAAATGATTAACAAGTGTATTTTTGCACACGAACTCGTAACACGCGAACCTCTTAACCGCCCTAAAGTTGAGGAGTCGTTAGAAATAGCTGCTCAAATTGCAGAATTTGAGGCGCGTGGTGGAAAGATTAAAACCTATGGTGATACAGTTCACCAGCGTGTTAAAAAAGTAATTTTGTCGGACGAAAACGCGATTGATTTTGACCCTAGCCCGTGGCTAAAAATCATCTTTGACAAGATGATTAGTCGTGCAGATTTAGCTAAAAAAACAGGCGTAAGTCTAAAAACAATCAACAAGGTTTTAGACAAAAAGGGCGTTCCCGATTCGCGGGAGCGTAAACTAATCAATGAGTTTTTAGCGAGTGTTTAGCAATGAGTTTAGATTTTGATGATGTAATTTTGTGGCATGGCGCGTTTAATTATTATTGTGGACGCTCAACGATTGCAGTTAGTGCATTTATTAGCGACTTAATCAAAAACTGGCCAAGCCTTAGCGAAAAAGTACGCTGTTTGATTAGACGCGATTTAGAACGCGAATTTGCACAAGATGACGAGGATAGACGCACTACCAGCCGACACAATCGGCTAGGCCATGATTGTGATAGAAAAGAATGGCAGAAAGTGCGAATGCTTTGGGCTGATAAAACCTAACTACCAGCTTAACGTGCGCCACCCCACATGTTTATAGGCAAGGCAAGTGAATCTTTTATATTTTTAATGCTTAGATAGTGGCTGGGGTGGTGTCACTGTTAAAGCGTGAGTTAGGTTTGGAGTAAAAATGCAAGGTTCTTTTGATTTTACGGAACAAAAAGAAATTGTAAAGCGCGAAAAGCGTAAACCTTTTGAAGCAAGACAAGACTGGCAACGTGCGCCTAAAATTATTGTAACTGATGAATATATTGCATTGGATAAAAAACTTGAACCGATTGAGGAGGAATTATTTGATTTAATTAAAAAAATGCCTTTGGCTGTTGAAAAGAAAATAAAAGGCAAAATTTGTGTTATACCAAGCGGATTAAAAACAGATGAAGAGCTAATTTGTAGAGTACGAGAGCTTAGAAAACAAGCATCTAAAATCGGGAGAGAGTTGGATGAATTGTTTTTTAAGACGAACCCCGAATGGGCTAGATTTTATGAATACACAGATCTATGTGAAAGTTGATGGTAAGATTTTGGATTTAGATGAACGGTGAGGTGATTTATGATTGAATGGTTTGATTATGTGCCAAATGCTAAAAATCCACCGCGTAATAGAGCATTATTGGTTTATTGTCCAGACTGGTGTGATATTGGTTATGCTGTCGTAATTTGGAACGGTGCTAATTTTGAAGACGAAATTCGCGGCGAAGATATACACGACTATGTTAAAAAGTGGTGCTTGATTTTTGAAGCCGACTAGACGCATAACACGGCATTAACTGGCATAACCCCTCAAAGATATTTTAATTCCCATAAATTCGAGGGAATTAGAAAAAGGTGTAATTGGCTGGGGTTATGTCCGCGTTAAATGCAATGTTAGATACGCTAACTTTTAACGATGAATTATAGGTTGCCACACCTTTTTTAGTGGCGGAGATGATTATGTTACCGCACCAACAACGTGTAGTTGATGAGAAAAATGAACTTGATGTTAAAGCTAAAGCATTAAGTAATTTTATTGGCCTTAACCCTGCATTTGAAAGTATTGACCCAGAAGAGCAGGAGCGCATGAAAGAGCAATGTGAAATTATGTGGCAATACTCAGAGATACTAGGTAAGCGCATTGCGGCCTTTGCCAAGTAGTATCTAACACCCTGCGTAAGCGTGTGGCAACCCGAACAAACTAAACAGATGAGAGGATACACAAATGCAAAGAGATACACAAAAAGCGGATGGGTTGACATCCGACTTGACGCAGATGTTAGGTTTTGATGATGTAATACTGTGGCATGGTGCGTTTAGCTACTATTGCGGACGCGCTACGATTGCTGTTAGTGCATTTATTGATGATTTAATAAAAAACTGGCCACGTCTCAGCGAAAAAGCGCGGCATTTGATTAAGCGTGATTTAGAGCGAGAGTTTGCACAAGATGACGAGGATAGACGCACTACCAGCCGACATAATCGACTAGGCCACGATTGCGACAGAAAAGAATGGGAAAAAGTGCGAAGGCTTTGGACTGATAAAACCTAACACGCAGTGTAAGGCGTAACGCCCTGTTGATATTGTTAGATACATTTACGCGATACGCTGAAAACTGCACTGATAGTTTGGGGCGTTATCGGACTTAAACGTGAGTTATAACTGGAGACTGAAATATGACTGAGCATTTCGATGGTGCTATCGTTTACCACATTGACGGAGTGCAATGTATGTTTGTGACGGAAACGCCTGATAATTGGGAAAATTGTGCGCTTACGTGCGCTGCAAATGAATGAGTTATAACACCGATATTAAGCAGTAACAGCCTAAACACTATTAAACACACAGTAATTGTCTGGGCTGTTTTAACGATGAATTGAAGGAGATGATTGTGGATACAGTAAGTTTACTTGTACAGATTGAGCAGTTGAAAGCCGAAAATGAAAAATTGAAGGATATTCTTAAAGAGGCGATAGGATTACTTAGAGAGTCGCAGAGAAAGAGTGCTGATTATACATGGGCAAAAAAGAGGGATAGGTTGTTATTAAGCATCTAACTAAAAAGCTAACACGTAACAACCCACAGCAAAGCCCAAAAGTGCAATGTTGCCAATAACTGCAAAAATAGCACAATAATTGGCTGGGTTGTTATCGTTGTTGAGCGAGAGTTAGATACGCTAACTTTTTACGATGAATTATAGGTTGCCACACCTTTTTTAGTGGCGGAGATGAATGATGAGTTACCAAGTTAAAGCCGAAGATTTGACAAAAGTTATTAGCTTAACTTTGACGGCTGAACAGTTAGAAACAATTGCAGGTGCATTAGAAATGTATTGCATGGGCTTGGCTGAACAAAACGACCCTCATTTGGAATATGCGG
>ERZ761584.438-NODE-438-length-13177-cov-3.879363_pt1 | contig 13177 bp, 16 predicted proteins | sample MGYA00512168_ERZ761584 | MGnify/ENA primary metagenome ERZ761584 (study PRJEB28899, sample SAMN03785564) | bioreactor sludge metagenome | biome: EBPR Sludge; feature: EBPR Bioreactor; material: 0.22µm filtered reactor supernatant | place: Saint Lucia: Queensland...
GGGATAAAAATGGAACGACATTGGAAACAAGTTCATCTTAAATCATTATCGGGTTCACGCGCCTATGGACTAAATACAGAAACAAGCGATTGGGATTGGCGCGGTTTTTTTGCACCACCGACTCAGGATATTTTAGGATCAAGAGTGTACAGACCCATTCCGGAAACTATTGAAAAAACAAGCGAAGACGTTGCATTTTGGGAATTTTCTCACTTTATTAATCTAGCAACACAAAATAATCCAAACGTTTTAGAGTCACTCTGGTCGCCAGTTCAGGAAATGCCAACGGAATTTAGTAAGCCTTATGTCGAAAAGCTCATTCAAAACAGAAGAATGTTTTTATCTAGAAAAGTTGCTAAAAGTTATGGAGGATACGCAGTTAGCCAATATGAGCGTGGTAAGGCGGCGATTCAATATAAAACAGACGAAAATCAACAGGCGCATGGTTATAAAAATTTAATGCACCTCATTCGTCTTATGATTGCTGGAACGAATGCATTAGAAAAGGGAGATATCTTAGTTGATATGTCTGAGCATCGAGATATGTTGTTAAGCATACGCAACAATCGTCCACCGTTAGAAGAAGTGGAAGCGATTTACCAGCCATTAAACGAAAGATTTGCTTATGCGAAAGCAAACAGTATTCTTCCAGAAGAGCCCGATTTAAAATCGATCCATGAATTCTGCATTGAATTTAGAATTCACATGCTGAAATACGAATAAGCGTAACAGCCATAAATACAAAAAGAGCGATATTATGACGCCAAAAACGTCTAATATCGCTCTTTTTTATTACCACCACTCAAGCCCCATCTCTAACAATTCTTGAGAGGTTAATCCCATAACAATGGCATTAAAGAGTGACAGGGCTGAAGGTAAATCCTGAAAAACAGTATCCATCCCTAAATCGTCAGCATCCGTAATTGTCACTTTAAACAAAAGAGGACGTTCGATAAAGGGGATTTTCTGATACTGTTTCAATCCAATATTATTAATAATTTTACGACATTCATCGCTATTTAAGATAATAGACACCCCTACCCAAAAAAGGTCATTTGCAACATCGTCTGAAAAACAAGGGTATCCATTCATCTGAAGAGGTACATATTTTTGCATTGTATACCAGTGAATATCATCAGGAGATTTATTGCTAGTAAAGCCAAAATGATTTGGGTCTTTAATACTTACCATGATTACGACTCGCTATTCACTTGGATCAGGGTTGTAACCCTTATCTTTCTTTTTCATAAGAATAATAGCATCCTGAAGTTTCTTTTGAATCTCCTGAAGCGACTTGGTAACTTCAGGATCGTTGGCATTACTTAGTAACAGTTTAAGATCATCCCAATTAAGTCCAAGCGTAACATTATTTGTTGATAAATTCGAATTTGATGTAGACGGAGAAGATGAAACGACAATATCATTTTCAGAACTTTCATCATCTTCGCCATATCCACCCCATACAATATCCCAGTCATTATCAATTGAAACTGTTTTTATAAGGGCTGAATCGGCTGATGCATTTCCCATCTTGTAAATATCATAACATGCCATTGTTTGGCTTTCGACATCAATGGCATAAAAGTATTCACCCCAACTGTTAAGCATTTCCTCAATGTTGGTCAACCAATTGGCTTTAATGGTTTTTCCATTAATTTCAATTTCATGGCTTGCTTTTTCGCCACGCGCGGTATAACTACGAGAGGCACAATACATCCACATCACATAATCTTTAAAATGAGGATCATCTTTTTCGATAATCTCTATCTTTGGAGCATCTTCATTATCATTAAAAATATTAATCTGAAGACGACTGTGTTTTTTTAAATCTAATACACATTCCTTTCGGAAATATTCATCGAGTTGATTTATATCAATCTTTAAAGGCTGAATATCATCATCTGCCTGTTGCAATAAACGACGAAAGTGGTCTAAATATTTTTGATGCGTTGACATTTCTAACCCGAAAGTTCGAGAAACCTCTTGAAAAACAGGTGGCAGATGAAAAAAGCCTTGATTTAAACTTGACCAGCCAACCCTCTCCATCATGACATATTCCAGAACAGCGTCAAAGCTGCCCATTTCCTGTGCCATATTAAATAATGTTCTACCTAAAACCGAAGGGTAGCCATCAAAATGATGATAAACCGCCAGAAGTTTTCCAGCTTCTTTATCAATCCATTTCCCAATGTAAGCGCGTGTAGACATTATACTTGCTCCAATTTAGTCTCTTCGTTTGTTTTATTATCCCAATATTCAGATAAATCAATAATATTGGTTGTAATACTTTCAATGAATCTTTGAATATTCAAATCCATTACATTGTAAAAGAAATGAAGATTTTTCAAACCTTCTGCACATTGAAAATATTCAAGAGTTTTATTTTGTTCGTTAAAAAGATAAAAGAAATAGGTGTCAATATCCTGTACAGACTGAGCCCAATTTGCAGCAATCATCTTTCCGTTATCTTCCACTGTTTTATCTGGCGTTTCATTATTCAGTGAATAACCACGAGGCGCTGAATTGCCCCATACAAAATACTCTTTCCAATATTTATGGTCTCGATCAATTTTGATAGTTTCTAACTCAGTTTCGTTATCTGAATGCAATCTTATTTCAAGATTTTTAAGAGGTTTCATACAAAATTCGAGATGTGCTTTATTGTCCCGATAATGCTGTTCAAACAACTCAGGTGCTGCGCCAAACATATCTTTGATTTTTTCATATCCCTGCTTGGTTGATGTTATTTTTCCATTCATGATATTTCCATAAATGGGTGGGAATTTCCACTCCCTGCTAACTAATGCATCCCATCCAACCTTCTCAGAAAACAAAACATCGTGAGTCGCAGCGTAGCCATTAAAAAAAACTTCGCTGGCAAGTGTGCTACCCAATCCTTCAGGATAGCCATCATAATGAATATAAACAGCTAAGAGTTTACCTTGTGCTTTATCGATCCATTTTCCGGCATATGCATGAGTGCTCATGAAGATTCTCCTTCAGCAATATCTAATGCTTCTGACAGTTCTTGAGTTGTATATGTTTGCTCACACGCATAGCAAACAGCAATACCTGAATTTACTTTGGGTAATGACTCTGAATTTTCCTTACTCTCTTCAACATCATCAAATTCCCATCCTTCATCACTGTCCAATTCGCCACTAATGTATAAGGCTTCAAATAAATCCAGATCAGTCCATTGACGCGATTTGACATCATCAAACAATTCGCATTCATCCGGAAATCGATCTCGAACAAATTGCTCGTCCGTTTGTCCATCGCGTAACCAGTATGCAATAGTTTCCCAATCACATTCTTCACCATCACCATTGTCTAGCGCTGCTGCTAAATCACCATACTCTTCTTCTAATTGTTTAGCCAGTGTGTATATTGAAATAAACTGTTCAGACATCTCTAATGTATAAACGTAATTCGCTTCGATATTAATGAGATGATTATGAACTGCGTCGGTTAACCAGTTTGCTTCATTCATTGCTTTTCTCTTTTCAATTATTTAAATCTGCGATTTTTAATGTGCGTTCGCCAAACATAACATCATGATCAGCCTGTTCGTAGTCATGCCATAACGCATCTAATGGTGGGACTAAAACATATTTCCATTCCGTATGAAACCAATACGCTTTTTCAACAATATAAAGGCGAGTGTGAAACATCACATGATCACCTTTTTTAAATTGAGCTAAGGGTTTCTGAGCGATTTCAAAAATACTCAACGGAATCGGATTATCATCCCAATAGATACCCTCGGCAGGTCCCATTAATGCATAATCATCGCTAATAATTTGATTAACAATGTAAAGTCTACCCTTCTTGATAACATCGCCAAAATCTTCATTTGCAATTACAAGATCGTATCGTTTAAATGTTTGAGTCATATTATCCTCTTTTTATAAAATAGATTGTTATTTTACCTATTTTATTTTTCAAAGTCAAAATGTAAAATAGAAATTACTTCATAATATCGAAAGAAAATAGATATGGGCGAATACATCGAAACAACCTTGGGTAGTTATAAACTAGGAACGGGATATTTCTTTACAGAAATTACTTTTGATGAGTTTAAAGAGCTGATGCGTGATAGCAGCGTTACAAACAAAAACGAACTGTATCAATACTTAAACGGTAAAAATATATGGCGATTTCCGTTGTCTTGGGAAAAGCTGGATACCGTTACTGTAAAAACATTGAACGATACTTACCCTAGTCGGGCAAAACTTCGAATTGAATTAAATTACCCCTTTATTAAACATTTAAAACATAATGATATTGTAATATCTCGAAGTGCTATTGGTAAAACAGAAAATGCTTACAACACGAATATCTGGATACCTTGTCCGCACAGTGAGGATTTTAATTTAAAAAGTACAACAATTCATAATAAATTGTTAATTAAAGGCGTGTGCTATTCAGAAGAATATACAGAAAAAGGCGCTTTGATTTGTGAATGCGGTTATTGCGGAAGAGAATATATTTTTGATACTGAAGGAGCGTATATTCTGTGCGAAGAATTGGAAAAAGAAAAAAGACACCCGGAAATCATCCAGACTATTAAAGCGCTGTATGAACCAAAATAAAAAAAGAGAGGAATGTTCCTCTCTTTTTTTTATATAAGATTATCAACTATGTTTTTTGAAGCAGATAGCGAAAAAATTCGCCGCCGTGTGGTGATGACTTCTTGATTTGTTATTGGGTTGAATCCAGTATGCGGAATTTCTTCCCACATAAAAAGTGTTCCGTATTTCATCCATATTTCAAGTACATTAATATCAATATTTAAGTTAGCCAACATTTCAATGCGCTGCTTTTGATTTAATGGCTGCATTAAGGCTGTAGCAACCTTTGCAGATTTTCCATTTTTGCGCAATGTCCAATACAAATAATTGTTAATGCAGTTGCGATATGCATCTTCCATCCGAACATTAAAGTAATCAATGACATCCTGCTTACCAAATGCAAGGGAAATTCTAGCATCAAAAACAACAACACTTCTCATATACATACTAAAATAGGCACTTGCAAGTCCAGCAGTGATAGATAACAGTTTTTCCTGACGACGATTGTGCGTCATATCCTCTTTATCTATCAACAAAGATATTTCATCACTTTGCGTATGGGCTGCTAAAATTTTCAACTTTGCTTTGGGATTATCCATCAAATATTTGGTTGTATTTGACATTAGTTGATGTAACTCATAATCCAAGGGACGTGAAAAACCCATATCTTCAATATTTTTTGTAAACCCAACACCATCCAGCCGGATAATATAATACACATCCGATGGAATTGTATCGGATTGTTCTAAAGATTTAACCTTTTCTGCAATTGTCTGTGTTTTCATATGATACTCCTCTAATCAATATTCTACGTTGAAATATATCAAAGTCAATGTAAAATAATATGTATTAAGTCAATATAAAAAGTTGCAGAATATGAAAAGAACAACCATTTTACTTCATGATGATGATTTAAAAGCTATTGAAAGAGTTCAAAGAAAATTTGGAGTTTCCTCAGATAGCGATGCTTTGAGACTATCTGTTCGAATGTTGGCGTCAATGAATATTGAAGAGACAATTACATTTTTGCGCGCATTTTCTGATGAAAATATTGAATTAGATCGAAATAATCGAGAACGAAAAATTGAAGCTGTTTATATAACAGAAGATATATTGCCAAAATAAAATAAGATAGTATCCTTCTGGTAAGCGGATAAAACACACAGCAAGGATTAACATTATGGCTCGACGGAAGTCGATCTCGAATGGAGAAATGCAATCCATGATTTTCTCTGACACAGATCGCCAAAATATAGAAATTATTCGGAAGCGCTTCAATTTATCTACAAATGTTCAAGCAGTTAGAGTTGCTTTACAACTATCAGCAAATGCAAAGATTATTCAGTTTACTGATAACGAATTAACTGAAAATCAAGATGGCAACAAGTAAGAAAAAAGACTTGAAAAAAGAATGAATTGGTATAAAAATAAAACGGGTATACCCGTTTTATTTTTATACCATCTTAGTTTTAAAAAAGAATTTATTAACATGGGACTCAACTTTAACCACAGCATTAAAAATAGAGACCCTGAAAAGGGTCATATTTCCCTTCTTCAAATTTTTTCCAAAAGACCGGTTTACTTTTTAGTATTATCTACACTTGCAGCTTATTCGAATCAACGCGGGCGGTGCTGGCCCAGTGTGGACACAATTGCAAATCAAGCCTGCAATGACAATCAAAACATTGCAATCGAAGCAAAAAAATGGCTGTTAAAACATCAGGCAATTGCCTTAGTACCTCCTCAAAAAAGAGTAGGGGCAGAGCTGGATTTAGATCCGAGGCAACATGTTTATCAGCTTACAGGATATTTCATCAGTGATGATGGATATATCTACGAATATAGCTATATGAATGATAGCGACTGGATTGAAATTGCGTCGGCTTTAAAAGACATTGGTGTTCCTTCAATTGAAGAAAAGCGAAAAGAGCTTATTGATTACGCTCAGAAAAAAGCTGAAGCTGGCGATATGCCAGAACAAGATAAAAAGAGTAGAAGTAAAGCCATCAAGGAAAAGATCAAAAGAACCGAAGCCGCAATAAAGAAAGACAATCAAAAAACAACAAAAATAGAAAATAAAAAAGACGAATTGCTTTTTAATGGCGGCACCTTAATTGATGTTTATTCTGATATTGACAAAGATAATGATTCAGATATAGAGATAGTTCATGACGACATGAATAATGAAAAAACGGTTCACACCGTCATGAATCATGACGACATGAATCTAAGGTATAACAATATAAAGGTAAAAAAGAATAAATCAGCGATTTCAGAAAATGCTGATTTAGATGAAATGCAAGAAGCATTTGATACTGCTGCGCAGGACGATGTTTCTATCGAAACATCTCTGAATGAATTTGATTATCAAGAAGGATTGATATCACAACATAATCCTGATGAAATTCAACAGATTAAAGCAAAAATAAGAAAAGACTTAAAACAAAAATTACTTGAGATTCGTCACTTCATGATGACGAATTGGTCTGAACTTTCAGAAGCTTATGGAGTTTGTACAAAATTCTCAAAACAGCTCCTTGGTATTTCTCCAAAAGAAGATAATGAGCATTACAATCATCGATTGTTGAATCCAATGACCTTAGAAGAACTTCAGCAATTTAAAACATGGTGGTTTGCTCATAAACGAAATTCCCAAACAGGTAAGCCTGAGCTATTTCCCAAGTCTCCATCTTATTTGGAAATGTGTGTGTCTGAATTCAGGAATTATGTAAAAATAAATGATAGAAAGCCTAAGATGATTTTTGTCGAAGATGCCATTGATGATAGTCAGTGGATGTAGATAATATGGCTGTTTTATGTTAAGAGATGTAGAACTGATCGCAATATATAATTACCAAGATGAAACGCCAATTTTAGCATTGGTAAGTTATCATCAACGATTTTATCTTGCATTTTATACATTCTATTCAGAAATAAATAAGTTCGGCTACTTACTTGGTTCACTAGACCGTGATCAATTTCACATCCTTGCGGATCGTCAAATAGATATTAGAACTTTTTTTGAGCACAATGTTTTAATTAAGTTCTTATATACGGATAGCGCCTCTGTAAGATGTATTGATGTTTCTATTCATTACTTTATAAATAATTTGCCTCCATATGGGTATTATTTAATGAGCTGAAAAATAATTAAATTAAAGCGGTATTAAATACCGCTTTTTTATTTTGGATATAAAATTAGATTACAGAAAAATTAAATTACCTGAAAAGTGATGTATTCTGATGACTATTTTTAAAAGAACTGCTATTAAGAAAGCACGAAGCCCATATTTCAATTACCGATCTGGTGCAACATTAAAAACAGATGAGGATAAATTTGAAAGACCTACTGTTATCAATGAAATTCGTTTAAAAAAGACTCAGCGTGGCGCAGATAACGCAAAAATTTTAGCAAAAACTATTTCGGACTTTGCAAAAGATTTAAATATATCCGTCAATGAACCCGGAAAAGTGGCGGTTGATATATTCACAGTTGTGGTTGGAACGCCCACAGTTGGTTTTTATACTGCTGAAATTGAGATGAGAGTTGTCTGGTTAAAACGGAAAGTTCCTGATATTTCAAATGACGCAAAACAAAAGTTTGTAACCTTTTCAGTGACATTTGGATATAATGGGAATCCGCAAAAAGGACCGTTTATCTTAGATACTATGCTGATAGATACAAAAACAGGAAAGCCAATTGATAACGCGCAAAAAACGGTTGCAGCTAAAATTGAAAACAGTTTTATGGATTGGGTAGAATCCAACTGGCCCAAAACTGAACGCGAGAAGAAGTTTAGAAAGCCTATGACAAAGAACCAAATCGATGTTTCTTTGGATGGCAATAATTTTAAGATTATGATGTATAACGTTGTTGAGTTAGTTCAAAAAGTTTCCAACTCTGTGCAGGATGTGGGTGATGAGAAATTCGATTTTATCAATTTTATTGCTGGCAATGATTATGTTGGATATTTCCGAGCAAAAGTGGATACTTATGTTGCTTATACGCATCCAGATATGAAAACGGTTGGCATATTCTGTGATATTTATCAAGGGGGTGAAGTTATTATTTCACTGCAAGAGCTAGGTGAAATTGAAATGACCGTTCCTGATAATTCAGTATGGAGATCGGATATTGAACCAATCGTCAGAAGAATTGACACAGAATTCAAAAAACAGATTGACAAACAGCTAGGGGCATCAGCTAAAATATACAAAGCAAAAAAGCAAAAAGCTTTATATGTATATTTTGAATTAAAGGAATAATCTTAATGGGAAATGGATGGGTCGATAAACCGTTCGAGCGAGAAATTCGTTTGCACATCTATGCGTATCCTTTCTTGAGAAAAACGACTGTTGTGAACAATCTGCTTGATTTTCACTCCTTGGTTTCAGATCGTCTTGCGCATCCACATAAAAAGGATGAAATATTTATTAACGGAAATCGTGAGACTTCAATCAACTTTCTTCAGGTTGCATGGACAGATCTGGCAGTACAAACGGTGCTTAATGTTAATACCGGTTATATTAGAGAAGGTCGATTGTTTTTTAATCTTAAAGATCATAAGATATCCGCTGTAAACATTACCGAAATGGTTCGCAACCTTGGCACTTTACTTTTTTCAAACGGTTATTAACCATGAAAAAATCAAAAAGCAATATTGTTTACGAATGTGCCGAATGTGGACAAGAATTCAAACAATGGTTTGGATGGTGTAAAAATTGTCAGGCTCGAAATTCACTTGTTGAAAAAGAAACCTTTGAAGAATCTCGCTCAAATTCAAGTACAAATAAATCGAATTCGGTAGAAGAAAGAGCGCTTCCTGTTTCGCAAATACAGGTTCAGAATCATTTGCGAACAAAATTATTTAGCGCAGAACTAAATCGTATGTTAGGCGATGGTTTAGTTAAAGGTTCTATTGTTTTATTGTCCGGTGATGCCGGAATTGGAAAATCCACGCTTCTTACTCAGATTGCGGGACATGCTGCCAATCAATTAAAGGTTTTGTATGCCAGCGCAGAAGAAAGTATTCAGCAGGTTAAAACCAGAATAGAACGCATGGGCATTACGTCTGATAATTTTTATCTACTGTATGACACTTGTGTTGAAAATATTATTAATGAGGCTTTAAGAATTAAAGCCGATATTGTATGTTTTGACAGTCTTCAGACTCTTTACTCAAAAGATATTGAATTCGGAGCTGGCTCGATTGCTCAAGCGCGATATTGCATTGCATTGATTCAGAAATTTGCTAAAGATCGTGAAATTAGCGTTTTTGTTATTACGCATATCACAAAAGACAATCAGATTGCAGGTCCAAAAGTTGTTGAGCACGCGGTTGATGTCACATTATTTTTTGAAGGCGATACAACAGGACAATATCGAATTTTAAGATCCTTAAAAAATCGCTTTGCTCCTTCACCGGACATTGCTGTATTTGAGATGACTGAAGCAGGGTTGTTTGATGTAGATAATCTTGCAAATGTATTTATCTCAGAAAGACATATTCAATCCGCAGGAACTTCTATTGGAATTACAATGGAAGGAACGAGATCGATTTTATTTGAAACTCAGGCGCTCGTGGAAACAAATGAATATTCAATGCCAGTCAGACAATCAATCGGATATGATCGTTATCGATTAAATCTACTATTGGGAATTATCTCAAAACATCTTAAAATACCTTTATATTCCAGAAATGTCACAGTCAATCTTGTTGGCGGACTTCAGGTAAGCGCAAGAGAAACGTCGATTGATTTAGCCGTTTTTACGTCGATTCTGTCCAGTTTATGGGATATTCCTATGAACAAAAATTGGGTATTTATGGGAGAAGTTGATTTAACAGGTGCTGTTCGTGCAGTTTCCCATCAGAATATTCGATTGAAAGAGATCCAAAAAGGCGAGTTTGATACTGTGTTCGCAAATATTGATCAATCCTATCAAGGCTTAGATATTCGACATATCAGGCATATTCGACAGATTGCAGAATGGTTGCAATCGTTTAAGTAATATAAAAAACCAGAGGCGACAATATGTCGCTTCTTTTTATTTATGTGTAACAAATAATACAGGAATTAACAAAAACATGAACATTTACGATTCCATCCGGCAATTAATCAATTCTCCAATTAAACGCAACGGAGAAGTGGTCGGGAAAGTCATCTCTATATTTCCATCGCTTCAACATGGATTCAGAATTGCTCCTGAAATTGCGGTGGTGAATGCCGCAAGAACATCTTTCTTAGGTGAAGCTGGTAGATTGGATAAGGATAAGAAATTGTTTTATTATCTTTATAAGCATGATCATTCGTCGCCTCTAGAGGCTGCTGAATTTGTTATTGGAGCATTTCTGACAGATGCTCAATGGTTCGAAATGGTTGCGGATATGCGTTATCAGATTAAAGCTTTGCGTCCCTACTCAGACCATTTAGCAAATTTTGGTTTTGTTAAAATGGATTTGAACAACGCCATTAAATATTATCGTTACCATTCTTCTAGTAATGATAATGTATCCTATATCTTGCAGCATATCTTTAAATTTGCTTTTCCATGGACAGCAGAGCTTTTAAATATTGAAAGTGATGTTGTTATTGAAGATTTTGAATCCCATGTGATTTCAACAGCTAAAGTTTTAGATAAAGGCTTCTTGGATGTTTACGGATTGTCAATTAATGATGATGACCTTTATGAATTTATTTGTGCCATAGACCCATCGTATCAAAATAACTATGCAAGCAATGTCAGCGCTGGCTTATATGAATTTTTTAAACGTGGTGATTTAAGGGCACTTGCGTTGTGGTCAATTCAGATTGGTGTTTATGCGCCTTTAGTGACATATTGGCAGTGGGTTAGACATAGATCGTGGCAGTTTTCACTTCAGTCGGGACGCTATATGCCGTTTAAAGACGATGACTTTTATGTGGTTCAAGAAAACGATTGGCGTATTCAATCAACTTCTAATAAGCAGGCGAGTTCAGAAGAACGACTTTCTCCTGAAAATCAAAACACAGTATTGAAAGATATTGATTTTTTTGATAAAAATAAGGTCTTAACATTAACACAAGCACTGCAAGAGCATTATAGTCGCAGCTTTGCGTTATATAACGCAGCATTAGAGAATCATGTCGCAAAAGAACAAGCTCGTATTTTTCTACCGGCGTTCAGTAACTACTACAAATCAATCCTCAAAGTAGATTTACTGAGTTTGCTGCGGTTTTTGAAATTAAGAATGGCAACGGAAGCTCAATATGAAATTCGTGTTTATGCTAATAGTTTATACGAGCAATGGGCGGATTTAATGCCGTTAACGGCAAAGTATGCGCAGCAGTTTGCTTTTGAATGAAAGATATGAGGATAACTGGCAGTATGGAAAAAATCGTTAATATTAATTATTATCCATTTAACAATCAGATTGTGATTTGTAATTTTGTAATTCGCATTCATCCTGATCCTAATTCTATCTATTTATGTGATTGGACTATCCGTTATCAATTTTCTGATTATAACGGAAATCCATATGATGGTGGAAGTCAATCGGCAGGGAACTATCGTTTAGATAACGCATTTGCACTGATGGCGGATCAGTTAACTAACCATTTGATTACCTGTGGCTTTATTTCTGCATACGATGATCAGCCATTAATTAAAACTTATCAAAATCATTTTAACAATGACTTAAAAGAAAAGGTCATGCAGGCATATAACAATGGGGTTCTATAAAAGATCGAAGAACGGTCAAGAGAATAAGAACGGTTATCTCACAAAAGATGATCGTTCGAAAAAAAACTCAAAACCAAAATCAAGCGAAAATTATCAAGATCACGAGAATTATGAAAATATGACTCCCAAATGGATTCAATATTTATATAATCGCGGATTAGGCGATGGGGAAATTGAATATTTTGGGCTTCGTCCGGCAAAAATAATTTATAGCGATCCTATGCCCACAGAGCAAACGATGGATTTTGAATTCCACGAATGCTTGGATAATACGGCAAACGGATGGATGTATCCTATATACTATCCAGACAGTAAACAAACACTGTATCGTTTTAAATATTTTCCCGGCACAGAATCGACCATGAAGGTGGTGTCACCAAAACGAGCAAAACTTCCCGGCGGTGTTCATCCTCCTTTTTATGTCCCTTCGCCTGAAGGCTTAGAGAATCTAAGAAGCGCGGTTGAACATGCTGATGGAGAACTTATCTTATTTGAAGGCGAACCCGATGTATGGGCAACTGCCGTATTAGGCGTAATGAATATTAGCGCCTTTTTCGGAACTAATAGTGTGCCAAAAAATATTGCTAAATATCTTGAATGGCTTGGTGTTCGTAAAGTAACTTATATTGCCGATGCAGATAATGCAGGCAGAGCAGCAGCTCAAAAAATATGGGATACTTTGTATTTTAGTTTAATTGAAACCAAAATTTACTACACACCATCTCAATATAATGGCATCGAAATTAATGATACAAATGATTTATTAAAAGCAATTAATTTTGATATTTATAGCTTTAGAGAATATTACGATGAAACGTTAACCAAGAATGTTTATACATTCCCAGAACCTAATCGTCATAAACGAGAAGGTGCGGGTGGGAAT
>ERZ761584.439-NODE-439-length-13154-cov-14.727995_pt1 | contig 13154 bp, 12 predicted proteins | sample MGYA00512168_ERZ761584 | MGnify/ENA primary metagenome ERZ761584 (study PRJEB28899, sample SAMN03785564) | bioreactor sludge metagenome | biome: EBPR Sludge; feature: EBPR Bioreactor; material: 0.22µm filtered reactor supernatant | place: Saint Lucia: Queensland...
AACTCGCATGGCTCGCAGTATCGCGTGAGAATCCAATCAACTTGGTCATCGGTGCGCTCCGGGCGCCCCGCCAGTTCCCACCGCGTCACCGCTTTGGCGTACGTCACCGCTCGCGCTGCCAGGCCCGGCTTTCTTCGCCCATGATGGTGGCATTTGCGCCGGATCTTATCTGGCGCGTGTGGTGTGTGCGGAATCAGGAATCCGCAGTTGCGGCACTGGGCACCACCACCAGCAATTCGTTCGAATTCGCACTGACTCAACTGAACCTCACGCGAATTGTTGAACCTGCATACTTGGCTGAACATGGCGAACTTGCGGATCCGCTCGCGTACGACAACGTTAACCATCCAAGAGACGTGCAGTCGATTCTCGCACCGTCTTCAGGTGTATACGATGCCGCTGGAAGATCGACTGACCACGAAATACCAAATGAAGCTCCGGGCGCATTCGACGGATGGTGGATATCGAGTTGCACTGTAACTCGAATCGTCGTGGACGATACGACGGTAACAGCGACGTCCCAATTCCACCGGCATCCAATCGGCATTTCTCCGCCGTAAATCAGCTCGCTCAAACAGCCGATCATGTCTCCGAAATAGAGTCCTGACACGTCGTTGCAACACTCGTCATCCGTCGTGAAATCTGCGTCGATCTCAACTTGCGTCGGCATGCGACCACCGGAACATGCCGTACACAAATTTGTGCATTCGCGGCACAATGTTCCGTCGCTCAACTTCGGCACTGTGACCTGTGCGGACGACACGATGATATCTCCAGCCGCGCTCGAATTGTCGATTTTGATTTGGGCCGGAAACGCTGACACTCCGATCCCGTTCACGAACGATAGCAAAGGATCTCCGTCGATATTGATCGACGCGCGCACGTTTCCGCGCCGTACGCAAATCATCAGTTCGAATTCAGTTCCCGGTGTGAACGCGGCCGGAACCGATCCAGAATCACCGAAATTCGTGGATGCGATCGACATCCCGGCATCTAGTTCGATCCAGTACGACCCGGCAGACAGACGTACGACCTGGAATGATTCTTGTACGGTTATTGTGGCCGCAACAGTCAGGTCGCCAGTCATCTCGACTTGTGCCGTGATCGAATCTCCGTGCGGGATCGTGATTCCTCCAGCGCCGACAGTCGCCGCGGAAGTTGTCCACTGGCAGCCGACAGGATCCCCGAAATCGTGATCGTCGCCATCGGGTGCGAGAACCGAGCATTCCTCGCATGTTGGGCACTCGACGCGAACTGTTTCCGCCGACCAGAGCACGATATCAAGAAACGTTGCCGTCCCTGAAATCGTTCCCGTGGCGAGAGCGGCGTATTGTCCTGTTCCAGTTGCTGACGTTTCAAACTGCGTCCAATCGCCGATCCCAACACAATCACCGGAATCGTATCTGCGCACGAGTGCGGTCGCCGTTCCGGCAGCAACGGTGAAGCAGAATTCGATCCAGGCACCAGGGACGAACCAATCCGCATCCCATTCCTCGAGTGGCCCGTCCTGATCGATTATCCGCACCGTGCCGCACGCAGAACCCCATTCGATTTCGAGGCCAACAAAGTCACCTGTATCCTGGTCATGGCACAACTTCACGATCTGGCTTCCGGTCCCGCTGCAGGACATATAACCTGTCGCACGGTGATTGCTCGACAGCCAGGTGTTAGGCAAGTTGAACCGACGCTCGGCAGAGATGCTAGACGTTGATACCGCTGGTCTCCCGCACGTCGATACACTGGAACATGTCCATGTTCCGGTGTCCGTCAGCCAACATGAGTGCGGAAACTCGCAGAGCGTATCGGTCCACACACAAAATGAATCTGATGCTGCGCAAGGAGTGCAGCGTCTTGCGTTTCCGTAGAACTCCGAAATCAGAGAATCAGTGTCGTAGGCCATCGAGACGGAGAAGTCGCGGATGCGTGCCGTATCTCCTCCGGCTCCGTCAGTCAGTTCGAATCCGACATAGCCGTACGGTCCACCAGTTCCTGTGAAATCAGCGATGTCCGTCCCGAAATACAACGCGTCATTGATCGCCACGGACACCGTGAAATTGCTCGTGTTTTGCAGCGACCGAGACACGCAGGCGACGACTTTTACCCAAGTGTCCGGCTGAAAATTCGGGATTGGAATTACCGGAGAATTTGCGAACTGCAGCGCGCCGCACCCGTCTCCGCTCGCACCACACGTGAGCACGATCTCCGGTCCACCAGCACCGGAAGCATCACCTGCAGGGCGAATCGTCAACTCGGAATCTTCGGCAGATAGTTTGATCCAACACGTTGCTCTATTGAACGCCTGACCGTACGGGTGGCCAACCTGGTGAACCTCTGATTCTCCCAGTTCCAGCTCCATCGTATCGTAAGCGCCATCAGTGACGATCTCGCCGGAAGTTCCCGGTGACCAGAGGCAACCAACGTCAGGCCCCGCGCGGTCAAAGTTGTCCTGCGAGTACAAGCACGTCGGGCGACAGCCAGGGCAATGCGGCATTTCAGCAGATCGTTGGTACTGTTTCTTCCAGGCGTCGAACGAACCACGAGTGGTGATGTCTCCGGTTCCGATCCCACATGACGACGAGTCTCCATACCACTCGATTTCGGTTTGAACTGCGTACACATATCCGCCAACAGATACCGTGGCGGTAAGACGTTTGGGGTATGTTCCCGCGTACTCGTAATCTGGCGTGATCCCGTTGACGCACAGGCTCATGGAGTACCAGTTGTCCGGCAACGCCTCTGGTAGTGGTCGTGTCGCGAGCACAGTATCCACACCAGACTCTTGCCGCACGATTTCCAGAGTTGGGCACGTGCTGCCGGCATCACGCACGGTCAGTCTGGCGAATACGATATCGCAGCGATCGTCCTGGTTGAGAATCAGACCGACCACATCGAGTTGATCGCCATCATCGTCACCACGAACACGAACGGTGACAATCCAGTCTTCTGGTACACCAGGATGCCCCGGGTCGTGAAACGTGGCTTTCGTGTCCGCTTCCGCCTCGGCGATTCCGCCGTTGATCTCGATTGCACCGCCAACCGTGACGAAAGGCGTACCACATTCTTGATTCGCCAGAGTCCAATTCGGCGCGTCCTCAATCAATGTTCCATCGGAGATATCGTCGAAATCATCCTGGTCGATCACGCATTGACAGCACGAACACGAAGGAGAGTTTTGCACCTTACCCTCCGCATTGAAGCTCGGTGATGACCCATTTCCCCTGGTCGCGAAACCAGTGGATCAACGCCTCCGCGCCCTCGGCAGCGTTTCCGCCAGCGATGGTCATCCACGAATACCACGCCGTCACTCGATCAGGCGTCCCCGATTCCGCGCCTGCGTACCAGATTGTCACTTCACCGGAATCATCGGCGTCGATGCCACCCGTTTCGTAGATCACGCACATTACTGGCCCGTCGCAGCGATCGGACAAATCGACAACGCAGTCCAGGACTCCAGTTCCGGTGGGCTTGTAGACAATCCTGCATCCATGCCAGCCCGATTCGAGCGTCGTTGATCCGTCCGCAATGTCGGCTCTCGGATGCTGTTCATCGCCAACATCCACTTTGGCGAACGCCAGGCCTCCGAACTGCATTTCGTCAATCGTTCCATTCGGCATAGATCGCAGCGACAATCCCCATGCGGCCGCGCTGGGAACCGCTGGTGTGTCACCTCCGAGCCACAAATTGTCTGGCGATAGATCAGTGATGATTTCCGTCGTGGAAACTTGCAACGCCAGTCCAGCGCTATCAAGTCCTGAACCACTGCTGTTCTTTACCAAAGCAATATCGCGATCACGCCGCGGGGACTCAGGAAGCTGCAAGCCAGTTGACAACGAACGGCGCTGCGTGTGGTGCTGCGCGGCATCCACGATGCCATTCCAGGTAGATTGCGATGGTAGGCGAAACATCGTTCCTGCGCGTTGTTTCGCCATCAGTAAATCCCCAGGATGCCTGCCAGATCGACTGCTTCGTAAACTCGCTCTACGAACACGAATTCTGGCGTGACCCCAGGAAACTTATCGGACCCGACAGCACGATCCGATTTTTTGAACTTCACCCAGGCGTATTCCCATCCCTTCTTGCTAACGGTCGCGAACGAACCACCGAATGTCAGGCTGGCGTTTTCCGACATGGCGAACGAGTATTCCCACTGCGCGTCCACGTTGCTCCCGTCAGATCCGCTCGCACCCAGGAATAGAACTTCTCCAGGTGCCCACAGCAGAAAATTCGTGGAGTTTGTTTTTCCGGTCAAACTCACCATCTGCTTGAACCATGCTAATGAAACGAATCCCTGCGGATGAGAAAATCGAATGTTGAACTTGGCGGCCGGGATGACGATTTCCGTTCCAGCAATGTTGCCACTTTCGTCTAGTCCGATCGAGCGACCATAGTACGGGATCGTCGCTTCACTGGTTCCGGTCGCTGTATTTCCAGCCGCATCGTACCGTTTGATCGTTTCCAGTGAGTTCGTGATGTGCACCGTTCCGCCGAACGTTTCGCCACTCCATGACCACGAACCAGGATCGACAGAATGCGCTTCGTAGGTGCAGGTGAACTCGATCTGATTGTAGGCGTTCTGTCGCGTTTCGATGTTCGTTCGATACAGCAACCCAGCGGACGACAGTAGCGTTGCAGGAGTTGACGTGCGGGCGAGTGCCCGGACGATTGCTTCGTCTGTGAAGCCGATTGCCTTGTACGCTGTCTTGCGCATCAACGGATTGTCCGACCCGCTGGAAAACTCCGGTAGTTCGATAAACCGTTGAATCATGCTACCTGAATCCCCCGCTCAATCGTCTCAAGTCGCTGATTCAACTTCATCGATTGGTCAAGCTGTTTCAGAGCGATCGCCTTCTGCTCTTCTGCCGTTTTAGCCATCTTTTCCTGAATTCGATTCGAACCTCCACCTTGTGACATCGCGAGAAGTCCGGCAGCCGAAAACGATCCAACCGCTTCGCGTTTCACTTCGATCGGTTTTGATGCTGTGCCAAGATTTCTCTGCTGTTCCTCGACAGTTGAAAACCCGGCAGCACCTCGCTTGATACCCAACTGGCTTTCGCGCACGCCAATGTCTTCACGCAGTCTTTTCGCTTCCTCGATCGCTCGCGCCAGTTCGGCCTCTTTCGCAGCAAGGCCAACGTCGCGTTTCACTCCACCAACAGCAGTATCCACCTGATTGGCATCCCGACGTTGCTGTCGCTCCTGCTCCCTGGCCGTGGCGCGAGTTTCGGTTTCTTCCTTTCGTGTCTGCTCTCGCTTCTGCCTCTGCTGATCGAGTGCGGCGTTTTGATCGGCTAGTTGCTGGTCGTTCGTCAGGCTAAAACCAGTAGCTCCGACAGCGCGATTGATTCCCGCGCTGAATGCGTCCTGCGCTTCTTTCGCTTTGCCCGTTGGATCCCAGCCAGTCCACAGGCTGTTGATTGTCTTTTGGAGTCCACGAAGCATCGAAATTGTGACGTTCTGAATCTTCGCAGTAATCGTGTTCCAGACTTGTTCGAGATACGTCGCTACGACATCGAACGTGTCTCGGAGTCCCAGCCACAAGGAGTCGATGTAATCCACAGCGTGCGAAAAGGCGAGCATCACCGCATTTGTCGCCACGTCGGCAGCCGCACCGAATTCTCCAGTCGATAGCAGAGTCAGGATGCCGCCGAGCGTTTCTCCAGTCACGCTGGACAAGAACTGCATGCCGCGCAACCAGGCCACCTGGACTCCAGATAGAGCGATCTCAACTGCGAGCTGGAGATTACCACCGCGGATCGCGTCTACTATTCCGCCGAACGTGCTGACCGCGAATTCCTGCACGCGAGCGAAGATCCTCAACGCCGTTTCGCCAAACGAACTGAGTGCATCGCGAGAAGAACCCCAAGCGCGCGTGCCAACATCAGCAGCGAATGCCAGCCCGCGCGCAAGGGGTATCGAGCGGCCGAACGCTATCGCCAATCCTGTAACCGCAGCCGCAACCAGGGCAACTGGCGACAATACGAAAGCGAGCGCACCACCGATCGTCGCTACCGCCGTCGCCAGCGCCCCGAACGCCCCGGCCACCACAGATGCTACTGTAGCAGCACCTCCAAGCACCGTCCCGATTGTCGCCAGCACGGTTCCCACAGTCCCAACTGCCGAAGCGACACGAAACACCGTCGCGATTACTTCACGATTCTCTTTCGCCCAGGCTGTCGCGATTTGAATCGCCCTGGCGATTGTCTCGGTCGTATCGGCAATGATTGGTGCCACGACTGAACCGATCTGATTCCAGAAACCTGCGATCGATTCTTTGAGTAGATTAAGTGTGCGACTCAAGGCTGTAGCCGCTTCCACGAGCGGTCCGTCGAGCACCACTCCTGCACGTTGCGCCTCTTCCCTCCACCTGGCCAAACCTGCCTCGCCACCAGCAAAAATATCAAGCAGACGTTCTCCAGAAGCACCAAATATCGCCGTGGCTGTTGCCGCGCGTTCGGCCGGGTCAACGATCCGTGACAATGCGTCTGCAATCGCCACGAACCGTTCATCTGCGTTCATTCCCGCCAGTTTTTTGGCGTCCAATCCGATTCGATCGAGAGGTTTCTGTGCCTCTTGGTCACCACCCCACGCCTTATTCACGATCGCGGTTGCTGACTGCGAGGCCTGGGAAATAGCACGAGTATCGCCCACGCCAAGCTGCCTCGCGGCAAATCCGAGTTCAGTTAACGCTTTCGTACTCATGCCGGAATCGCGAGATAGGCCAGCAACTTCGACTCCGAGCCCCGCAAATGCATTCGCCGCCTCTGTCATCGGGCGAGTCACTTCCGCCGACCACGACTGCATGTAGCTTCCAAGTGCACGAAATCTGTTTGCGGCGCCATTGAGTAGATCGGACAGCTTGGAAAACGGACGTCCCATCAAGTTGATCCCAGCGGAAACACCGTCAACGAGCGGTTGGATCAGTGTCTTCCCAGGATTGATGATCGCTCGACCAGCGAACGCCAAGCCAGCCTTCAGGCCGCTCCAAATCGCATTGCCAACGTACGCGAGCGCGTTCCGGATTCCGTTTACGATCGACATTCCAAGCGATTTCGCCGCACTCACCGCCAGGCCAATTGCCCCGCGAATCACGCCGACAATCAATCGCGGCAAAGATGTGATCGCATTGATTAGTATCCGTGGAAGAGCCAAGAGCGCATTGATCGTCGCTCCGATCGCACGAGGAACCAGAAGCACCGTTGAAACGAACAGCCTTGCCGCCGCTGCCGCAAGGCTGAATGCGAGTCCAACTGCTTTCAGTGTCGCGTAGAAGATGGCGTAAATTGGATTCGTGAACAACATCGTCAGATGCACTACCTGGGCGAGAAATTTTCCCACAGAGGTAGTGGCTAACATGAATGCCCCGGCGATCAAGCCGAACGGAGTCAGGATACGGAGCACGTTGCCGCCAACGAGCGCTATTCTGGCCAGAACAGCAGCGAATACCGTCATCTCTTTGGTTTGCCAGATCACAGCGAATACTTCTCTTCCAACCGTGGCAATGTTCGCCAATACAGTCGTAATCGACTGCAAGATTCCCAACGATCGGCGCGGCTGTTCTGCGTCCACTGCCACCTGCGCTGCTTGGTTCGGTACAGTGGGAACTGCCTGGCTGGTTACCGCTGCCACCTTGGCCATTTCCGTTTGTAGACGTGCGGATTGCATCATCGCAGCGCGAAGAGAAATCAGCGAACGATTCACGCCTGCCAACGAGTCTTTGAGCGTATTTGTCAGGCGGCGAAACTCAGCGATGAACGCCGATCCCGCCCTCGGACGCTGGCGGGTTGTCCGCTGTTGCGTTGGATCCTGATTTTTGTTCGTTCTTTTCGCCATGTCCACCAGCCATCAACCTTTGTCGCTCGGCTACTAGTTTTTCGAAAGCCACCGCGTCGAATCCAGTATCTTGTGGGATTGGTTTGATTTTTCGTCCACGCAAAATGAACTCGGCCCAGTCGAATGGCTTTTCATTCCACACGAGCATTGCCTGCGTTGCCGCATGCTCGCGATTGGCCCTCTGCCGCCCCCAGGCCATCTCGAACAACTCTCCGCACGACAAACCACGAGGCGAAATGCCGCACGCTCCAGCGTATCCGTAGGCGGCTGACACTGCGTCAAAACCGTCAAGTGTTGTTGCTACGGAACGTCCACGCCAGGTCGTTGAACACCACTCGCCAAGTCCGATATCGTCCTGTCCATCTCCGTCGAGATCTGATCCGCTACCGCTGTCGCCAGTCTCTCCGTTTGATTGCTCAGACGCGACAAAGCCAGATCCGCCGCTTTCGTCTGGATCTCCCTGTTCTTCTCGAATAGGGAGCGCAAGTGCGACCGTTTCCCAGGCGGGAAAAAATTTAGGATGGCTTCGGCCAACGCCTCCGTGGCTGCGCCTATGATCGCTCCATCTCCGTCAGAAAGAGACTTGCCGAAAGCAATGTCAGTGACGCCAATCGCTGCTGCCTTGTCCTCGACAGCAAGCCACAACACATCAACCAGCGTCACTGGGTCGGCTTCGAGCGCGGCGATTGGATCGGACTTGATGTCCGCCAGATTGATCCCCAGGATTTCCTTGATCTTCCGAATCGTTGGCGCGTCCAGAGCCAGCGTCCACTGGCGATTCTGGGAGTCGCGAAATGCTGCTGACATCTTCGTTCCCCTCATTTGTTGGTGTTGGTGCTGAAATCGGTTTCGGAATCGCTCTGCGACGATAGGCCTGGAGCTGCGATTGCTGCTCAAGTTCCCGGCTAATCTTCGCGACCAGGTGTTTCAAGCGGGACGGATCGATCACGAACGATGGCTTGTCGCCCAGGCGAGTCTTTCCCTGCTTGATCTCGTCGCGATATTGTTGTTCGTCACCATGCATCGTGAACGCTCCTGACTAAGGCGTTGAATCAACCAACGCGCCGATCGTCAGAGTCACGTCGGCAGTTCCACCATTAGACACCTTACAGCTCGTAATCACGTTGCCGGTGATCGTATTCGTTTCACCGCCGTCAATGTCCCTGGAGTAGACATCGTTCGTTTTTACGAGGAACTCGCCAACTGTCGCGGATCCAGAATCCCAAAAATCAAGGTGTACCGGATTGCGCAGAGTTCGATCGCTTGTGACCGCGTTAACGATGAAGATTTTCGTGTTATCGCCATCAATGTTCGTGCTGACGGTCGTTTGCTTACAGACGACAACTCCGGTCGTGCTCGTTGCCGGGAAATCAGTTCCAGCGCCACCATCAAGTGACAACGTGTTGGTGGAAATCGTGCCATCCAGACCGTATCGCACGTACGACACTCCGGCAACTGACCAGTACACGTCGTATTTTCCGTTAGTCTGCCCATGCCCTGCCGCCAGAGTACATGAAGCCGTGTTGGCGTCCGTTTTCGTCCAACCGGTAACAGCCTTGCCGGCGCTCAAACTAATGTCGGAATAGACGGACAACCCGTCACCTGTTCTGGTGACCTGACTGGAAGCCGATGTTCCACCGAGTTGAAACGACTTCGAATAACTGACCGTGATGCCCATAACGGCGCATGCCAGAGCGAGTGACACATGGTCAGTGAGATATACCGTGCTGACAACACCAGCCAGGCAGACAATTGCGAGCAATGCGAGCGGAATCACTTGCGTGAGCAGTTTGCGAGAGGTTTTATCCATGATTTGCGTTCCTGAAACGAAAAAGGTGCTGCCGATCTTTTCAATGAAAACTTTCAATGAAAACAAACTGCTGACTACGTGTTGAGCTGCGGCGCCACGCCAGCGTCGTCGTTCGGTTCCGCTGTGAAATCAAATGACTGTTCGCCGGTCAGCGGAGCGTTGTCCTTACACGTCAATATCACGTCGCCCTCGTATCCGTCTCCGGTTCCGCTGGCACTTTCGCACTTCAGCGCGATTGGTGTTCCGCCACGAGCGGCTGCCACGAGATCGGCCAGAGCAGTATCGCTTTCCTTTTTGAGCATTTTCCAGGTGATCTTGGCGTTGCGCGCCGTCACGGATTTGGTGGCGATTGGCGGAGCGGATCCGTCGCCACGATCCATCGTCGAGCCCGTTTCGATTCCGTTTTCATAGTCGATATCGGTCGCCCGTTCGATCGCTGTCGAGGCCGTGCTGCCGGCAGTCGCGTTGTAGTACAGCCGGTACGTATAACCCATGCGCTTTTTTGCCATGATTGTGTTTCCTTTATCCGGGTGATTTGTTCCAAACGTGAGTTGTGCGAATCACGGCCGTGAATTGCCGATATTTCTGCCACATGTCTTTGTGCATCACCTCGGCCAGTTCCACGTCTGTGAACATGGCGTCGGTATCGTCGAGCGAACCACTATGCGTTGACTGCGCTGGGGCGAACAGTTCGTACACGTCCTGTCGCAACTTACCCAACGCGTCAACCTTTTCCTTCGCGATCAAACCGGAATCAGCGTCTTGCGACTGTTGGCCGAATCTCTGTCGAATCACAATGTCAGTTTCGATTACGTACTCATGCGTCCCACGCGAATCCTGCTCCACCTGGCAGTCCCAAGGTATGACGTCGATTCGAATTTCTTCGAGCGACTCCAACTCCCTGTTCACGTCCGCGTATGTGCGCTCGATCGTTGGCACTTCGATGTCGAACGTCGCCGCACGCAAGGCTGCGACAATGGCGTCCGCCACCTGGATGTCCACCGAATTCGTCACGCCAGTTTTCTCGTTCTCGCGATTACAATCACGCCAGCATCGTCAGACCACTGCGTTTCCGGTCGATCGACGTCCGGCAATACTTCGTATTCGATTCTGGTACCGTTCAGCGTCTCCGCGATTACGTCTCCGCATCTCGGAACTACTTGTTCACCAGACCAGATCAAATCATCAGCCTGGAAACTCCACTCAAACGATGTTTCCAGCGACTGCGATCCGTCAGGTCCGAATGTCCGGTATTGCTTTTGCGAAACCCAGCCAGTGATCGATTCGCTTTCGATTCCGTTCCTCTTCAGCGTCACAGTTCGGCCCGCGTGCTGTTTAAGCTGGCCGGCTAACCATGACGCCGCGTTTTGGAACACGTTTGCCATCGAATTAGTAATTGTCCGATGCGTCGAACGTGCGGTATCCGAGCTTCAGCACAGAAACACTGCCAGGCGAATCGTCCGACGTTTTTTCCATGTGCGCGAGCAGTTTCAGCGGACCAGTTGCCGCGTTCAGTTTGAACACGCTCGACGGCAGAACATTCACGCCATCGATGTAAACCTGGATGTCTGTGTTGTCTCGAATGTCCCACTGCACGAGAAACGGGGTCCCCGCCGTGAAATCAACCGTCGTGTCGGTCGAAGCGACTTCAGTTGTCCCGTCGTCGCTTTCCAGGTTGATGTTCGTCGATGCGCCATCGATGTGGACGAACAGCGATTCGGCAATCGAATCGGCATCCGTCGCATGAGTCGCGTTCGCGATGCCCACATTGATGTCCACCGCGCTCGCGTCGCCATTCGTGTTGATGCACACCAACGCTTCGACGATCGCTTTCGTTCCTGGCGCGAACCCACGATGGCTGAGTGCGTCCACCTTTTGGGCCTCAGCAGTCGCCGAAAATCCAAGATTGCACCCCTGACCAACGCCATTGACGAACGGAAATCCTGCCGTGTTGATCGGGACAGCAACAAATCCATCCGCCAGAGAAGCGGTGAACGCTTGCTGGCGATTCAGCGCCACCTTGACTGTTGTCGCGCCTGACGTTTCGTCCTCGACAGCGATGCCAATTGGGAAATCGGCGTCTTGCCGGTGCAACAGATGCGCCTTGTTCGCGGATGCGTCCCAGAACAATTGGCTTCCGTTCAGGACAACCATCGAAGTCGTCTTGGCGACCTTCACGATTCCGCAAACGGTCACCGCCCCAAGTTCACCTGCCGCGATCGCGGTCGGCGCAAACCCGGCGCGCCCATCAGGTAGTTGCACAACTTGGCCAGCGGATACGGCAGCAGTTGGCGTGAAGTCAACGCTTTCGCCTTCCGTCATATAGGCAGCTTCAACTGTCATGTTTCATTCTCCAGAAAAAGTGATTGCGTTTGAACTTCAGCCCGATTGTTTCGCCTTCCCGGCCTTGGCTGTCGAAATCGCTGGCTTTTCTGGCACAGCTTCAACCGCAGCGGGAATACATTCTGGAATCTCTACAGCGAGTCCCATTTGAATCAGTTTGTCCGCTTCGTCGGTATCGCAGATTTGCCCCTCCGAATATGGTGGAAATCCGCGTCCCAAATTTCTGAGTATTCGAACTTTCATATCTGCCCCCGTTTACGATGAACCGCCATCGGCGCGAACACCGGCGCGATACTCTTGCAGGTTGACACCCACATCCGAGTAGCCTCGCATCTGAACTCCGAGCACATTGAACTCGGCGTCCGCCGTCTCGACAGTCGGTTCCACTCGACCGTTCAGAGCGGCGATTTCAATCACCGGCAAATCGGCCGGATCGGCGAGCATGTACCAAGCCGCAGCAGAGTACCCGGTGTATGCCGAGTTGCTCATGTACGGACTCGAATAGACGCGGAACCGACCTCGCCAGATATTCGTTGAACCCTGGGTCGCGGTCGAAGTTCCCGAAATCAACAACTCGGAATTCATCAGAGTCATTGCGGCTGCCTTCAGCGCCGTCGGAACCAGCAGAATCGCTGGCTGCAAACCAAGCGGAAGTCCATCCGGATCCGTTTGGTTCATAAAGACGACTTCGGTGGCAGCAAGACCGCCAGTCGTCATGTCCGCCACGCCCTCGTTGACGTTCGAGTTTCCGCTCGTGAAAAAGGACGTGTTAGCGAGAAACTCGGTCCAGAAAATGTCATTCAACTTCAGCGCGCCGCCGCGTCCGAGTTTCATCGGCACGTCGGTCAAGGCTCCAAGGTCATCGTTGATGATGTCCGTCCTGGTGATCGCCAGCATCTTGGCGTACGTGTCGGCCTTGTTGGTGTACGTCATGTCCCCAATTTGGCCGTGCTTGATTTCGCCTGATGCGCCGACCTTGTCGAAGGTCAAATCGCCAGTCAGGCTGACCGTCGTCACGGTTTTGAAGTCTCGCACATTTCGAATGCGTGCGATCTGCAACGGAGTCATATCGACTGCGTTCCAGCCACGCATCAAGAACTTGTTCGCCACGTTGCTCAGAACGTTCGCGATCGAAACGGTCGAGAATCCACCAGATGCGTTGATCCGTTGC
>ERZ761584.440-NODE-440-length-13143-cov-5.371715_pt1 | contig 13143 bp, 19 predicted proteins | sample MGYA00512168_ERZ761584 | MGnify/ENA primary metagenome ERZ761584 (study PRJEB28899, sample SAMN03785564) | bioreactor sludge metagenome | biome: EBPR Sludge; feature: EBPR Bioreactor; material: 0.22µm filtered reactor supernatant | place: Saint Lucia: Queensland...
TTCTGAAAGAGCTTTAAAACCTGAATTTCCTGTAAGTAAATTTTGATAAATAATTGAAATACTATTGTTAGTTGTTGGCCTCACCGAAATTGCATACCATGTATCAATATCTAAAGTTACTTCATTAAGCTGTACTTTGTATGTTCCACCAGTTGTTGTACTCCCGGAAAGTACCGGATTTATGCTTACTGTCTGAAGAACACTCGGTGTTCCTTCAGGATCAGAATAAAGAACTACATCAAAATTATCGCTCGTACCAATTGAAGCGATAGGGACGCAACATCCGTTTATTGCGCATTTAAATGGAACTTTAAAAACTGCGGCATATTCGTCAGGCGTGCTATTTTGAGCATACGTTATTACATCATTTCCAATAGAATTACTTGAGAAAAAAGGCACACCTTCAATTGTTCCAAAACTTCCATCATCAAATATAATCATTCCACAGGCTCCATTTGAACCCGATTGTTTAGTTGTGTTTACGATATCGTAAGGGTAGATTGAAGTTCCTGCGGGCAAAACCATATCTCCAATTTGACTTCGCAAATAGTTAACTTGGTCACTACCTCCCCTCGAAACCATAGTGTAAACAATTGAGATAAGATCACCAGTACTCAAAGTTTTAGTACCGCTTTCCATCGCAGTAATGTAACGAGTATTAGTTGCAAGCGTATCAGTTCCACCCACTAAGTCTGCATAAACATCATATGACCCGTCATTTATTCCTGAAGAATTTACATCTTGTAATCCAATACGGATAGTTGTTCCAGCGTTTACGAATGTTGCTACTGAACTTGTAGACCAAACTATTTTTCCGCCTCCAGCCGCACTTATTGTTTTACTGCCTGTCCCACCTTGTATTATGATTTTTCCAACACTTGCTCGTATGTTTCCAGCAGCACTCATAGTACCACCAACAATAAAACCTTGAGCCCACGTAGTAGTAGTTGATTTCATCCAAATTCCTTGATTGTTTGGTATAGAAACTAAAGCCATATTATTCATCAATCTCAATTCTGATAGTGAGACCTTTGGCTGGTGTTGTTTGAAGAGGCGTAACAATATCAAAAGTAAACATGTCTCCGGTTGTTACTGCAGTCGTAGTAAGTACAGGCTGTGTCGTAGCATCTCGTGAACTTAATTCACCTGTTTCAATAGTAATTTTTGTTGAACTCATGATGGTTGAACCATTGAGTTTGATATCATATGTACCACTTCCCGTGACTCCAGCAGTATCATTGTATGCTCCAACCGCAGAGATTGTCCCTGTTATAGGGCACTCAAGATAACCACCCACTCCGCTCGCTACCTGTACACTTGTTGCTGGGGCTAGACACCGATACAAAAAATATCGTGTACCACTACTTCCACCTGCACTTGAGATTTCAATATCCTGTCCTGTCTGAACCAAAGTTATATTTGATCCTTCGGATAACGTAACATCACCCTTTAATTTCGAAGAGCCCGATTTAGAGATAGATTTGACGCCTTGTGGTGATCCGAAGGGTAACAGTGCCATATTATGAACCGCAAAAACTGATAAAATCTCCTGAAGTTCCGTTGATATAAATCCGGCTTGGGTTGTCAACAGCCATTGAAACAGAAGCCCCAGCCTCTAAAATATAGCCATTCCCCGAGCCATTGATTGTGTTGGTTACTCCAGAGCCTCCGATAACTATTGGAGCAGTATTATTTGAAAAAGCAGTTATTATCACTCCATTAGTGAGAGTGCCAGAAGATAGCTGTACTGCTACACCAGTTGAAGAAATAATCGCTTGTCCCGTAATTGGAGCGGTACTGATAAGATCAGGAGTCAAAACACCGCTCACGGTTACGGGTAACCCATCATTTACGACACCTTGTTCTAGATGCATAATTCAGAACACAGATTTTTAATCTTTCCTGCTTTATCTAAAAATTCTTCTTTATAAATATCGAATGTTGATTTGTTTTTTTCGTACGATTCAAGAGATGATTTTAATGCTGATTCTCTTGATTCTAATTCAATAGATACTTCTTTTAATTCCTTGCTTCGATTGTCTAATTCAACAATATGAGCTTCTTTATTAGTAAGTACTTCTTTCAGAGAATCTTCAGCTTCAGAAAGTTCTTTTTTTCTTTCGTCAAGTAATTTTTCTTTTTCAGATAGATTTTGTGAGAAAGTTACTACTTGTTCCTCTAGATCTTTTTTCTGTTTAATTAACTGCTCAACCGCATATTGTTCTGCAACCTTCGCTTTTCTGAACGTCAAAATCTCTTGCTCCAAAGAAGCGAGAGCCTGTCTTTTTGCATCGAGTTTAGACTCAATATCCCGTAAACTTTCAATCACATCATGATTTTCTAGCATATTACCTAACAAATTACCTAACAAATTACATTGCGGTTACCACTACTTTAGGGGTAGTTCCTGCGATATAAATATCCCCCGTAAATACGACACCTTCAGTATGTCCAACCGAACCTCCCAGACCGTCTTTATCTGCTGTTCCTCCTTTGATAACATAGTGAAAAACTGTGTCAGAAGCAGTTCCACCCAACCGTACAAATACTGGATTTTGGCCAACATTCTGGATAACCCATCCTCTACGGTCAGGAAATGACGCAAGTGCAAGACCTTCACTTGTTATGATTGAGGGTGTATTGACACGGGCTGTTTGATAAACAATATTCATAACTTCTCAAATTATTTTTCCAATCCTTCAAACTTTTCTTCTTCTGATTTTGTTTCTTCTTTCTTTTCTTCACTAGTAGGTTCTTTAACATCGATTTGAGGTTTTACCACCTGCTCGTCTTTAACATCGACCGTCATTTTGAGGATTGCAATTTCTTCATCTAGCGCACTTCCACTACTGATCCCACCAACATCCTTAAGGCATTTACTAAGTATTTCCCCTCTTTTTCCTGGATCAACAATATTCTGTGAACCAGCCTTAATTAATTCTCGATCGGTGTAATGCTTTGCGGCATGTTCAGCGAGAAAATCAGGATATGGTTCACTTTTTCCTGCCTTAACCGTGTATAGTTTTGAATCCCATGAGAACGTAAAATCTTCTTGGGAAAAATTAGTAAAAATCTTTGGCATAAATATTTATTTTAGAATTCCCCAAAGGGGCGGCTGTGACACCGCCCCGATAGAAAATTAGTCAAGAGTAAGGAAGACAGTCTGGTATTCAGTATCAACAAGGGCTTGTTTTGCAATTCCAAGTTGCTGTTCACCAGCGGCATCCAATGCCTCTACTGCACCAGCTACACCGGTACCAATAGTTACCGCAAGACCTGCCGTAACCGCTTCATCTCCGAGAACCGCTACGTCTCCTCCCGTAGCACAGAAGAAGTAGTAACCAGCAGTTACCGCAACAGGTGGGACACCTACTGCGAGGTCAGCCTGATCAGTTGCTGAAATAACCACGTCAGCATAGGTGTTCTTGATAAGACTTACCTGTGAAGTACCCGAAGCTGCGAGAGCAGTAGCCAAAGGCTGTGCTAACGTAACTACTACCGTCGCTGAAGCATCAGCAGCAGGATGAGTAGCAATGGTATAAATGTTTCCTTCAGCAGTTCCATCATTAACAATGAGGAAACCACCTGCATACTGATCAGCAGTCACTCCGGTTGAACCTAGAGTAACTGTAACCTGCGTATCGCCAATTGAAGCGACAGCTACACTAAGATCGGTATGATCTGCAACTTGCGTAGCCGCAACGACAAGTTTCCCTGCTGCGAGATTTGAAGCTCCAGCACGAGAATAACGGAACTTGCGTCCGTCTGGTGTTTGCACCAGAGCACCAAGCTGCATACCGCCCTTCGTTGAAGAAGTAACGGTAACCTCAGCCTGTGATATATATCCTTGTGAAGACATAGTTTATGATTAAGAAGTAGCTCTAAGAATCTGATAATTGAACACTACGTCAGCTCCTGGATTACCCGAGAACGTAACGGTTAATGTGTTTGAAGTGCAAACTGCTTGCAGTGCAGTAACATTTGCAGTTCCGTTGTCAACAATCTGCACAAAAGCAAGATCAGTTGCAGTTACACCAGTAACAGTGAAAGCTTCAGCGGCCGCTCCACCAACCGTAGTTGGTTGTCCTGCGAATACAACAATGTGTGAAGGTGCAACGTCTTCCGAAAGTTGTGTTAAACCAATACCACCATCTTTAACTTGGAGAGTATCCGTTACCAATTCAATGGTTACATCATCAACAGTAGTCAATGAAGAAACATCGTTACCGAGTTTAGCTGCAGTTACTAAACCGTCCGCAATATCATCAGTCTGCACTTGTGCTCCCGAAAGAAACGCACCGCTATATTGATTAATGTCAGACATAGTGATACATGGTTTAAGAAGTAGTAATACCCGTAATCTTTCCAAAGTGACCTGGATCAGTAGGAACCAATTCACCTCGAAGATACACGTATCCTGCCATTGCTGACTGGTTGAAAGATTCCTTCCATCCAGACCAGATGAATCCGAGATTAGACATGTTCTTGTCTGGTACTCCTTCCATCTGCGTAATCTGTCCTCCGATTGATTCTTCACCCATCGCTGATACTGGAGCACCATGAACGAACTTCATGAAATCCATATTGAGGAAGAACAAGGTCTGTGCAGTAGCGAATTTATCTACCAAGACAGGAACACCCTTATAACGGAGTGAACCTGCACCTACGTTATAATCGTACTGTCCAGGAGCAAGAGCCTGATACGTATTGAAGACCTGTGCAATTTTTTCGTACAAACTATTAACTGTACCGTTACAGGTCAAAAGGTTAGGCTGAATTGCATTGTCTGAAATGGTGTTCCAAGTCGAAGCCATGAGGGCAGTCGTCAAAGTTCCACCACTTGAAGTAACGGTTGCTTTAAGGGTCGGGTAGGTAGTTCGTGACAATCCACCGATCGTAGCAGCGGTTGAACCGTCGTCTACGATATTTCCCATACCGTTAAAGTAGTCACCTGTTCCATTTCCATAGAACACGGCACCGAGTGCCTGAGACATATCAAGCTGTGCTTCCTGCAACTTGAAGCGGAGTTTATCCGTAATCGAAGTGTCAGAGAGAGCAAGTGAAAGTTCGTCTCCACCAAGAGCGATAGTGACCGAGGTGGATTTCATGATGAATTCCATGTTAACGGTCGTCTGTACTTGGTTAGTAGGCAAAAGAGCAAGTCCAGTAAACGCAGTAAACGTTGAGTTAGCTTGATATTTAACTGGTTGTTTCCACACATCACCGACCCACTTTTCAGTGTTGGTGAGGATTTTACGTGTGGTCGGGTTAGCCAAGAGCGAGGTAGCCACGATCTTAGCCAAGCCATCCTTCAAAAAACTTGAATTATTTGGATAAGGCATACATTAAATTAATGTCTACCATCCAGATTTTGCGAGTTCTTCAAGAGTTTTAGCTGTAGAAGTAGGTGAAATTTCTGCATTATTTGACTGTGGTACAATACTTTCACGAGATTTGCTAGGATTCTGTGCCGCATAAGCTACTGCCGCAGTTTCCCAGTCATATTCCCAATCAAGTATCTGGCCGCCATCATGTTTCAGGACTTTAATTTTAGGGTCTTTAGAGAACCAGTCCCTAAATTTTCCCTTATTAAAGCCGTATTTTTGAGACAATTCAGAAACCTTGTTTTCCATTTCTGTAATCGCCTCTGCTTTTGCATTTTCAAATTCTTCTGACTCTTTTTGTCTTTGATTCTCACGTTCTTCTAGAATTCTCACAACATCTTCTTGAGTTAACGATGATGAAGGTGAATTACCTTGAGTAAGTTTTTTAAACTTCTCATAGACCGAAGCGTCTTGGGAACCAAAAAGCTCGACAAATTCTGGTGGAAGATTAGTAGTGTTTGGAGCTGTTTGGGTCAGCTTTCCAAACTTCTCTTCCATCTCCGCTATCTTGGAACTGAGGTCGTCAACACTTTGTTTATACGTGTTTTTTTCCTCGACTAATTCCTTGAAACGGGGATGCTCATGGAATGGCACATTTTGTTCTTCAGTAGGTTTATTCTCCTCTGCAGGAGGCGTGCTTTCCGTTTCTTTAACTTCCGTTGGCGGGACGGGAGGGTTTGCCTCTGAAATCATCTTTTCCAAAGGATCAGACGGTTTCGGTACGCCGAGTATTTCCTGTAAACTCATAAACTGTGTTAGTGAGTGAATCTAACGAATGCACTCGTTGCTCGAATGAGCTATAGTGCCCCCACATAGGGACACCAACCTACTTCGATTGCAAGTTATTTTTTAACCATTTCTTTCAGTGCTGCGACACGAGCTTTTTTCTTGATTTCTGTTTTTCTATCTTCCTTTTTAGCTTTATCAGCGACATGCATTGCAATTGCAACTGCCTGTTTTTTGGGGTATCCTGCACGGATTTCTTTCCCGATATTTTTACTAATAGATGTTTCCGTGAATCCTTTCTTTAACATATAGTTGATAAAAATTAATTAGTTACGATTGGTGATTGTGGGATTGGTTCTCCGGGAGCTTGCGGCATAGGATTTATATTCGGAACAAAACCGATTACTTCCTGCAGATACAACATTGGATCAAGATTGTACAATGCGGTTCGTTTTGCAGTCTCAAGCGGATCTTCTACGTCTAGACGTTCGTACAGGGTAAGGATATCCATAGCCCCAGCACTGAAGAGATCAACTGCCTCATTGCGCATAGTAAGAGGGTCTTTGGGAATCATTGACCCTTCTTTAACGGAAATCACATACGGAGTCTCTGGCATTTCTTCCTTATTGTCGTAGTACACATACATCATTTGAGTCGCGTAGTTGTACAACTGGTCAATAGTCTGTTCCATGAATTCAGCCAAGAAACCGATACGGCTTTCGTCACTCTGTTTTGCAATAATCTTTCCTCGAACGGTAGTATCCCGTGTTTCTTCTCCACGTGTTACCGCATTAGTCGCAAAGATACTGTCAATCGTAGTTTTATTTTCACCGAGATTGTTATAGACATCAGGTGGCAACGGATTACCGCTTGCACGCTCTACTCCCTCGGTCGTCTTATCAGCAAAGATGACCGCACCACCAGAATTTAGCTGCTTCACGGCATTTGTTGCTTTTTGTTCATCAATCCCGTACATCACCAAAGAGTTATTCTGGTTCTGGACATTCTTGTCTATCTGCCTTATTCTTCGATTTACCGCCTGCTGGTTCGGTTTTGCCTGCTGGATTAGTCCAGTCTCATCGAAAACACTCGCCTTTGTTTCATACACATGGAGGAAACAAAACGGAATTTGTGGCTTCTTAAACTGATTCCGAGGTTTAACCACTTCGATCATTTCTTCGCCGAATTCATCAACACTTTCCTCTTCTTTTTCGTAGTTAAAATGAGGATTTTTAGACTTAAAAGGAAATGAAGTACCGTACTGGATTATCAAATACTCATTCGTCCACCACTCACAATACTCAACAAAAGCGTCAAGGTTGCCCTTGGTTCTTCTTTCAACCTCTTGCTTAGATTTTGGGTATTTCTTTATAAAATCACGGGCTATAATAGAGATTTTTTCCCCAATAAAACGTCCATAATACACGCCATCTTCTACGTATCCTTTAGAATCTAACAATAATTTCTGTGGGTTTTTAACAATAAACTTAGTTTCTTTCGTTTCAACATCCCATTCGATTTTAAAGACACCTAACTGGTAGAGAGACCAGTACCTACTCATTCTTTTTATCTTTAATTTAAGTTTTTGCGTGTCAGTTAACCTCTGTAATTCCACAGTAATACGTTTTACGAGCTGCGGATCACTGCCGGTAACGAGCGGATCTGGGTTCTGCCGAGTAAGAATAGGGAGAAACGTCTCAAGAGCAGAAAATAATCGGTTTTCTTGGTTATCCCAATCGTCGACATTCAAGGTATTTCCTTTATCAAACGTTCCGAGCCACAATCTGCTGTTCTCATCCCATACCGTCTTCATTTTCCCTTGCAAATCTTCCCCTTCTGATCTCCATCTTCGAGTTAACTTCAACAATTCTTCATCTGAAAGAGAAATTTTAAGTTCAGGAAAATCTATTAACGGATCACGTTCTTCCTGTAGTTCTTCATTGAGGTAATCTCCACTGGTGTTCATACATTAATGCTTTGCCGTTTACGTCTAAATAAGTTGGTAATGTTTTAGGCATCCCTATGGGTTTGCCTACGACTGCGCCAGATTGTGCGTATTTGCTCATTCCTACTCTCCAATATAGTGAAGCATGTACCAGGTGGTCGTCCCCTTTCCTATGCCATGTCCTTCGTGGTATCCCAAGCTGGTCTTCTTCTTCGGTTCGATAGATATTTTTAAAATGTTCCACGTAATCAAGCCATTCTTCTTTCTTTCCGTTTAATCGGATATATTTTTTCTTTAATTCATCAATCATGAATTGCATCATTCGATTCCGATCAACCACAACGGTTCCGCTTTCTTTCCCTATTCCCCATGTGGCCAACTGTTGTGTCTTACGGTCAACTCGATACTCACACATGAACACTCGATTCGGGTATTTTGCCTGTAGTTCTCTCGGTTTCGTCAGGTCTCCCTTTGAATCCATCACTAGGATTGCATTTCGGTACTCATTCATCATCTTCTCGATTTCTTCGTATCCATCACTTTTTCCGTAGTAGAAAATCCCTTCCCTATTTCCCATCACGTACCATTGTGTCAGTCCAGTATCACATCCAATTACGATCCTACTTTCTCGTTTATTCTCTCCATCTTCACAATTTTGTAATACATGTTCTTCGTTTACTACGTTATCCCTCCCTACATAGGGAAGCCCAAGCACTTTGGTATGAAAATATTCCTCTGTTTTCTGTTCGTAATATTCAATAATTCGTGAAGCTGGTATCCATGGACACATGAGAGAAGTAATCTGATACCCGCTTATATCCCTCTCTCGGTATTTTTTTACCCACTCACCTATCCGTCTATCTTCTTCACGTAATTCTTGCTTACAAAATTTGCATTGGTATTGTTTTGTTTCTAAATTGATATTCTCGGGAAAACTCATGAACTGTTTCTTTGAACACCGAGAACATTTGATAAACCAATGCTTCTGGTCACTTCGTATAAAAATCTTATTAACCCCAAAGCCCTCAACACTTGGGTGGCTAAACCACCATTCCCAACGTTTGTCACTATGCTGTAAACGAGTCGCATACGATTCGATAATCTCCTGTTTACTTGCATCTACTTCGTCGTAGACGTTTAGGTCTGAAGTAACGGTCATGGCTGCTTTATCTGTCCACGTACCTCGGTAATAGATCATGTTCTTACCGATCTGTTTTTGTTCAACTGTATCCTTATCTTCTGTCCAACTCTGGACCACTGGATTATTCGCAATGATACGATTGACTTTCCCACCAACAAAGTTCTTAGCGTCAGCGATTGTGGGAAGGGTATAGATTGCATCCAATCCCATGTACTTGACCGCAAATAACGTCTTTAGAATATTCTTAGTACTCTCACCAACCTGTGCTGGCTTCTGTACTGCCTGTACCGGAGTGAAATCCTGGTACATGTCGTATTGGAAATAATGGTCTCTGAAATCAATCTTATTCCCGACTTCATTCTTTATGTTGTAATGTTCAAGAAACAGTATCGGACTTTTGCTCGCTAGATATTCCTTGTCCGATTTTGATAGTTGCATAATTCTGTTTGTTTGCTTCAACAAGTTGGAGAACCAAGTTATCAAGCGTTTCATTCGTGTTCTTTACCTCTACAGCCCCGCCTTCTTTTCCGGTCAATTCACTACGCTTGGAGTAACCTTTATCTTTTCCCAAAGTCTCACGGATAAACTCTGCTTCTTTCTGCTTAATCTTCAAAAGTTCTTTATCTATTTTCCCCTTCTCATCAAAGTGAGAGGCAGTCTGTATAGCATCAGAAGTGATATCAGCAAGGATTAATTTACGATCTCTTTTCCAACCTTCAACCTTGTCTGCCAAGTTGAGGTAATTTGTGCTACTCCATTGATACAAGGTTCCTTCATTTATTTGGCTCTGTTGAGCGATATCTTTTAAAGTTCTACCATCAAGAATTCCTTGTTTTATTTTCTCAAGCACTTCATTGGTCAATTCGGTTGGTCGTCCTACATCACTCATATGCCGTATACTTTTTGTCCTTTATCTATTTTCTTTTTAAATTCTTGGTTCCAATTCTTTCCGTCTTCTATCTCGTGTTCAGCTTTGTACTTGTCTTTTACCATTTCGTCCCAATCATCTTTTTTATAAAATCTCTCAAAGTCCTTATTGCCCTTCTGTATAAAATCTTTCTTAGCTAATTTCATGTACTCCACCTCATTTAACATCGAACCATCAGGAAGCGTACGAGTAGTTACATTAGCATCACAGTATTTACATGCGTGAAGTTCTTCCGTTATCCATGAATGGTTAAGCTTGATCTTCCGCTCTTTTTGTTTAAAAACACTATGATAACCGTCTGAACAATCACGATGCATACTTACGAAAATATAACGAGCACATCATTTTCATCTACCAAGCGATACTTCTCTTTATCAATCTCTATCTCTTCCCCACTCCATGATTTAAAAATTGCTTTCTGTCCTTCAGTAAAGGTATGAGTCACTTTGTCTCCCCACCCTGCAATACTTCCTTCAGTAACATGTTTCTTTGCTTCAGAAACCATCAGAATTCCTGATTCAGTCTTTTGTTCTTGTTCTTCAGGTGTTTTAATCAGAACACGTGAGCCTAAAATTTTGACCATAAACCTATAATTTATTTATTTTGTCGATCATTTTGCTCATGGGTGGAATAGTCTTATCAGCAACAACAAATGCTTTTTTCTTCGAAAATCTTTTCTCCATTCTTTGTAATGTCTTCTTTTCCTCCTGATTTAGTTGCCTATATGCAATAAAAATGACCAATCCTAGCGTGCAGAGGTCAATGAACATAGAATTTTATCTTGGTTATTTTTCATTGGCGGAAAACCGCCATAGCTTAAGGGTTACCGTCCATATGGAGCGATACAGAAAGACTCTCCGAAGGAAGTAGTAACCTTTGTGAAGCTGTGTGATTACCCACCAGCGAAAAACAAGTTTAGATACCAATATTTGCTGATTCCATACAATCTACGGTCAAAAGGAATAAATTTTTTAGTGATCTTTATGTAAAGACAACGTGTATAGCCTCCCGCTTAAATCAGTGAAAGACCTTTTTACGATATCTTTCACGTATTTGAGGCGTCTTTCATCCACAAAAGTAGCGTCTACAATGGTTAGAATTTCACCTTGAAAATGCTTGATAATACTCATTATGTTATAAATGCTCACAGGATATTCTTTACCCGTAAACATCATATCCATAATAGGCTCTATAGTTTCTTCATTACCCAAAATATCAACCGCTTTTAATGTTCCGTTTTGATAAGCCTCTTCTGCGGCTCTGTCGATTTCAGTTTGCCCATTCTCATCAACTGGCAATTTTGAGAAATCAACCGATCCATCCTTCTTTAGTGGTATATCGCGGACGCGATTACCTTGTTTTTTGCTTGACATAACTTTTTGACTTAACTTGACCGTAGGTTGTAAAGAACCTTGTTGCGAGAGGTGGAATCGAACCACCATCTCTGTCATTTGACAGAATGACAGCGCATTATTTCAATAATGCTACCCCGCTATGAGTGAAAGAGCATCGCCGAACTTCCACTTCCCACAGTCCCTATCCAATGCTCGTGAAATAGAGAATCGTGAGAAGTGAAAATAAAACACCCACCCCTTGAGAAGGGTGGGCGAATTTTGAGGGAAACTCTCACATAACACTCAAAATACGTCGACGGTCTTTCGAGGGGTGTGAGAGTTTTATTGTTTTGACAAAGTACAAAGGTACAATAACACGATAAATTTTAAGGTACAATTTGGCTAAAATAAGCCATTTTATTATTCTAATCCTCTAACTGTGGATAAATAGTTAATAACTAATCTCCAAAACAAAGCCTATCTATTTCCTTCATGATTTTTATATGCATATCAACAATACACATTTTCCGATATACAAAACTTTTTTTCACACTTTCCGTTATATTTTGACTATAAATTTCAGCGAGATCATTGTTGATTCTTTCAATCTCTTTTTCACTATTTTGGTACGAAACAAATAAATCATATTGAGACAAACTTGGTAATTTCTCTAGTTTATCACTTAGATCCATTGCGTGTTTAACGCATAGAGGATAAATAGCACCTGTTTTTTGTTTATTTTTACAGTACACACATAACATATCTGACAAGCGAGTTAGTTATTGTTAATTAATGTCTATGTAAATAACATTCAGCCTCTCTCATTTTTTGTGTTAGTTCTGTATAATAATCATCTATATCCTCATAATCATAATGTCCTTTAGTACTTTTATTCTGATCAGCACGTTCAACCAGTTTACGCATAGTCTCTATTCCTATCTTTGCGAACATTTCATGATAGAAATAATCAGGAATTGCATACTGTAAATGACCGGCGATCACTTTAGCTTGACGTAGTGATTTTTGTCTTTCTCTGTCTTTAAAAAATCCAATTATTTTTTTCATATAATAATTTATCAATAATTTATGTTACGTAGGGGGCTGATAGGCTCAACCCCCAGAAGCCTTACACCTTGAGTACAGGGAGTTCGTACCTCCTCCAGTACTCCTGCTTCCACTTAGCCTTGCAGAACTCGCAGATCCACTCGACATGCGTGTCGATACGTTCGAGCGTGTGCGGAGTGTCCTCCGCGCAGTGCTCGCAGTATCTCAGCGTGCCGTCTTCTTCTTCGTCTGACACGGGACACCTCCTTCCCTCCAATGAGGGCTTTTGTCGTACTCTCCGTCGTTCGCGGAACACTCAGGGCATTCCCCAGTTACCTCTTTGTCCTCCGAACTTGGGAGTTGCATGATGAACTTACCGCAGCCACAGTACACTCGAATCATCAGTAATCCCCCGCGAAGTCCCTCAGGGTCTCGGCGATACAATCGCCGAACGCTATGAAGATGATGAGCGCGACCACGACCACCGCAACTTTTGCGTACTGGTACACGATTTCACGGAACATAGACACCTCCTTTGTCAGTAACCTCCCACACAGAGAGCCACTGTGTCAGCTCCTAGTGTTGTGGGTTAAGAGTCATACTCAGAGCTAATAATGCACCCATCTACCCATTTATTATCA
>ERZ761584.441-NODE-441-length-13107-cov-15.018082_pt1 | contig 13107 bp, 20 predicted proteins | sample MGYA00512168_ERZ761584 | MGnify/ENA primary metagenome ERZ761584 (study PRJEB28899, sample SAMN03785564) | bioreactor sludge metagenome | biome: EBPR Sludge; feature: EBPR Bioreactor; material: 0.22µm filtered reactor supernatant | place: Saint Lucia: Queensland...
GCGCAGCCCCGTAGGCGCTCCACTCCCACCCGGGCGGAGCCCAATCGCGGAACCAGGCGACGAGGTGTGGGTAGGAGAACGCGACCGCCCCCAGGATCGGCACCCAGAAGGCGACGTTGATCGCGGTGCGAGAGTTGGTCATGTCTGCCTCAGTCCTTGTACGGGTCAAACTCGTCGGCCCCAGCCATAGCCACCCCGGCAGGACGAAGCGTGTGCTCGATCCGGATCGTCGCGCCGTGTGCGGCCAGAACGTCGGGCAGCCTCTTGTAGCAATGCGGGGACTCGTCGGTACCGGCGCCTCGCAGCTCGACGCCACCGAAGGCATCCAGCCACGCGGTCATCATGTCTCGGCTGATCTCGCCGGGAGTGACCATCTGCCGATTCTTGCGCCAGCCCTTGTACTTCCCTGCGGCACGTGTTCGGCTCATGACCCGCCCAGCCCCGTGAACCGTGGACCGAAACGACAGGGGGCTGCCCGGGGCATCCGCGCCTGACAGGATGACGGAGTTCTCCCCCATGCTACCGCCAACGAAGCCACGCTGCCCAGGGCCAGCCGGAGTTGCCCCCTTGCGGACCACCCAGACATCCCGGCCGCCGTGGTGCTCCCGCCAGGCGAAGTTGTGGTGGTTGTGGACCTCCTCGATCACCTCGCCCCCAAGGATGCTGGCCACCGTTTGACACACCCAGTCGCGGCCAGCGTAGGCGTAGCGGCCGGCCAGCTTCATGCATGCGATGTACTCTTGGCCGAGGTCCGAATCTTGATGCAGCAGGACGGGCGCGCTGTGGATGCCGTCCGCGCCGCCGCCCGCCTTGATGAAGTGCGTGGCCAACTTGTGACCAAGACCGCGGCTGCCGAAGTGGACGCCTACCCATGTCTGGTCCAGCTCATCGGTGAACACGTCGACGTAGTGGTTCCCGCTTCCAACGGTGCCCAGTTGAGCCCTGGCCATGTCCCGCAGCTCCGCAGCAACGGGGATGTCCCAAGCGGGGTCATCCTCAAACAGCGGGTGCTCTGGAGCGTCGGCGTTCTTGCGCCCAACGCCGAACGCAACAGTGGCCCAAACGCGGTCCATGATGCTGGCGATGTTCTCCCGAACCCATGCCCCCGGCACGTCCACCCGCACGGCTTTGTTGCCGCAGGCGATGTCATACCCGACGCCGGACGGGGAAACGTGCTCCCCGTAGGCGATCACGCCCCCAACAGGCATGGAGTAGCCGAGGTGGTGGTCGGCCATGAGCGCGCCGCCAACCACATCGTCATGATCCATGCACATTCGCATCTGGGTCACCGCGCCCGCGTCAGGCTCGCCCCAGACGGGCACGCCATCAACGAGCAACGGCATCCCGGGCGCCACGCTCTCTCGCTCCGTCATCGTCCATCCTCCCAGGGGTCCAGGGGCACCGCGGATCGGTAGTCCACCGCCACATACCCATTCGGAGCAGGCGGCAGGCCGGCGGACGCAGGCGGACGCCAGTCTTCGAGCCTGGCGCGTCGGTCCCGCTCTTCGATCCGCGAGCGCGTGTCGAGCAGGTCCATCAAGAGCTTCGCATCCATCCCGAGCCCCGAGCCCCCTTGGCCCAGAAGAACCGCGGGGCCCGCGGATGGCGAAGGCGGCGGGGCAGCGCTGGCGGGCCTCCGCTCCGCAAGCGCGACCCCAAGGGCGTTCGAGGCCCCGATAGCGAACACGGCCATGATGACCGCAGCAGCACCCAGGGCCCATGTCGTGTGAGTGGCGGTCCAGGTGCGGGCAACCGCGATCCCGACGATACCCCCGAACGCCACACCCGCCAGACCAAGGGCAACTACCAACGGATTATCGGACTTTTGCATGCTCTCTCCTTCCCGGTACCGGGTTACCGCCCGGCCCCAACGCTCTCTTGCGACCCCTGGGGCCCTGGAAAGGGGATGATGTTGTCCCCGGTACCCTGGTACCCCAGTACCCGCAAGGCCTCGTCGCGCACCCGGCGGGCGCGCGTTGTCCCGATCCCGAAACGGGCAACGATGCCCTTGGCGGATGGCGCAACCCCGCTCGAGTGCGCTTCCGCGACCACCGCGTCGATGATCGGCCCATCATCCTCTCGCATGTCTGCCCACCGCTCTACCCGAGAGAGGGCGGGGTCCAGCGAGGCAGCAATCGGCATGTCGCCAAGTGGGGCGATGCACCGGATGCGTTGCCAGTCGCCAGGCCCGATGATGGCGCCCTGAAAGCGGATCGCGGGGGCACCCCCGCGAGTGATGAGGAAGTCACCCGCGAGCCCAAGGCGCTCCGCCCCCACCTGGTCCAGCACAACCCGCGAGGCGGAGTTGTCCCTGACCCGCCCCGCGATGCGCCAGTCCGCGTTGACCAAGAGGCGGCGGGGAAGCGTCTTGGCGTCCGGGTGTTGGGTCGCGACAACCAGGTGCACCCGCGACGCCCTGCCCTGCTCCGCGATCCGGATCGCCATGTCGAGGGCGCCAGGCGACAGCGCGGCAGCCTCGTCGATGAACACCACGACCCGCTCCCCAGGCGCAGGGCGCCCGATCCGCTCCGATGCCCACGTGAGGCATCGCAGGGCCTCTGCGTCTGTCCTGGCCACCAGGTGCCCGGTCCCGTCGAAGGCATCGAAGGCATCCCGCGGGTCCTTGAGGTCGACCAGAACCAAGCGCGTCAGCGGCGCCCGCGATTCGAGCAGCGCCATCGTGCGCAGGAGCGCGGACTTGCCCGATCCCGACATCCCACCGACGACACAGTGAGGGCGCAGTCGGTCGAGCGTCATCGTGATCCGCCCGCCCGTAGGGGTGACGCCAAGCGCGGGCCCCAGGGCCCCGAGCGTGACCGCCTCCGGGCGCGTGTGCGGCACCCCAACTTCTAGCTCCCCACCCCGCTGTCGGACTGAGACGCGCCCGACGTTGGCCCCCGCTTCCAGGGCGCGCCAGTTGCGCACCGCCTTTTCCATCAGGGCGGGGGCGATCTCGAAGCGGTAGAGGGTAACTTGTGGGCCGCGCGCTTCGCTGACGGGGCGCGCTTGAACCCCCACCTGCCCAAGGGCAACCCTGAGCCTGTCGACCATGACCATGATCCTCGTCCCTTCCACACCGGCGCGTCCCGTGCGCCGCTTGGCTCATTGTACCGCCGCGCATAACGCTTTGTCAACGCATGGGCAGCATAGGGGCAGCAACGCCTATGCGTGTTCTAGTGCTCATGGGGAGCGCGGAGGGGGAGAATCACCTTGCACAGTGGGCCCCATGACCGATCCGCGGCGCACTCGCACCAAACAGGGCCTGACTTTTAATCCGTTGGTTCCGGGTTCGAGTCCCGGGGGGGGTATGGCTCAAAACCCTTGCCCCGCAAGGCTTCTCGCGTCCCGTGGCGCACAGCGCGCCAGCCTTGCGGGCAGCATGCGGGCAGCTTAGGGCGCATCGGGGGCGCTCCCGGAGCCCCCGATTCCGCGCTGCAAGCGCTCCGCAGCGTCGCGCAGAAGGCTGTCGACGACGTGCGAGTAGGTGCGCATTGTGAGGGTGGGGCTACTGTGCCCGAGGATCGCCTGGATGGTCCGGATATCGACCCCGAGGGCGAGCAGGATCGTAGCGGCACTATGGCGCAGATCGTGCACCCGGATTCGGGGAAGCCCCGCGCCTTCCAGGATACCCTCAAGCTCATGGGACACGTTGGAGGGTTGGATCGGGCGCCCGTTCCGGGTGAGCCACACCCATCCCTCGAACTCCGCCGGCCACGTCTCAGGCGCGGTTTCGCGCAGGGCCTGCATGGCTTCGCGGTGCAGGCGGAGCGATGCGAGGGCAACGGGCGGAGCGTAGGCGACCCGAACCGCGCTTGCAGCCTTCGGGGGGACGAGGCGCCAGGTGCCGCTTTGCTGTTGGGCTTGCTTGGTGACCCGGATTTGGCCCGAGTCGAAGTCGATGTCTGCCCACTGGAGCCCCAGAGCCTCGCCAAGCCTGAGACCCGTTGTGATCAGCACCGTGTAGAGGGCTCCCCAGCGGTGCCCGCGTACCACCTCCAGGAAGCGCTCTGCCTGCGCTTGGTCCAGGTAGGCCCCGCGATACTGCTCCGTCCGTGGCAGCTCAACCGCCCGCGCGGGGCTTTGGTCGAGCACGCCTTGCCGTACCGCGGTGTTGAGAGCGCTTCGCAGGGTCGCGACGACACGCGCGACGGTCACGGGGTGCATGCCCCTGGCGGTCAGGTGGTCGACGAAGCCTTGCAGGCGCGCGGGGGTGAGTTGCGAGAGGCGGAGCCGGCCCAGCATGGGGGTGATGTGGTGCTCGATGTGCGAGCGATAGCCCTCTGCGGTCTTGGGACGGATGCGTGAAGCCTTCGACCGCATCCACCCGTCGATCCACTCCGCAACCGTCAGGGCCTCCCCTGCCCGCGGGGCCTGGCCCAACTTGGCCCGCAACTCGTCGCGCTTCGCGATTGCCTCCGCCTGGCTCTTGGCCCGGATGTAGCGGCGCTTCCCCGTGACCTCGTCGACCACCGCAGCCCGCCACCCCCCGCGCGCCTCGTCACGGTAGATAGAGCCCTCGCCCCTGGCCCTGCGCTTGGCCTTGGCTCTAGGCTTCTCTCTCTTGGGACCGTCCCTTGTCCCTGCCATCGCGCGCGAGTATACTCGCGCCAGCACAATCAGTCAGGGTCCGTCGGCGAACCGCCAACCAGCCCGCCCACGCTTCGGTCCAACCCCGCCACCCTCCAACGGTGCGCGAGGCCCGCCCGGAGAGGGGCGGGTTTTTTGTGTTTCCCAGCCGGACCATCGCCAAGCCCGCAACAGAACCTTAAGGCGGGCGGGGTTGACGCGAGGCTCGGGACCGGCTATGATAAATTCCAGGCCTGGAACATGTGTTCTAAACGAGAACGCAAAGAAAGGGGCCGGCGCGACCTGGCAGTCGCCCGACCCCGTGGTCACCTGGAGGATGGCTCCCGTGACGAACTCGATTGTAGACCAATCCGGTCCCGCTTGCGTATGCGGGGCGCTAGAGATTGCCCCGTTACGGGGTTGCCGATGCGGCGCTAATTGTGAGATTGCGGGAGCGCTCGACCGCACGCAGAGTCAGGGTGGCGCCCCCGATGGTGGTCGACGCTTCCGGGCTGTCCAGGTTCGTTGCCACCCAAGCCTTGGCATCGTCCGGCCTGGCCCCCTCGTAGGGCAACGTGGCCACGAACAGCAGGAACTCCCGCGCGGTATCGGTTGGGTTGCCCGAACCAAAGTCCAGGGCGGTTGCGGACACGTGTTGGATGCGCGTCGCGGCGCGAGCGGTGATGTCAACGACGAAGGACCGCTGGGCTGTCTCGTCCTTGCAGGTCCAGAGCCAGCCGCCAGCGGCTCCGGCCCGGTCCTCGCAGGTGAAGCCCCGGGGCTTCAAGTTCCCGTAGACGTCAACGGCAGCAAGCCCGGGGATCGTGCCCGGGATGTCTACCACTGGCTCATCGGTTGGTGTCGCCAGCTCGGGCCCCGCGGTCGCAACGATGCCCAGCGGGGCGTCGGGCGCCTGCCCATCGCGAGCCTTCTTCCCGGACCATCCGATAGCGGTAATGCACCCGAACAGCGCCACCGCCACGCCCAGGCACCCCGCCGCCAGGCGCTTGGACGTCGACCAGCTTTGCCAGGCCATGCCTGCCCCTCCTTGTCGCTTCGCCCTCCCACGGAGGGCCGGAGCTACATGGTACCGCGCCTGCCCACCGTTCTGTCAAGTGCGCCGCCCCGTGGTACCATGCGCGCCGGAGGTGACAATGGGACGCGGACCACACGCGCAGGGAGAACGAACACGGGGGCGCCTGCTGGCGGACCTCGCGAGGCGATGGCGAGACCTGGAGCCAACACCCTCTATGGAAACCGTCGCGGTGGCACTTGGCGTCAGTCGCGCGACTGTCCTGCACCACGTGGCGGTTCTCAGGGAGCGGGGCGATATCAGGCCCGATGCACTGTGGCCAACCGCCCAGGGACTGCGAAAAACTGGGCAACCCTTCCCCTTGACAGACTAGGCGGGATAGTATACAATAGACAACAGATAAACGAAACGGGCCCGACGGGTGTTGACCGCACCCCCCGGGCCCTAGCCACCACAAGGAGTATCTTGTGATCGCGTCCGCTCATTCTACCGCCATCGGGGACAATCTCCCCACCACCACGCGCGTTGTCGTGCGCTATTCGGGGTGTCCGGTTTGCGGGCGTCGGGATTTTCGACACCCGGAACACCGGAAGAACCACATCGCCAAGTGCGAGTCGGAGGCGATGGCGGAGGTTGCCCGGGAAGCCTATGCGGACTGTGTGGACGCGGGGCTTGATGCCCTGGTGCCCCCCGCGATGGTCGCATGCGCTCATGAGCCATCGCGCTACCAGAAGCCCGCGCGGGTCCGGACCTACGTGACCGCGGGCGGGCCCGTCCGGGTTGCGGACGCGCCCCCCTACCGTGCCCCGATGCGCCCCCATGGCCCGGACACGGGCGCCTCTACCGCGCGCCCGCTTTCCGCCTATCGGGAGGAGCTGGACTGATGGCCACGATATCCCTGTCTGGGCGACGCGGAGCAGGAGCGGCGGCCATCGTGGACAACGACATGGCTGAGTGGCTTGGCCAGTTTCGGTGGCACCTAACCCCTCACGGATACGTGGCAACCTCCCGTGGACCGAGCCTTGAGCGGGCCATTGGCCCAGGCCCCTTGATTGTCATGATGCATCGGGTCGTGTTGGGGATGGTTGGTCGCCATGACGGAACCGATGTCGATCATATCAACATGGACCGCTTGGACAACAGGAGAGAGAACCTCAGACGGGCCTCTCGATCCCAGAACATGGCCAATCAGGAGGCCAGGGCGCGGAGCGGGTTCAAGGGGGTGTATTGGCACGCGGGACGATGGGTGGCGTCAATCACGGTCAACTACCGCTCGATCCACCTTGGCAGGCACGCCACCGCTATCGAGGCCGCCGCTGCATACGACGCCGCTGCGCTTCTGCACTTCAGAGAGTTCGCGCGCCCGAACCTCGCGAAAGTGGAGGGGGAAATCTGATGGGTGCCCTGGTGACGTGCCCCGCTTGCAGGGGCTCCGGGATCGATTTGTGGATGACGACGGATGACTACCGCCTTGCCCCGTTCAACCGTCGCGAACAGTGGTACTCCGCATCGGAGTGCTCCGCTTGCGACGGGTCCGGGCAGGTAGCACAGGCCCGCGCGGATGCGATCCATGCGGACGCTCGAGAGTTCAACCGGGAATTCGATGAGCAATGGCGAGCGCGTGATGGGGAACGGTGGGCCCGGATGGAAGCGGAGCAACGGGCATGGTCTGAGGCCAACCCCCTAGAGGCATGGGCGGGCGACCTGACCGCCCTTGATGAGGCGATGCGGGACCACCACGCCTACTGCCAACAGTTCTCCTGGAACCGTCAACCGGAGGGGAGGGTCGCACGATGAAGGCGGTGCTTTTGGGCCTGGTAACCCTGGTCATTTGGGCCTTGGTCTTCGATCAGGGCCTGGATCAATTCGAGGCGGACCTTGCGGAGCGCGCCCGGGTGGACGCGTGCCTATTCGAGGGCGGGACCCCGCTCACGTGCACACGGTAGCGCTACGCGCGTAGCAGAAAGGGACAGACGATGCACACAAACCCAGACGCGTTTGATCAGGAGGCATGGGCAATGGGAGTTCCGCAGAATCCGAACGCGCCCCACGTCGCCACCCCGCCCGCCCCACGGTATGACCCCGGGGCGGACCAGGTCAGGGAGTGGTCAACCCCGCCCCCCGCCCCCACGGGCCAAGCTCCTGAGGTGGTCCAGATCGGACTTCCTGAGGCGCCCGTCTCTGTGACCGCCAAGGTCGACTTCTACGGGTGCCAGGGCGTCCTCCTGACGGTCCGTGGGCTTGACGGGCCCGAGGTCCTGACGGACCTGGCCCGGACCCTGGAATGGATGCGATCAAGCGGAACGGGGGCGACCCCGCAACCGCAGACATCGATGGCGCCCGCCCCGATGCCCGTTCCCGCACAGACCTACGCCCCCGCCCCGCAGGCGCCCGCCCCGCAGTACCAGAACGGGGCAGGGTATCCCCCGTCCCCGCAGGCGAACGGGCACCAGGCCCCGCAGGTGGCCATGACCTGCCCGACGCACGGGGGCACGCTCAAGCAGTCCAAGAACCGCCCGAACGAATGGTTCTGTCCGTTCAAGGTCGCGGATGACGGGGGGAACGGGCGCCCCGTGTACTGCAAGCACAAGGTCACGGTGTAGGGCGATGGAGACTCTTTCGCCGGTCGCGCGGGCGCTTTTGGATGAGTTGGTCCCGACGATTGAACGGATCGTAGACGAGCGGGTCCAGGCCCGGGGCGAGAGTGCCCCGGGCCCTGGGCCCCGCCCGGTGCTCCTGACCGCGCAAGCGGTTGCGGAAGCGCTCGGGTGCAAGGCGGAGCGGGTGCACGCCTTGTGGCGGTCCGGAGCCTTGCCCTACGTCGACCTGGCACTTCTGGTCTCATCGACGCGGATGCGACGCCTTCCGCGCGGGTGGCTTCATGTCGCCTCGCAGGTGTTGGGCGGGAAGCCCATCGACCGCTTGCCTACCGCTGTAGGCATTGAGGGGCCCGAATTTGCCTACCTGAGCGTGGGTCGGGTCGCGGAGCTGCTGTCGTGCAGTGAAGGCCATGTCAGGGCGATGCGGATACCGAGTGCGTCCTGGCCGTCGCCTGCGGGGCGCTGGAGAATCCATCGCAAGTCCTTCCTGGCTTGGCTCGCGACGGAGATTGATGGCGCGATTGCCTTGTGGGAGCTGAGGCGCGGTGACCGGGAGGCTGCTGCGTGAGCGCCCATGACGGTCTGACGCCCCGGGCTGCGGACGTGTTCCGCGCGATCCTGGCGCATGCGGTTGCGAACGGGGGCACAACCCCGACCATCCGCGAAATCGGGCGCGCGGTGCGGATCGGGTCGACGAGCGTGGTGAACTACCACCTCAAGCGCCTGGTCGACGCGGGGTTGATTTCCCGTATCCCGGGCGAGGCGCGCGGGATCGTGATCGTGGGCGCGTGCCTGGTTCTGCCGCCGCACGCCGAGCGCTTCCTGGAAGGGCGGGCAGCATGAGCGTCGAGATCATGGGGCGGGTGTGGCGGACGAGTGCCCAGAAGGGCGCCGATCTTCTGGTGCTTTTGGCCCTGGCGGATTGGGCAAATGACCGCGGGGAGTGCGACCCAAGTTACAGCCAGCTAGCCCAGAAGGCGCGGGTTGGCCGTCGGTGGGTGATGCGAATCGTTCAGAGCCTCGCGCAACAGGGGGAGATTGTCGTCGAGGCCGGGAAGGGATTCGAGTTCGCGGATGGGGTCGTGTCCAATCGGATCGTCCTGGTGGGGTACCTTGATGGTAGTGGTCTACAGACCACTAGGGGTAGTGGTCTACAGACCACTGGGGGTAGTGGTCTACAGACCACTGGGGGTAGTGGCCCACAGACCACCCACAACGGTCAACCGCAACGGTCAACCGCAACGTCAACAACAACGGGGAACAAGCGTCGCGCGAAGAGCGAGCCAAAAACGCCTGCCGAGCCACCTTCCGCCCCCCCCTCTCCGTGGGCGCCTTTCTACCGCGAAGCGCTGGCGATCCGCCGGATCGAGTACACGGGGGGGAAGCTCCCTGCTTGGGTTGGGCACCTGGCTGCTGCTGCTGGGAACGCCTCGGGCAGCGACCCGGTCCAGGCCCTGGAGCTTCTGAGGGAATTCCTTCGGGACCCCAAGGTGATCCGGGACAGGTCGGACGGGTGGCTCACGGACAACGGTCGCCTTGTCAACAGGTTCGCGGATTGGAGCGCCACCAGGCCGGCGGGGGTTGGGGCTTCTGTCCCGCCTTCCCACCATGCGCAGTCCCTTGCGGAGCGGTTCGCGGTGGGGGTTCGGGTCCAGATCGAGAGCGAGGCGTTCTTCGTGGCCCGCCCCCTCACGGAATTGGAGCTTGACGACCTGTCTCGCCTAGGGAGCCACAACGGCGGGCGCGGCTTCGCGGAGTACCTGCCTTGGGTGGCCAGGCTCCGGGCCATGACCACCACCACGGGAGCCTTGCAGTTCGCCCCTCCGGGGGCGGTGTTCCAGCCATCACCCGTTCGGACCGCTGCTGCGTAGCGCGGAACGTTCGGGGGGCACGGGGAGCTATCCGCCAAGACAGTTCTCCCCATGCCCCCCTCAGTCGCCCAAAGGAGGGCACCATGCATGATATCCAGACCCCCGTCAGGGGTCCACAGTTCGTAGACATGATCCGCGGGCGCGCTCGCCAGGCGCTCGCCTCGGGGGCCCTGGGCCGGCTGCCGCATGAAATCCAGGCTTGGAGCGACAACGCGCAGGGCGAATTGCTCGGGGAGGGGTGGCAGCAGAGGGTTGCGGAGGCCTGGGGCAGGCGGGGGCGGGTGTTGTGCTCCGACTGCCGGGGCGACGGGTACTTCATGCTCGAGGACGGATCGTCGCGGTGGTGCGAGGCCTGCAGGGGGTATCGGTGGGTACTTGGCGGCCCCGACGCGCCTTGCCCTGCGTGCGATGGGGCGCAGGTAGTGGCGTCCGGGCGCCCGTTCGGGCATCCGGAGTTCGGGCGCGCGGTTCCGTGCAGGTCCTGCACGGGGCCCGAGTCGCAGTACCTTCACACGCTGGCTCGGGCTGGGGTGCCGCCCCGGTATCGCGCGTGGACGCTCCAGGGGTGGCGTGCGCACCCCGCCCAGGAGGGCAAGGAGGACGCCCTTGCAGCGGTGGACGCGCTCCTGCGCGGGACGCTCGATCCGGAGCGCAGGGGCTTGCTCTTGACGGGCCAGGTTGGGGCGGGGAAGAGCGGGCTCGCAGTGGCGATCATGCGCGAGACCCTTCGGGCCTCCGGCGGCCTCTCGAAGCGCTACCGGTGGGTCAACTGGGGCACCTACATCGAAGCCTTGAACGAGATGCGCGACACGGGCGCGTCGTGGCGCCAGGACGTGAGGGACGCCTCGCTTGCGGACGTGCTTGTGATCGACGACCTCGCCGCTGAGCGGGCCAGGACAGGGAAGGGCTTGTCCGACTTCGGGGAGGCGGTCTTGAAGTCGATTCTCGACGACCGCAGGGACGGGTCGGTCTTGATCGTGACCGCCATGTGGGGCGGCGAAGACCTGGCGGGACGCATTGGGGAGCACAACAACTCGCGCATCCGCGGGCTCTGCGTGCCCGTGACGGTCGCGGGGCGTGACTGGCGCCTTGGTGGCGCGGTGGAGCGTGCAGCATGAAGACCAGCTCCCGCAAGTTGAGCGCTGCCCAGCGGGCGATGATCGGGCGGGCGGTTCGGGAATCCTCGAGTCCACCCGCAACGGTCAACGAGATGGTGGCCCGCTACGGCATTACCCGCGCCTGGTGCTACCGCCTTGCCCGCTCGCATGGCGATGACTACCGCCATCTGTGGCGCCTGCGCCCACTGGCGCGTCAGGCGTGCGTTGACCTGGCTGACGTTGGGTGGAGCGATGGCGCGATCGCGGACGTGGTGAAGATCACCCCCGCGCTCGTCCGGCGCGCTATCGATGCTGCGGTTCGCGAGCGGGCAGAGCGCGCCTCGGGAAGCGAGCGTGCAGCATGAGCGTCCCGGTTTCCCGCCCCGGTTGGCGGCATCGCCCGGTTGACGGGCGGGGCGGCCCAGAGGTCTACGAGAAGGGCGAGGCGGCGATGGACGATGGCTTCGCCCTGTCTCTCCAGGTTGTCCGCCACTCAACGCGCTGGTGGGCATCAGTCAACATGCGCGCAGGGATGCACGGCGCAGCCACATCCGCCCCACCGGCTCCGCTCCCCACTCGCGAGGCCGCCATGCGCGCGGTGGAGGAGATGGCGCGGTCTCTCGGGCATCGGTTGATCGAACTGGGGACACCTGCCCCTGATAGCACCACGAAGGACGGTAAAGCATGAGCGATAGCGTAAAGGCGATGGCGGCCCTGTTTGCAGCCCGTCTGGATGCCAACGCGATCAGTCGCGGGATCAACCCGTATGCCGAGCCCGATCAGATCGCCACTATCGGGACGCTAGAGCCGGGCCAGAAAGGCTTCACGGTCCCCTGGGCCTTCTCTCTGGAGTATCCGGTATTCGAGGAAGCAGGCGGGACCGTCAACATGCCCGTGGGACGCGATGCGGACGGAAAGCTGTGGATCGGTACCGTGTATTTGACCGCGCTGCTGTTGGCCGACCACTCAGGCGTTGCGGGAGGTGCGGCATGACCATCGTCTTCGGAAGCCCGGCGGCCCGGGCTGTTGTCCAGGCGGACCGCAAACTGGCGAAGGAAGAGGCGGAGAGAGAGAGGGTGGAAGCAGAGTTTGGCGGCAAGCCGCTGAGGATGTGGACGGTCCTGGCCCGTGCATGGGTGACGTGCAGGGTCGCCGCCCCGGACGAAGAGACGGCGGAGGAACTGGCTGAGTGGCTTGACGAATGGGACCACGACAGCGTCGATATCGAATGGGGCTCCATTGAAGCGAACGCAGAAGTCAGCGGCGCCGGCACGGCGTCCGCTGGACTGTAGGGTTAGAGGGCAACTGCACAACATGGGCAAGTACCAGATTATTTACGCCGACCCACCTTGGAGCTACGACGACAAGGCGCTGAACCGTGGAGGCGCGGAAAGACACTACCGCACCATGCGGCTGGAAGATATTGCGGCGCTGCCAGTGCGTGACATTGCCGCCGACGACAGCCTGCTTTTTATGTGGGGGGCGTGGCCGAAACTGTTCGAAGCAAAGACGGTGATGGACGGCTGGGGGTTTGAATTTAAGACTTGCGCCTTCGTCTGGGTTAAAACGAACAAGCGCACCAACCCTGACCAAGCGAGCTTTTTCCCGGCAGATAGCTTTGACAGCTTTTGGGGAATGGGACGGTGGACAAGAGCGAACACCGAATTTTGCCTTTTGGGAACGCGAGGAAAGCCGAAGCGGGAAAGCGCTGGTGTGCACCAGATCATTTACGCACCAATAGCGGAACACTCTCGCAAGCCGGACGAAACGCGGGACAGGATTTTGGCCCTAGCTGGGGACGTGCCAAGGGTAGAACTTTTCGCCAGGCGCACGGCACCCGGTTGGGATTTGTGGGGGAATGAGGTGGAGTGTGACCTTGCCCTCTAATGAGAGTATCAACGAGAAGCCGTCCCAGGACGCGCTCGCGCTGGCCCTGCAGT
>ERZ761584.442-NODE-442-length-13094-cov-12.773142_pt1 | contig 13094 bp, 13 predicted proteins | sample MGYA00512168_ERZ761584 | MGnify/ENA primary metagenome ERZ761584 (study PRJEB28899, sample SAMN03785564) | bioreactor sludge metagenome | biome: EBPR Sludge; feature: EBPR Bioreactor; material: 0.22µm filtered reactor supernatant | place: Saint Lucia: Queensland...
GAGTCAACTACCTAATTCTAGCAACGGCGTCTGATGTGTCAAGTATATAGTTACCCAAGCAATGCTGGACTTATCTTCGCAGGGACAATTGAGGAAACAAACTCTGAAGAATGCGAAGTCTGGCTCGCTCGCGGTGGCAGTGTTTGTACTTGCATCGCGCCGATTCATGAACTGCTGTTCGGCCATTCGGAGCCAAGCAGGCGTCAAAGAGCCAGGACGAGGCGAGCAGAGGCCGAAAGGAACCAATGAACCGACGAACCGCAATCCTATCAACCCTCGCGGCGGCATTTGGCGGATTTTGGCGGCTGTTTTTCAAATCGCCGCCGGATTCCGAGCCTCTGACTGGCAGATACAACCGGTTCGGCGCGAGCTTTCTCTACAACGGCAAGGTTTATCGAACTCGCAGCGTCAACATCGAGCGCACGTCAGTTGGCGGGGTCGCGCGTTTGCAAGTGACGTTTGAACTTGATCCTGATGGCGAAGCTCTCACGCCTTCGCCCTTCCAATCGCCGCAAACAACCGACTCCTGATCGTTGATCGTGGCTCGGTGTGTTTGGTTTTTTCGGGCGGCTTCAGTTGATTCCCCGGATCATCCATCACACGGATCGCAGCCAACCCCGCTTGAAACTCCTCCTCGGTGACATTCCCGGCCGATTTCGCTTTGGCGAGGTCGCTGTAAATCTCGTGCTGCCGATCGGTCAGGTGTGCGATCTGACCGCCGCGGACCTTGGGAAGCGGATCCGGACTGTCGGCAAACCGGGCGAGTTCGGGATGGCGTTCTTTCAACTCGGCGAAGTTGGCCGCAACTCCCGGCTTTGGATCGTCGCCACCGGCAGCTGCGGCGACATTCGTCTCGCTTGGGGGTTTCGGCGGTGGTTGCTGGGGCTTTGTTGCCGGGCCCTGGTCCCGAACATTCTTCGCCTTGGGATCGATGTCATCAAAGAAGCTAGTTTGCCCGGGCGCATCCCCACGGCCTGCGAACAAGTCCATCTGCTTCGCCTTTCCTTGCAACTTGATGTCGAGAGTCTTCCCGCGTTTCGGCTTGCTGCTGAGTTTGAAGTCGTCGCCGCCCTCCTGCTCGGCGAATTGACCGCTGTCGTCGCGTTTGACCTTCGATTCATCCCAGGTGTACCGCTCGGGCCGCGTTGGATCGCGGAAGACGTCGAACTCGGGTGAATCATCATCGGGAACGTACGAATTGCCGGCGGCCGTCATGGCTTCCTGCAGGCGCTGGTCAACTCGCTCGTGGAACTCGCGCGAGGTTCGGCTCGGCGGCTGTTGCGCCCCCTCGATAATCAAATCCCAGGCGGTTTGCTCGTGATTGCCATCGGTGAAGAGGTGCGGATAGTGCGAGGCGAAATCTCCCGCGGCCTCATCGAGCCCCGTGACGTCGCTGTAATCGCCTCCGCGATTGTCCTTGCCGCCACGCTCCTGCAGCCGTCGCAGCGTCCCCGCATTGATTCCTAATCGCTTGCGGAGCGAGTCTTTCACGTCCTCACGCTCGCGCAGCCGGTGCATCTCATCGGACATCACCTCATCCATGAACTGCGCGTACGTATCCTCTTCCATGCCCCAGGATTCGGCCTGATAGGCGATGATCTTCTTCAGGCTGCGAGTGTTGCCGGGGGCGTTTTTCTCCCGCTCGGCCGCCGCGGCTTTGTTCTCGGCGATGATCGTATCGAAGAAATCCGGCTCGCCAGACTCGCGACTCTTCCGCCGGGCTTCTCGCTCGGCTTCGAAGTGTGCGCCGATCTCGCTGACATGTTTCCCCTGCAGGGCCTTCGGGCCACCCTTTAGGATTCGACCTTCGCCGTCGATCTGGACCGGGAAACCGCCGTGATGCTCTTTGTCTTCCTTTGCGCGGCCGCCGATCGTGATCCAGCGGCCTTGCTCGCTTTCCCGGTACTTGGAGACTTGGGCGCCGACAGGCTTGGTCGTATCACCCTCACGCAGCCACGATTTGAACTGCTCGATCGTCATGGCCGTGACCGGTCCGACGATCCATTCGGGAGGATAGTTGGCCAAATACGTTTGTACCGCCGCATCTCGATTTGTAAACCCTAGCATTACCTTTGATTCATCAAACCTTCCTGCCGCGGTCTGCTGGTCGATGACAAAAACGAGCTCGCTGTCGTGATTCGGGCCGACAAACACGTCGACGTGATCCCCGTCTCGGCCGGTCGTCTTGTTGATGTACCCATAATGGGCCGACAGTTCCGGCCATTCCGGCTTTCGCTTGCTCCCCTTGGCGTTCTCGATCGAGATCGTCAGCCCGTGCAGGTTGGTTTTGCCCTTGCGATAGTTGCCGGCCTTCGCCTGGCCGTCGGTGGGCGTCGCGGTGTGTTTCGCAGCATCGTCCGGCGACAGCGTGTACGGCCGCCGCTCCGCGATGCTCATTCCAAACTCAGCTCCGGCGACAAACTTTTCGACCCTGGCCAATCGCTCAATGGCATCACGCTGTGAATCGGGAAGCGGCGGCCGTTGGCCCTGCGGCTGGCCCATATTGATGCCGCCGAAGCTGCCGAAGCCCCCGGCGACTTGCTGCTGACCGCTCACGGCCGGATTGAGCAAAACCTTATCGGTCGCCTTTGGCACCGACGCCCCGATCACGCTCAGCACGTCTTCTTCCTTGATGCGCGCGCCCATTCCCCAGGCCGATTCGTACCCCTTCATTTTCTTTTCGGCGTCGGGCGAATCGGTATCGATCACCAGCCGCAGGTTGATGCCGCGCGACGACGGGAAGTTCCACAGCTGCATCCACCGCAGCATGTCGGTCGTCAGCGTTTCTTCGTCGTTCAGCGCGTCCCATCGGATGATATCGGCGAAGGTCGCGAGGTGCGCATCGGCCACTCCGGACCCCAGCCCGGTTGCATCGGCTTCGCTCGTGAGGGTTTGGCCGAGGATGTACCGCTTGATTTTGTGGCCAAAATATTCCCTGACGATCGTCATGGCTTGTTCGACGCCGCCGAGCCCCGGCTCGATATGCTGAACGCCGAATTGCTCGCTGTTTTCGCCCTGATAAACCGGGACGATCAAAACCGTGCGGCCGTTTGCCGTGATCTTCTTCGCAGCCTCTTCCGCGCGAAGCTGCGCCTGTCTGTTCCCGGCCGGGTACTTCCAGATTTCGATGCCGAAGGCGGACCGCTCGAGATAGCAGAGGATGTCGGCCAGGCACTCGACCATCCCGTACCACGTCCAATAGATGCGATCGCGGATGCCGATGCCGTGAATTGCCCCGGCCCGCAACGGATCCTCAAACGGGCCGTCTTCGATGATGTGCTTATTGACGACGATCAGCCGGCGTTGCTTGTCGGTGAGCCAGTAGACGAGCCCGTGTTGCGTGGACTCGATTTGCCGCAGATCGTAGCCCTGATAGTCCCGCCTAGTGGTGTCAATCCACGTGTGAGCGCCGCCGATGCGGATGCCGACCTGGCCGGCTTTGGTTCGGTGGCTGCCGTCGTCGTATCGAAATACGAGCTTGTCGCCGTGCCGCGGCTCCCAGTTGGTGATTACCGTTCGCTGCTTGCCGCTGACCCAATCGATTCCATAGTTCGGGCAGACCGCGTAACGGCCGTACCAACGCGCTTCGCCGAGGGACCAGCGGAATTTTGCGAAGTTGGGGGTCCGCTTGACGATCCGCGTCATTTCATCGGCGAGCGCCTTCTCGTCCGATGAGTTTTCATTTTCGGGCGCAATGTGCCAATTGAGGAGCGCCGTTGACCGCTGCCGCGCTTCGATGCACTCCATTATTCCGCAGTCGGTGCGCATCTTGTCCGCATTTTCGCGGCTATCTCGGAGCGCTTCGTCGGCCCAGGTGTAAGCGCGGGCCGCGCCGCCGGTCATGCCGGAAACGGTGGCGATGTGCGGGACAAGGTCTTGTCCGAAGTTCGGCGGAGCGCCGGGCCATACTTCCGCCGGATCACGGGCCTCGGCCAGGATGAAAGACGCAGGAACGCTGCGGTTGTCGGTTGTCATTGCGACTCATAACTTGGCCCGCTATGAGTTTTTGTTGTTCGATGCCGGGCTATCCGCTCTGCGCGTTTTACTCCCGGCTTCTCAGCCTGTGACTGAGGGTGTCGCGCGTGATTCATCGGCGATTCCGAAAGCCCGCTCAAACTTGCGCATAGCGTGTTGCGAGAAGTCATCGGCATCGGCAGAGAATCGCAGCTCGTCCAGAGATACGAACAGCTCCATTTTGTCGCTCGGCCGCACAACCTCAACTCGTAGCGCACGGGTCGGCTCGTCTACTGCGAACGTCACTTTTGTGGCTTTCAATTGTTCCAGCCACGCGGCGATTGCCGGGATATTTGGTCTCGGGGACTCCAATCGCCCTTGGCCCGGTGTGTTCATCGACTGCTTCACGACATCGATCGGCAATTCCCGTCCGCAACGTTCACAAACGGCCGGCGGATGGCTCTTGCTGCCGAACTGGATTTTGAAGCTATTGTTGCCACATTCGCACAACTGCGGACGCGGCATCTGGAAAGTAATTTGGTCTGTGTTCATGGTATCGGCCCTTCCGCCATGATTGTATCAACTGCCTCGGCCCACCCAACCCAGAAAGGTTGAAACGTCCCCCGATAGAACCGCTCGAACTGCTGGCACTCAAAGGAAGCCCGACCGTGCCTCGCGACGATGACATCGAACCAGCCGAAACTATGATCGTGAAGCCGCATTTTCAGTTTCGGCCGCCCCATATCGTCGAATTCGCCGTTTGATTCCAGGTGCTGCAGCTCGTGGTCAAGCAGGGCGTCGCGCTCCGCGTCGGAAAGTTCCTGGTAAACGTCGTGATCGATCAGAATCTCAGTGTCGCCGCAGCCCTTCGCCCGATCCTTCGCAGAGGTGATTTTCACTTTGGCCGCGCACGGATAGCCGTTCAGCGTGACCGGCGGGCCCTTCGGCACTCCGTCTTCGTCCAGATCGGGATGAGCGAAGAGGCAATCAACCCGCACGCTGTATTCCACGAGCATGCCGTGATGCGCGGCCATGAGGCGAGCGACTCGATCGTGCACGTCGGAATCGGCGGGGGGGTAGGTGATCATTTACTCGAGGCATCGCGATGCGTGCCCAAGAAATGCGGTTTCGAATTCGTAAACAGTAACGCGTTTGGCCTTCGCCTGCGTTTTCTTCCTCGGCGGAGGTGGCGGCGGAATCGGAATCGGCTCACCGGGCTTACGTGGCGGCGGACGATCAGGTGCTTTGGCTCCCATTACCCCGGCCTCCCACGATCCGGTTCGCCCCTATTCGGCGTCCCGCGATTCGGCAAAAAGTTCTGTTCTGGCAAACTGCTGCGGAGAAACCCGCGGCGGCCCGCGCCGACATTGGTAACCGCCCGGCTCTTGAAACCCGCGCGAGTTGCCTTGCGGGGAACGTACACGCCGCCGTCTTGTACGAGCGTTCCGGCGACGATGCGGTATTGGTATTGATGCCCGTGCACGCTGCCGCGCTGGCGCAGATAGTCCCAAACCGCCCCGCCCGCGGAGTCAGCGGCCGCCGTGCGGAACTGCCGATAAACACGCGTCGGCACGTCGTAATAGGCATAGGTCGGGCCCGGCGAATCGGATCGCCCCTTCATTTCCGGCCACCACGCCTTGAACGTGACGTACAGAATGCCGATCTTCGGCGTCTCATGCTCCCACATGTAGGAATAGACGTTGCTGCTGCCGGGCGTGCGATGCTCGCGCGAGACCAGCTCGGTGATATCGTCTTCATAGTAGAACGCACCGCGGCCAAGCAGTTGGATATCGTCATAGCCGCCCGGGGCAGGGGCAGGGGCAGGAGCCGACGGCGGCGCTGGTGGTTCACCTGGTGGCGGAGTTCGCGCGGGTTGCGTCTGCGGCCTCGGCTGTGGTTGCGGCTGGACCTCGGGAGGCAGCGGCGTATCTTCCAGCTCCCGCTTGATCCGGGCCTCGGCTTCGCGGGCCTCGCGATCGTAGCGGTTGCGATTGAGCGCTTCGAGCACTTGCTGGGCGGCTTTGGCTTCCGCGTCGCGGCGCAGCGTCTGCCCGGGGCCTGCGATGATGGCCGTGATCACTTTGCCGAGCGGGCCAAGGGTGCCGAGAATGGAGTTGACCACGGCCGCCGGCGACGGCTGCGCGGGTTTTCCGGCCGTTCTTGTGATGATGCGGGCGGCGGCGCGGCCGGCAATGCTGAAGAGTTTACTGGCCATAGTCGAAGTCCTCCTCATGCTTCGGACCGCCTCGCCAGCCAAATAGTTCGCGAATGTAGCCGCGAATAAGTGATAAGTCGAAGTGGCTATCGTTTGGGTCCATCGCTGGAGTTTGCGGGATTCGAATGCCGATCCTGGCAAGGACCATCAATAGCAGTGATGCGGCCTCCGTGGCAAAGCCCTGCGCCTCGACGGAAGAATGTTGCTTGGTGTCGTGATAGTCGATCGACGCGTACTCGGCCTTTGTCAGAACCCAGCCGGCGACTTGCTCACGCGTGCGGCTGAAAAGGTCGAGTGGCGGGCGCGGCACGCATGGCGGAGGCGCAACAACTCCGTTCTTGATCTGCTCCGCGGCCTGCGACAGATCGTCGATAATTTTCTGCCTTCCTTTCGGATCAAGATCGCTCACTTGTCACCTCGATTACTTAAACACCGTCGCTGGGCAGTACGGTTCCTGCAGCGATCAATTGTTCGACTGTCTGGGACATCACAGCCCGCCTTTCCGCCGCTGCCGGCTCTTCATTAACGACAAACCAAACTGTTCGCCACCTGCCGGGGAATCCGGCCGCGAAACCTCGCCAGGATCGATGTTGATCCCCTTGGCCAGCTTGTTAAACGCACCGCTCGCACCGTCGACTTGGTCGCTGAACGTGTAAAACGGAAACCCGATCAGCTCGGTTGTGAACTCGTCATTCCATGGCCCGCGGACCAAATAAACGTTACCGGCCTCGCATTGAGCGGCAAGGGGCTGCGCGCGGATAATCTTCGCCTCGCCCGGCATTTCCTGTTTGTCGATGATCTTGTGCCGCTGACCGCTGACGATGTCGCGGTAAACGGGGAAGCCGGCCAGCATTTGGATGAACTGCTCGGAGATCTCTTTTCCGGCCGAGCCACCTTCCTGTTCGGCGTAGATCAGGACTTCATTGTCATACCGTTTCGCGTCGCGGCGGGCCGTGTCGAGAATAATGCGATCGCGTTCAGCCGCCGACCATTGGCCGCGGACGACGTCTTCGATGTAATAGGCCGGGTTGGCTTCGCTGCGGGACATCAGCACTCCGGCCGTGTACTTTCCGCCGCCGGGGGTTGCCGCGCGGTCCCAGTAGCGAACTCGAGCCGCGCGCCGAGGGGCAGCGTCTACGTAGCGCCAGGCCGCAGTGAAGATCAGGCCCTGCAGGTCGACAAAGTCGCCGGCGAGTTCCTGGGCGGCCATGGCCGAGGTCATGTTGTCGCGCTGCAGCTCGTAATACTCTTCGGCAAGGAAGGGATTCTCGAGCGTGTGGGCACGGATCAGCGAGCGGTTTTTCTTCGGTCGATAGAACTTGCCGGCGAACTCAAGCGCGCCGGTCCGATCCTCATCCTCGGACAGCTCGCGATAAAACGCGCTGAAGGTCCAGTGCCGGCGGCCCTTCGGCGTGAACGTCAGAAAGCACTTGCCCATTCGCCCCCGGTACCGCAGCGACGGCAGGCCGTTTTTAAAGGCCTCTTCGGACATCACGCTTGCTTCGTCATACCACATGCCGGGGAGCGACGGCCCGCGGAGCAATTCGGGCTTGTCAGCTGAGCGGAAGACGAGCTCGGCCGTTCCGCCGTCCTGCGTAGCAAACCGTGCAACAGGCGTCGGGCTTTTTACCCCCGATCGCCACGCCCGCGCGAGCGTGCAGATTTCCTTGAAGGTCGGCCAGGTCGTATCTTCGATGACGGTGTAGGTCGGGCTGATCGCCATCCAGCGTTCGCCGTCCTTTGCCGAGGTGAGCACCTTCAGCGCGCCGACGTACGATTTGCCCGAACCGCGGCCGGCGCAAAAGCCTGTAATGAAGCTCGCGCTTTGAAAGAAGTCCTCCTGCTTTTGATAAACCGGCAGAGCGTGGAGGACTCGCGGCCGCCGGGCCGGCGCGCTCATTAGCCTTTGACCAGCTGATAGGTCAGGTGCCCGCCGACGACGACAGCGTCGGACAGATTGATGTTGAGCGCCTCGCTCTTTGCCGTCTCGAAGTGGCCAAGGCCGCTAGGGCCAGGCGTCAATCCGCCGCCGGCTCCGGCAATCGTGAGCACACCGGTCAGATCGGTTGAGCCGCTCTTGAACTTCACGTTTACCGCGCCGGCGCCGACTACTGTGTAGCCGAGGACCCGAATTTTCATGCCCTCGACGGCCGACACAACCGCGGTATTGCCGGATGCCGATGCCACGATATCGTTGAAAAGAACTGCACCGATTGCTTCAGTCAACATCTTCAATCTCCTCGTCTATTGGTTCGGGTTCATTCTGCTCGATCATTTCACCGAGTTGCTTCATCTTCAGCGACTCGAAGTTTGCGACATCCTGCCGATCGCCGACGACAACGCGGACCAGCTGCACCGGCCCAGCCGTTTCCTTGTCGTCGTCTTTTACCTTGTGTTCATCGGCCTGGTTCAACTTGTCCATCGCCAGCACGGTCCTGGTCGCGATCCGCCGCACACGTTTGTCCTTGTCCTCGACATCGCCGTGCACGCCGAGGGCGACCTTCTCCCGCAGCGTTAGCGGCCGCTCCTTCGCTTTCTCCTTCAGCTGCTCGGCGGGGATGTCGAGCGGCCAGCGATCGCTGCCCCACCAGTAGCGGCCCTTCTTCTCTTCCGCAGCGACAGCCTTGGCGACTTGATTGGCAAGCCTTGCCTCGGTCCGGGCGCTGAGATTGCTTTCCCGCAGCTCGTGGGGGCTGCCGGGTTGCGGTTCGTCGGGTTGGCCTGGCGGCTCGTCATGGGTTTCGCCGCTCATGGGCGCCGTTTCTTACTTGGCGGTGGCCAGCTTCGCCTCGTCGATGATGCGGGTCACCTTTTGATAGGTCAGCGTGGGGAAGGCGTCGGCGAGAATCTTGACGATGTCGCGCGGCGGCCTTCCTTCGGCGGAAATCGCCAGCACGCGGGCTTTTTGATCGTCGCCGAGATCGGCGTAATTGTTGGCGCCCATCAACCGCAGTTTTTCGGCGCGCTGCGCAATCTCTTCCTCATCCTCAGTCGGCGATGGCATTCGGCGCATGGCAGCCGCCGCGGCCAATACGCTGCCGTCGAGAAGAACGCCAAGCTCTGCAGCTCGCGCCCGAACCTCATCCGGCGTTATGCGTTTCATCTTGGCGATCTGCGCGACGTTCACCCCGGCAGAGATCAGATCGTCGAGTGTTTCCGGCGCTTCCTTGCGGGCCTTCGGCTTGGCATTCGAGCTCGGCCGGGCCGGGCGGGCCTTTTCGTTTCGCGCCGCCCAGCGATCTTTGACCTCAGCAACCTGCCGCCGTTGTCCCGGGTGCACCCATTCTTCCGGTCGATAGTGCGTTCCCGGCGTTGTGATTTCTTCCTGCACTTTTTGCAGGTCCGGCGATCCGCTCTCGTCTTTCCAGCCGTAGATTTTGGCTATCTGCTGGTAAGGGACCTTTTGCGCAACGAGCGCCTCGATCGGCTCCGGCCGGGGGAACGTGCGTCGCTCGCGCGCGGCCAGCATTGCCCGGTACGGCTCCCAGACTTCGGGGCCGCCACTCGGATCCGTGCGGTCCGGCATCAGCTGGCACTGCTCGGCCCACTTGCAGAATGCGTCGTCGAAGGCGTCGATCGCCAGCACGAGCGTATGCGCTTCGTGGGTTTCCTCGATGTCGCCGCTCACAAGCTCAAACAGCTCGTTCGCCACTTGCTCGATCGACTGACTGACGGCCTGCCGCTCCATGCCGCGCCAAATGACGGTGACCGCTTCGTCGCGCGGCGTACTCTGCCACTCGCTGACCACTTCTTCGAGCAGGTCAACGGCTTGCTTGATTTCCGAAAAACTAATTGGCCCGGACATTTTGCATCCTTGTGGAAGTGAAACGAACTAACCGACGCCCAGCAGAAGGCGAGCGCGGCCAGGGACTGTATTGGAAAGCGGCGTTGCGGTCACGCCGTTACTCGCTTCGGACTCACCTTCATCGTTTGTGGCCGTGACGGTCCACGCGCCGATTTCAACGCCAGGATCAAGCCCTGTCTTTTCAAACGGCGACGTGATGAAGTCCTGGCTCACAACTCCGTTTAGGTAGATCGTGTACTTTGTGATGGCCGATCCGCCGTTTGCAGGGGCAGACCACGTGAAGGTCAGCGTGCCGACACCTGGAGTTGCAGCCAGGTCATCAATTGCTTCGGGCGGACCGACTGGGGTTTCGGTCACCGCATTGCTGGCGTCGGATTGGCCGACCATGTTCGTCGACTTGACGGTCCACGGACCGCTTGGCGTTCCGTTCGTCAGGCCGGTGATTTCATGGGGAGAGGTGACGTTTGCGTCAACTTCCACGCCGTTCAGGAACAAGGCGTAGGATGTGATGTTTTCGCCGTTGTCTTCCGGTTCCGTCCAGGTCAGTGTTAGCGATTCGTCGCCCGGCTCGGCGGCCAGATCGTCGATCGCATCGGGAACATCCGTGCCGACGTTTTCCGTGACGCTGTTGCTTGGGTCGGATTCGCCCTCGCTATTGGTTGCCGTGACAGTCCAGGGGCCGGATGAGCTTCCGCCGACAAGGCCAGTGACTTCATGCGGTGATTCCACATCGTCCGTGTGTTCCACGCCGTTGAGATAGAGCGTGTATTTCGTAATCGCCGCGCCGCCATCGTCGGGAGCGGTCCAGGTGAATTCGAGCGACTTGGGGCCAGGTGTTGCGGCCAGATCGTCGATGGGGTCGGGTGCGGTGGCGGCAGGGCCTGCGTAGGCAACCACTGGCATATCGCAGTCGCCCCAGTCGGAAACCACTCCAAGGTCAACTTCGCCAGTAAACGCTGGTCCGCTGAATTCGACCGTAAGGACGAGCGACGAACCGTCCATTGCGCCGGTGACTGAGATGTGATAATCAGAACCAGTGATGGGAGGTGTGTAGATTGGTGCAGCTGCATCCGTTGCGGCGTTTGTCGTGGATTCAAATTCTTCTGCAGCGGCGGTGGCATCGCTGAATGTATTTGGAAACGTCGAGGGAAACAGTCCAGCTAGAGGTTGGTCCCCTCCTACTACGTTGTTCCACTGCACTCCAAAGAACGTAGTTTCGTTGAAGTTCGCTAACCAGTTCGTGATCGTGATGGTTTGATTCGTCGCCATACCTACTTCGTCCCCTTCCGCAACTCGCGCCGATGTTCCTTCGCCAGCCACTCCCGCTCGGTCAACTCCGGGTCGTACTGCGTCCGACTCCAACTCACGACCGGTGCAGAAACCACGCGCTCAAGCTCCCCGTCAAACCACCGGCATTCATAGCGCCCGGTTTGATTGCTCAGTTGCGGCAACTGCGATTGATGCTTCACCATTCGCCAGGCTCGCAACTGAAACCGCTCTCCGTCCCAATCGCTGAAGAGCAGTTGATCGAAGACGAGCCGGCCCTGATCGTCGTAGAAGCTATTGACCTCGATCCGGTCGCAGGATTCGCGGGCGACGGTTTCGACAGGCAGGATGGCGATGATGATTAGCAGCAGATTCATTTCTTCTTCCGCCTTGCTCGCGTATCCTCGGCGCGATCCGCCTTCAGGTACCCGCTCGAATACATGCGCGACACGATCGACTTCGCACACTGCCAGCAGTACCGCAGGCCCGCTTTCGCTGGTCGCTTGCATCCTTCGGCTTGGCAGTTTTTCTTCTTCATTGGTTCAAAAGCCGGCGCGAGATGTTGGGGCCCGCGCCGGCCGGCAAGCTCGCTCAACTCCCTCTCACCGCCGTGTTGCTGAAGCGGCTAAAGGAATGGAACTGACTCTCGCTCATGGCTCACATATCGCCGGGCTTTACCTTGCCCAGCGTCCTATCAAAATCCCTCTGCAGCGATTGCACGCCGGCCTCGATCCGATCGAGCCGACTGTCCAACCGCATCGCGCTGATCGTCTGCAACTGCAGGGCGTGCGTTTGCTGGGTAACTTCCATCGCGTCGACCCGCTTCGATGTTCTCTCCACGTCTCGGGCGATCACCTGCAGGCTGAACAGGGCTGTCGTCGCCCAGATGGCCCACAGACCAATTGCGGTGATCAGGAGCGAGACAACGGCGAAGCTGGCCGCAGCCACGTACAGAAACCACTTCGGCAGGATCAGGCCCGGCTTGTTGTCTTCGGCGTCGGTAGTCACGGGTCACGTTTGCTTTCCAGGCCCGGTAAGGAGTTTGAAAAAGCCCGCCGGCAGGCGTGGATCTGCGCGGCGGGGGTTGCACAGGTGGCGAGTAAACGCCGACCTGCACGAATGGACGATCTAGCGGCGACGGCCGAAGCGGTTCACGCCGCCGTTCTGATTGAAGCGGTTCACATTGCCGCCGCGGACGACGACAGGGCCGGTGTGAACTCCGCGGACAACGACATTGCCGCCGACAGCTCGCACGTTGCCGAAGTCATCGACGACAACGATACGGGCGCCGCCGTGATGGGCCTGGGCGGAACCGGCTGCCACGAGCAGCGCACATGCGGCGATGGCCGCGAAAAGACTCTTCATAGGATTACCTCCAAACTTGGTTGAATCGCATTACTGCGGCTTTCTACTGCCGCAAGCCCGCCTCCCTCGCGGAAGTACGGGCTTGTATGTTTTCGATTTGTGCGTAAATCGCGGCGAAAACGCGGTGTTGTGATTTCTCCTGCAGGCGGAGCTAATTGGCCATCGTCCCTTCGACACCACGCTGCATCCGCCCGTGGGTGCGATGCTGCAGCCAAGCGATCGCCGTCTTCACGGCAAGGAGCGCCATCTCGTTTTCGTTACAGGCGACGGTTTTGGCTGCGACCGGGACTATCAGACCAGGCGGCGGTTCCCGAGACGGCTTCAACTCCGTAAGTGAAGCGCTGTTTTTTGCTGGCTTTGTTAAGTGAACCTGGCCGTTCGTGATGCTGACGAGATCCGGCGGCCGGCCGACCTGCAGCGGCGCTTCGTAAGTCACATTGCAGAGGCAGTCGGCACACGGACACTTCTTGCCGGGGTCGCAGTCGCATA
>ERZ761584.443-NODE-443-length-13067-cov-4.143867_pt1 | contig 13067 bp, 11 predicted proteins | sample MGYA00512168_ERZ761584 | MGnify/ENA primary metagenome ERZ761584 (study PRJEB28899, sample SAMN03785564) | bioreactor sludge metagenome | biome: EBPR Sludge; feature: EBPR Bioreactor; material: 0.22µm filtered reactor supernatant | place: Saint Lucia: Queensland...
AGCAGCCCGAAGCGGTGGCGGTGGGGGTCGCGCCGCGCGAGGCACGGCTTGCACATGATCGGGCTCGTGTGGTCGGCGATCACCGCCAGCGCGCCCTCCTGGTTCCTCTCGATGGGTGGGGCTTCGCACGCGGGCCGCAGGTCCCACGTCGTGTTGCCGTCCGCTCCGCTCTTGTACTGCCGCTCTACCACGTGGATCGTGTTCGCCATACCGGCGATATAAAGGCCGCGGCGCGGCTGTCATTGACAGCCGCGCCTGATCTCACGCGGCGGAGGCCGTGCGCGCTGCCGACGCGGTCGCGCACGCCGCCCGGAGCCGCTCCTTCAGGGTGGTGTTGCGGACCTCGCGCCGCGTCTCGCTCACGGCGATGCGCACGGCCTCCGGGTCAGCGATGAGGACCACGAGCTGCTCCCCGCGGGTGAGCGCCGTGTAGAGGAGCTGCCGCGACAGCATCCGGATGTGCTCGCGGAGCATCAGGATGATGACCGCCTTCATCTGCGAGCCCTGCATCTTGTGGACGGTGCAGGCGTAGGCGTGCACGAGGTGCTCGAAGTGCTTCCTCTCGTAGAGGACCTCGCGTCCGTCCACATCAACGGCGAGGGACGTCTTCTCTCCGTCCACCACGGAGACCCACCCCACGTCGCCATTGTAGACGCCTCTCTCATAGTCGTTCTTGAGATGCATCACCCGGTCGCCCACCCGGTAGATGGTCTCCTTCGGGGCCTTGCCGAGCGTGAGGCACGGGCCGGCCGGGTTCAGGGCCGCTTGCAGGACCTTGTTCAGCGCCGGGACGCCCGCCGCGCCTGTCTTCTGCGGCGAGATCACGACCACGTCGCGCGTGGAGATGCCGCGGTGGGCGAGCCGCTCCGTGATCACCCGCAGGGCGACGCCCTTGGCCATCTCTGGGTCCGTCCGCTCGATCCAGAAGAAGTCGCTCTGGCCCTGGATGCCGCGCTCGGGCATCTGGCCGCGGTTCACGCGGTGGGCGTTCACGACGATGCGGCTCCCCTCCGCCTGCCGGAATATCTGGGTGAGGCGGACGACGGGCAGGACCTCCGACTCGATCAGGTCCCGGAGCACGGCGCCCGGGCCGACGCTGGGGAGCTGGTCGACGTCGCCCACGAGCACGAGGCGCGCGCCATCGTCCACCGCCTCCAAGAGGTGCGCCGCGAGGCCGACGTCGAGCATCGAGACCTCGTCCACGAGGATGGCGGTCTGCTCGAGCGGGCGGGTGGCATCTCGGGTGAAGCGCCCCTCGCGCGGGTCGTACTCGAGGAGCCGGTGGATCGTGGAGGCTGGCCGGCCGGTGAGCTCGGAGAGGCGCTTCGCCGCCCGGCCAGTGGGCGCGGCGAGCGCGATGTCGAAGCCGGCGGCGTCGAGCGCGTGGATGATGGCGCGCGAGACGGTTGTGTTGTGCGTGACCGTGAAATCTCCGAGCAGAAACCGACCGTTACCGCTCAACTCGAAGCCGAAGTATTCGCCAACACCGATAGGTTCGACCGAGAAGCCGGTCCGCCGCGCGTCTTTGCGCTGCCTCCTGGGAGCCACGCATTTCCAAGCCAGATGGCACGGGATCTCGTGCAGACCAGCACCGCTCAGGTTGACCCTGTGATAGATGCGCCGCTCCCCGCTGGGGAGCTCTACTGGTTTTGATGAGATATATGCGGCAAAGCCGAGTGATCGCGCGAGGAACGCTACCTCGTCGGCCAAAGCAGCCCATTTCGTGGTGATCTCAACAACTCCTCCATGATGGTGCCCGTCGGTGTCCACGATGCCAGCCAGTAGGCGGAGCCGCTCTTCTCTGGACGCCAGAAGGTACTCTTCTGGGATGTGCTTGCGCCCGCGTCGAGAGACAGATCGAAGGTGGCGGCGGACTGCATTCGGCTTCCCTTTGCCAGACGTGATGTCGACCGACCAGCAATTCCCCCGTGTGTCCCACCGCTTCTTCGTCTTTAGCCGCAGGCGCCGTGCTTCAGCACTTAAAGCATCCACGATCTCCTGATCAGCGGTTGTGAACTCCGCTTCCCCCAGCGTGCCGTCGCCGATCCAAAGCCCAAAGATGTAGGGGTCCAAGAGCGGACGATGCATCAACGGGGGGAAGTTCGCTGGGACACGGAAGAGCTTCCCCTTCTGCCGAAGCTTGCTGCCAGCAGAGAGCCGCTGGTACTCGTTGAGGGGGATGTCCAGCACCTTGCCGGTGTCTGAGCGGACGAGCGTCAGGACGTGGACATCGTTGCAGACCCACGAGGCTCCCTTGATGGGGGTCACCCTGAAGAGCGGCCCGATCCCCTTCGTGAGGGTGAGCACCTCGCGTGGCGTTGAGTCATCTCCCATCAAAAATTCGCCGGCAACCACTTCCTCAACGGGCTTCCGCTGCCCGTTCGCCATCAGGACCTTCGTCCCTTTGCCGAGACATTTCCCGCAGCCCGGGCCGCCCGTGATGATGAGCACCTTGCTGCGCATGGCCTCGTGGACGGCCTGCCGCTGCACCTCGGCGAGCGTGAGGCCGGTGCGGGCCTCGAAGGTCGCCACCGCGTCGGCCGCGAGCTCCGCCATCCGGTCGGCCGGCGGGACCTCCTCCTCTGGGACGCCGTCTCCGAGCGGGTCCAAGAAGTCTGGCTGCCAGCGGCGCAGGATCCCGGGCGCGGTGAGCAGGCGCGCGATCCTCTCTGCCGCGCGCCCCTCCGCGCGGTAGATGCCGGCGACGTAGATGCGGGGACCGTCCCGGACGATGCGGCCCCGCTGCTCGAGCGCCTCAAGCCCTTGCAGGAGCTTGTCGGGCCCCAAACCGAGGACCTCGCCCGCGGCGGCGAGCAGCCGCCCCTGGTCCGTGAAGCAGTGACCCCACCCGAGCACCTCCTCCTCGAACGCGTGCAGGACGCCGGCCTGCACGCGGGTGAGGCTGTCGAGCGGCACCCCGACCGCCTTCGCGATCGTGTCGGCCGTCCTCCATCCGACGCCCTCGACCTCGATGGCGAGCAGGAAGGGCTCCTTCTCGCAGACCTCCGCGGCTCTGCTGCCGTACTTCTTGAGGACCTTCTTCGCGAGCGCGCCGCGGATCCCGAACCGGGCGAGTTGCACGATGAGCTGCCCCTCGATGCTGTGCTTCCCCCACTCTTCGCAGAGCGCGCGGGCCCTCTCAAGGCTCACCCCGCGGACGGAGGCGACCTTCTCTGGGTTCCCCTCCAAGGCGGCGATCGTCTCGTCCCCGAGCGTGTCCACGATCCGCCACGCGAGGCGGTCGCCGATGCCGGGGACCAGCTTCGCCAGGAAGGCCGCGAGCGTGTCGGGGTCGCTCGCGGAGGGCATCTGGACGATGAGGGAGTGGACGCGAAACTGCCGGCCCCACTTCCCGCCCTCCTCGATCTCCCCGGTCGCGCGGACCTTCATCCCCTCCGTGAGCTTCGGCATCACGCCCACCCACGACTCGGGCATCCCCGCCCGCTCGACCGTCATCACGGTCCACCCGGTGTCCTCCTTGTGGACGTGGACGCGGGAGACGACGGCGTCCACGGGCTCCGGCTCCGCTGGCTTCGCGTCGGTGTCGGCCGTCTGGGCGGGCGGCGCGAGGGTGGGGTCGTCGGGGAAGAGGCTCACGCCTGCACGCTATGCAGTGCCGACACTTTCGCAACCTCGATTATCGGTCGCGCGTCGGCGACGGAGTCTAAAAGGGGATGTCGTCCTCTCCGCCGCCCCCGCCGTAGTCGTAGTCGTCGACCGGGGCTTCGCTCGCCGGCGCGGCCGCGGGTCGCTGCGCGGGCTGCTGCTGCTGGCGCCCGCCTCTCCCGCTCCCACCGCCGCGCCCATATCCACCCCCGTCGTCGGCCGGGGGCCCGTCGTCGTCTTGGCGCTCGGCGCGCTTGCCGCCCGCGAGGATGATGTTGCTCGCGATGACCTCCGTCTTGTACCGCTTCTGCCCCTCGCGGTCGTCGTAGCTCGACGTGCGGAGCGAGCCCTCCACGAAGATCGACGATCCCTTCTTCAGGATCTTGGCGAGCGATTCGCCGCGTTTCCCCCACACGACGACGTTGTGCCAGTCGGTCCGCTCGCGCCGGACCTTGTCCTTGTCGAGGTACGACTCGGTCGTTGCGAGCCGCATGTGCAGCACAGCCTGCCCGCTCTGCGTGTGCCGCAGTTCTGGGTCCGCGCCGATGTTCCCGAGCAGCATGACTCGGTTCAGCCCTTCAGCCATCTTCGATTCTCCTGGTGTGGGACGGTCCCGGTGGTGCCCGTCGCCGGTGATCGCATGCTGGAAGCGATAATCCCGGACCGGCTGTCGTCAATGTCGTCGCCCCATCGCCTCCCGCCTCGCGCACGTGCCGCGGTAGCTTCGCAGACGTGGCTGGCACGCCCTCCAAGCTCATCCTGACGGACATCGAGACCGGCGAGTCGATGGCCGTGCAGTTCAACCCCGTCGAGGTGAGCATCGAGGGCGACCCCCAGTACACGCGCCTGAAGCACCCGGCTGGCTCCTACCAGCAGCTCTCCTTCGAGGGGCGGAACAACGACGTCGTCACCTTCGAGCTCGTCGTGGACGCGCTCAGCAAGAGCGTCGCGGGGACCACGTTCGCCTCCGAGTTCGAGGCCTTCCTGATCTCCCTCCGGCACCCGCCGGACGAACCCGACGCGATCGCGACGGCGGCGCCACACCAAGTCCTGCTCACGTGGCCCGGCTGGATCGCCATGGTGTGCGTGCTGACCAAGTGCAAGGAGAAGGTCCGCCGGTTCGCGCCACCGACCGTGAGCCCGCAGCCCATCCCGACGCTCACCATCTGGGACCTCGCCTTCGAGGAGAGCCGCCGCCTCTCGCTCGGAACGGAGAGCGTCCGCACCGTCGGGTGGCAGCGAGGTTGATGTGGGCGCGCCGGCATTCTTTTCCCGCTATCGCTTCTGCACGGGCATCGTGGACGGCAAGCGCCAGGTCTTCCTGAGCAGCCCCGCGCCGTTCGAGTACGTCGATCTGCCCGACAACAAGGTCTACACGACCGTGAGCACCGACACGTGGGAGAGCATCGCGGACAAGTTCTTCGCCTCACTCGCCCCACAGCTCGAACTCATCAACATGGAGCCCTCGCACCTCGGATGGGTCGTCCGCGACTTCCAGCCCGAGCCGCAGCCCGACGCCGCCTTCGACCCCACGCTCCGGATCCCGCAGGGGCTCCGCCTCGTGATCCCGAGCGTCGCGACGGTGCTCGAGCGCGTCTTCAACGAGAACCGCCGCGTGGCGTTCGAGGCGTAGGTGGGCAACGTCCTCGCCCCGCGCCTCTCGATCCGCGTTCAGCCTCCGGGTGAGAGCGAGCCGCGCACGCTGCCACGCATCGAGCAGCGGATCGAAAGCTGGTCCTTCGTGGACGACGAGTCGAAGGCGGACATCCTGACCATCGAGCTCGCCAACCATGACCTCCGCTTCCCCGACGATCCCATCTTCGAGTTCGGCTCGCGCATCTACGCGCGCTGGGGAGCGGAGGGGCTCGGGCCAGAGCACATCTGCATCGTCCAGAAGTGGACGCCAGGACACCCAAAATTCATCGTCGAAGCGCACGGCGAGGGGATCACGCTCAACAAGAACCAACTCACCGAGGTGTGGACGAACGTGAAGCGATCGGACGTCGTGCGCATCCTCGCAGAGCGGTTCGGCTACGGCCCAGAGAAGCAGTTCATCGAGGACACCGGCGAGGTGTACGAGCACATCCAGGCGAAGGCGCGGACGCCGGCGCAGCTCATGCGCATGATGGCGGACCGCGAGAGCAAGGAGGGGATCCCGTACGTCTTCTACATCGACGGGACCGGGCTGCACTTCCACCCGCGCCGCCTCGAGCAGGCCCCGAAGCGATCGTACGAGTTCGTGGGCTCGACCAACGGGCCCGCCGGCCCCGGCAAGCTCCGCAAGTATCCAGGCTTCAAAGCGAGCACGCAGGCGAAACCAGGTGCCGTGAAGGTCGCCGGCGTCGATCCGGTCACCGGCAAGAAGATTGAGGCGACGAGCTCCAACACGGAGGACCCCGGCCGGCCGGGGCTCGCCCCCGTCGTGATGACCTTCGACAAGGCGAGCGGGAAGGAGGCTTTCCGCCAAGACATCGCCTCGACGACCACGGCGCCGACGGGCGCCACCACGCCCGCGGCTGCGAAGAAGGTCGCGGGGGCCGTGTTCGGCCAGAAGAGCGGGATGCCTGTGGAGTGCACCTTCGAGGTCGACGGCGACCCCTACTTCGACGCGAAGTCCGTCGTGGGGCTCACGCGGATCGGGGCGATGCTGAGCGGCAACTACTACGTGAAGAAGATCCAGCATCAGGGGAAGCCAGGCGACTATTCCTGCACGGTCACGGCGCGGCGCGACGGCGTGAACAGCACCGGGACGAGCGGGAGCGCCGCCGCGGCCGCGCAGTCGAGCGCCAAGCAGAACGACGCGGCCGCGCCGACCACGGGGGGCTCCGGAGCTCCGCCCGAGCTCGAGCCGAAGGCGGTGATCGACCCGCAGTCAGGCAAGACGACGTACTCTTACGTCGTGAAGACCGGACAGGGCGCGTCGAAGTGAACCTGAACAACGAGGGCAACCCCGACCACGGCACCTACGTGGGCTTCGTCATCGACGTGAACGACCCGCGCGGGGAGCACCGCGTCCGCGCTGAGGTCCCGGGCCTGACCGACGACACGGGGTGGGCGAGGCCGCGGAGCACCGTCGGCGGGGGCGGCCACGTCGCCCCGCGCGTACAGGGCCGCGTCCTCATCACCTACGAGAACGGCAACGAGGAGCGCCCGCTCTACGAGCCGGCTGCGTGGGTGAAGGCCGAGCTGCCCGCCGACGTGGCCGCCGCGGGCGACAAGGCGCACCTCGTGCACGCCTTCGAGTTCGCCAAGCTCGGCACGATCTCCTTTCGGGTGACGCTCGACGAGCGCCCGGAAACGCGCGCCTTCCGCATCTACGCGGTGGACTCGGAGAACGCCGACGACCTGATCGCCGCGCTCGAGCTCGACCTCGTGAACAGGGGCGTCGTCGTCTTCGGCCTGACCGGCGTGGAGATCCGCAGCACGGGCTTCATCCAGCTCGCCGCCGCGCTCATGCAGCTCGGAGACCGGGCCGTGCTCCCCTGCTCCACCCCTATCTGAGCGTCCCGCCGCGCCCTCCCGCGCGCGCGGCGCCGCAGGCGATGCTCCGTGCGTGCTCACGCCCTTCGAGTGCACCCCGTCGACGTCGCTCGACTCGCTCTGCCTGACGATCCTCGGCGCGGACCTGTGCTCCGTCCAGGGGCTCGACACCGGCGACCCCATGAAGATCCTCCAGGGCTTCCTGGCGCAGATCAACACGGCGCTCGCCCCCCTCTCGCCCATCTTCACGATCTTCGACGTGGTGGTCGCGCTCGTGGACTGCGTGAAGGCCATCCCAGACAGCCTCGGACCGCCGCCCGACCCCACGAAGCTCATCCAGGCGATCGGGAAGCTCCTGAAGGTGCTCACCAAGCTGCTCGGGATGCTCCCCCAGATGAGCGTCCCGGTGATGGTCAAGCAGATCCTCGTGGCGATCGCGACCGCCTTCTTGGCGTTCGAGCGCGAGCTCCTCGCCATCATCCACGCGACCGAGCGCATCGCCGCCGCCGCGACCGCCGCGGCGAAGCCGGGCAACAGCGCGCTGGACGTCGTCGTGAGCTGCGCGCAGGGCCGTCTGGACGCGCGGATGGCGAACCTCGAGACGGCGACGGCGCCGATCAACCGCCTCATCGGGATCGTGAACCTGTTGATGGACCTCGCCCAGATGCCGAAGGACGCGCGCCCGCCGTCCTTCACCGGCTTCGGTAGCTCCGCCGAGGACGCGCTCGTGCCGCTCGCGAAGTTCGCGCAGGCGATCCTCGACATCGCGAAGCTGATCCCCGGCTGACCTCCCGCCGTGCTGGCGCGCGCTCGTACGCTCGCGGGCGCGCGATGACCAACAAGTACAAGCCCAACTACTCCCTCGACACGACGACGGCGAACAACTCCTTCTCCGCGGTCTGGGCGTGGTCGCGGGTGCTCAAGGCGGCTGGGGGGACGTACAAGGCGAGCGGGGACGGGTCGAACAAGGACACGACGGGGACCGCCACCAACGACAAGTGGGGCGGCAACGCCGACCCCATGAACGACCTCTACTCGAGCGTGCAGTCGCAGCTCGACTCGCGCGCCGCGTGGTGGTGCGCCGAGGGCCCCACGACGGTGAAGATCGGGATCGGCGCGGCGTCGAGCGGGACGTTCATCCGGGGAGAGGTCGTCACGCAGGCCACGAGCGGCGCGACCGGAGAGCTCCTCGGCTACGTGATCAACGCCGCGGGCAACAGCGGGTGGCTGGTCATCGCCCCGCAGACGGGGACCTTCGACGGCACGCACGTGATCACCGGTGGCACGTCGGGCGCGACCGTCACGGCCACCAGCTACAACCTCGTGCGGCGCCAGATCGTGCTGGCCAAGAACACCACCGTCCAGGCGGGGTGGGTGTTCTACCAAGCCCTCACGGACACGGAGATTGCGGCGAGCTCCAACACCGCCCTGTTCAGCGACCTGGCTGCCAACGCGGCGAACTGCACCGCGACGGTGGCGCCCGGGAACAGCGCGAGCGGCAGCAACCGCTTCCCGAGCTACGGGATCGCGCTGATCGGCCAGGCCGAGAGCACGGGCAACAACTTCTTCGGGACGGCGGCGAACTGGGGGAAGGCGCAGATCAGCGCGGTCAACGCGACGCCGAGTGCGGGCGTGTCGGGGGACGGCTCGGCCTTCTGCGCTCTCTGGTACACGACAGGGAGCATCTACCAGGTGATCTCGATCCAGCGCCTCGACGACACCGAGCCTGGTGACATCGACCCGTACATCGTCCAGGCGGTCACATCCGAGCCGGCGACCGGGAGCACCGGCCGCACCGCCGGGACCACGGTCAATAGCACGGCCAGCTTCTTCACGATGCTCGGCACGGGGCAGGGAACGCCCGCGAAGGGTTACTGCGCGCGCGCGACGGGGACGATGGGCGTCGCGCCCGACGCCTACAGCGCGTTCGTCTTCGGCGGGACGGTGCAGGTCCCTGCTTCGGGTGGCAGCGGCGCTGTGTTCTCCATGGCTGCGAACGCGGCCAGTGCGCCGAAGATCAGGAACCATCCTGACTCTGGAGGCACGCCGCCATATCCGATCGAACCCGTCGCCGTGACGAGCGTCATCACGAACCTGACGATGAAGAAGGGCCTCTGCCGATGGCTCGTGTTGCACCCGTCTGCGGCCGTCAATGACACGGCCGATACGAAGGCTTGGCTCGCCATCTTCCCGAATAACAGCACGACCAACCCGGCGCTGCTCGTCGGGCCGCTGGACGGCAGCACGACCCCGGTGACGACGTGAGCACGGACCAGGGCGCCACCACGCGGTGCGGATCGCGCACGCGGTACGCCGCACCGAGCGTGGCTGCGTCGGGCCCGACGCCAGGTACGCCGAGCTCCGCCCACGGGCAGTTCGCCCGTGGGCAGGCGACCGCCGCGACCTACGACCTCCCGGTCCTCGTTCAGCGCTACACGGAGACGCCGTACCTCCTCGTCTCCCCGAACCCGCCCTCGTTCGGGTCGTTCTCCCCTGTCGCCGGCGCCGTCTCCCGCACCGCCTCTGTGTCCGTGTCTGTGACGGATTCCGCGGGCATCAACGAGGTCCTCATCTGGGGCGTGCGGTCGGATGGCGTGATCGAGATGGTCTACAACGGGAGCACCTTCTCCACGGACTTCGACGCGGCGTCCTCGATCAGCGGGAGCAGCACGAGCAAGACAATCTTCGTGCAGCACGACTCGCCGGGGTGGACGGCGAATTACACCCTGTACGTGAAGGTCACCAACGACCTTCACCGGAGCGCGACGACGTCGTCCGCGTACACGCTCACCAACGCGCCTTCTGCCCCCGTCGTCAGCTTCTCGCCCTCCTCTGGTGGGTCGATGGCGCGCGCGGACACCGTTCAGGTCGACGTCACCGACGACGAGGGAGCCTCCGCGCTCGGGCTCATCCGGATCTACGCGATCTTGGCGGACGGATCCGAGCGCCTCGTCGCGGCGGGCGCGACGATCAAGGCGCCGTTCACGTCGGGTTCGTCGCGCAGCGGCATCTCTGGCGGCTACCGCTACGTCGTGGCGTGGGACTCGCCGGGCTGGCCGTCCACGACGGCAGGGCTCCGCGTGGACGCGGTGGACGCACAGGGTCGCGTCACCACGAGCTCATCGTGGAGCGCGACCATCACGGACCCACCGAGCGCTCCGGCGGTGACTTTCTCGCCCGTGGACGGCGGAACGACGACGCGGGCGGGCACGATCACGATCGACGTGACGGACGACCTCGGCGCGGCGGGCCTGAGCTACGTGCGCATCGACGCGATGCTGACCGACGGATCCATTCGGGGGATCTACAGCAACGGGTTCGCCGACGACTTCCTCGACGCGTCGTCGCGCACGAGCATCACGGACGGTTACCGCTACGAGGTCGTCTTCAACGGAGACGGGTGGCCGTCGTCGACGCTGTACGTCGTGGTGACCGCGAGGGACAGCGAGGGGAACGAGACCACGGAGACGTGCTCGCTCACGATCACGGACCCGCCGGCGCCGCCCGACACCACCCAGCCCACCGTCACGGTCATATCGCCGACGCCGCCGGGGCCGATCGGGCGCAACGACGCGGTCCGCCTCCAAGTGACCGACGCGGGTGGACTGCGCCGCGTGCGGCTCTCCGTCACGATGGGCGACGAGCAGTACGTGATCCACAACGGCTACAGCTTCAGGCCGCGGTACGCTCAGGGCTCCACGATGGCGGCCATCTCCGGCGGATTTGAATATGTGGTCCTGCGTGCGGGCGGGTGGCTGTCCGCACCCACCTTCGAGGTGGACGCGATCGACCTGGCGGGGAATGAGAGGTAGCCCATGCCCGCGTCCTTCACGTACACGCTCGTCCCGGACCCGGCCTCCCAGGTCCAGGCGCCGGCCGCGCCGCCGCAGCCCGTCGTGCTCGGCCAGGCCAGCACGGCGAAGAAGAGCGGGTTGATCTGGCCGTTCCGGGTCGGCTCGAATGGCAACCCCGTGACGGGAATGGGCGACGACCTGCGTGAGACGCGCGTCGCATTCGTCTTCGCCACGCGCGCGACGTCTCCGCGCGGGGCCGGGGAGATCCCCATGCGGATGCGCCTGGGCAGCACGGCGTATCTGCTCCTCAACACAAGCTTCAACGAGGCACGCGAGGGCCTCGCGGTCGTCTACGGGCAGCGCGCGCTCGAGCAGGCGCTCCCCTCGGAAACGGTCATGGCGGCGGAGGTCGAGTCGAGGGACAGCGGCGAGGTGACGGTGACGCTCTACGTCGCGGACCGCCGCTCCACGGACCGCTCGCGGCTCAACAAGATCCCCGTGAAGATCGCCCGCAAGTCGTAACCCCTCGCGGCGCGCGCGGCTCCTGTGCGACCGTGGACATGTGACGGCCGTCTTCCCTGCTCCTCACGACTACACCGACCTCGACTTCGAGGCGCTCGATCGCCGGCTCGTGTCGCTCTTCAAGAGCGTCCCTGCGCTCTCGCTCATCGACGTGGAAACGAAAGCCGAGGGCTACCGGGTCCTGCTCGACGCGAACGCCTTCGTCGGGGACAAGCTCACCTACTACATGAACCGGATCGGGCGGGAGGCCTTCCTGCCCACGGCGAGTCAGCGCCGGAACATCCTCTCGCTCGTGAAGCGGCTCAGCTACCGCCCGCCTGGCGCGAAGGCTGCCGTCGTCTCGCTCACGTGGACGCTCCCCGCGGCGAACGCGACCGACGTCCGCATCCTCGCGGGCGCGAAGATCCGCCCGAAGGACGGCACCACCACAGTCAAGTTCCGCAACCTCGTGGAGCTCGTCATCCCGGCCGGCCAGCTCTCCGTGAGCGGGGACGCCGAGCACTCGGAGGCGCAGTCGGAGCTCTTCGCCTCGGACGACAGGCCGGACCAGAGCTTCGTGCTCGCGCGCACTCCCTACGTGGACGGCTCCCTCGCCGTCTCTACGGCCGGCGGGGACTGGACGGAGGTCCGCAACTTCCTCTCGAGCGACTCCAACGACAGGCACTTCACGACGGTCATCGACGCGAAGGACCGCTGCACCCTCAAGTTTGGCAACGGCCGCAACGGCGCCGTCCCCTCCGGCGCCATCACGGCGACGTACAAGACGGGCGGCGGGCTTGCGGGCAACCTGCCAGCCGGGACCTTGGAGACGCCGGAGAATCCCGCCGCGGTGGACGCGAACGGCACGCCGGTGAGCATCGCCGTGACGAACGCGCTCGCCGCGGAGGGCGGCGACGACCGGCAGTCGAACGCCATGATCAAGCTGCTCGCCCCCGAGCAGGTGCGCGTCCCGGCGTCGGCCGTCGCCCGGGAAGACTACGAGATCGTGGCGAAGAGCACGACGGGCGTGGCGCGCGCGCTCATGCTCTCGCGCCGCCAGGACCCCTCCGTCGGCTTCAACGAGGGCTTCCTGTGGATCGTCCCCACGAACGGCGGCACCGCGAGCGACTCGCTGCTGATCAGCGTGGCGAAGCGCTTCGGGGACGAGGTGTGGGTGAGCGAGCAGCAGAATCCGCTCATGTTCCCCGTGGGGGACCGCCCGAAGACGGTGACCTTCCAGCTCCGCGTGCGGAGCGCCGTCTACAAGGCCGTGAACGTCACCGTGAAGGTCTTCCCGCGCTCGTCCTTCGCCGACGTGGTGGGTCTCGCGAAGCTCAAGGAGAACATCGTCGCGGAGCTCGAGGAGTTCTTCGCCATCCTGGTGGACGCCTCCACGATAGATCCGACGGGAGAGACCACGGGGCTGATCCCGAATCCTCGGATCGACTTCGGGTACTACCTGAAGGACTCGGACGGCAACCCGAGCGCGATCCTCCCGTACAGCGACATCGAGGCGGCCGTGCACGACGCGGAGGGCGTGCTGCGCATTCCCGGCAACGACGGCGTCCTCGTGAACGGGAGCAAGGACGACGTGCAGCTCGCGCTCAAGGACTTCCCCTCGCTGGGGACCGTGGTGGTGATCGACGCCCGGACCGGGAACGTCCTCTGATCAGCCGATCTCGTCGA
>ERZ761584.444-NODE-444-length-13038-cov-8.956482_pt1 | contig 13038 bp, 14 predicted proteins | sample MGYA00512168_ERZ761584 | MGnify/ENA primary metagenome ERZ761584 (study PRJEB28899, sample SAMN03785564) | bioreactor sludge metagenome | biome: EBPR Sludge; feature: EBPR Bioreactor; material: 0.22µm filtered reactor supernatant | place: Saint Lucia: Queensland...
GGCGTCGGCCAGGGCGGGGTCGTTGACGACCTCGGCGGCGTGCAGGCGGGCGGCGACGTTGGCCTCCTGGAGGCGGGGGAGTGCGGCGCGTTGGGCGGCGGCGCGTGCGACGGGAGTGAGGGTGGTCATGAGGTCGCCTCGGCTGGACATTCGCGGCAGCCGAAGACGGCATCGAAGTCGTCGGGGGAAAAGGTCTTTGCAAACCGGCCGACGAAGGCGTCGGTTGGCTCGCGATGACCGTTAAGAATCAGGCTGATGATGCTTTCGCTTAGCTGCATGCGCCGCGCCAGGTCAACTTGCTTCAGTCCGTGGCGCTGCATCCAGCCCGATAAGCGGAGCGTGGTCTGACCATCCATGCGCTGTCTCCTTTTCAACTGTAAAGGATTCTAACGCATGTCTTTACGATTGTCAATACTTAATCTTGCCAGTTGTAAAGATTGGTCGTAACAGCGTGCATTACCTCATGTATAATGTGCCCCATGGGCGAGGGTCTGCAGCTAGATCGACTTGAAGCACTGATGGCTGAGCGCGGGTATGGGCCGGGTGAACTGGCCTATCACTCGGGGCTGAGCTACGACTATGTCTGGAAAATCAGAAAAGGGGGCGCGCCCAACATCGCCGCGGTGCAGGTCCAGAAGTTGGCCGTTGCGCTCAAGACGTCCGCGGACTATTTGTTAGGTTTGAGCAACGACAGGACTGTAACTGCAGAAAGCGGGGGAGAGATTTGGCCGGCGGACGTGGTGACGATCGCCGAACGCCTGGGAGATTTGCCGGACGAGACGCGGCAACGGGCGGTGAACGCGGTGGCCGGCCTGCTGGATGCTATTGAGGCGGAGCTTTACGCCGGGCTCTCTGCGAAGAAGCGTCAGATCGTGGATTACTTTGACGATTTGGGCGAGGCAGATCAAGAGTATGTGCTGAATCAAGTTCTGGCGTTGCTGCAACATGCAGACGACGACGCACCCACACACGGGCAACAAGCGACAAAATAGAGTCGTCGTGCCGGTCGTCGAGCTGGGAGATAGCTAGAAGGAAGTGCTGGCGCCGCTGGGGTTCAGCCATGATACCTCAGATCGGGATAGAATGAGTGTTCCGAGTATACCCAGAAAGGAGAGGCCGGTCAATACCCAAGCGCAAGTAATTATCACCGAAGTTATCGCAGATATCAAAGATTTGTACCACCCAGAAAACTGAATAGCCGCCCCTGATCTGGAGGTCAACGTGAAACCGCCACACGTTGTCTTTGTCCCGCTGTTGTTCGTTTTCCTCGGTCTTTGGATGCTTTCGTGGCGCATCTATTTGCCGCTAGTGCTTGTCCGCGCTGATCATCCGGTAATCGCCACGCGGACGCCAACCTATACGCCAACTCCGACCAGGACGTCAACACCCAGCCGCACGCCCTCACCCACGGTTACGTCGGCTACTGCTGACTTGCGCATCGGCTACATCCAGTACAGCGGTGGGGATGAGTATGCGCGTGTTGACAATGTGGGGTCAACGGTCCAGAATATGAGCGGCTGGAGCATTCAGAGCTACGATGGAGCGAGTTGCACGCCCCTGGCCTCGCAGATTTACTGGTTTCCCTCAGGCTATGTATTGGGTCCCGGGCAAAGCGTGCGGGTGCACAGTGGGCCGGATGCGATTAGCGCTCCGCCGGGCGATCTGAAGTGGACTGGTTCGGCAATGTGGAACAACGATGGCGATCGCGGGGACTTACGCAACGCCTCGGGTAGCGTAGTCAACACGTATCGCTACGGGGGCTGCCGGTGAGGGCAGCACACACATAGTCACAGTTGGGAGGCAAGGTTGATGGCTCGACGACTTCTCTTGGCGCTGTGGGTCTTGGCGTTGCTTGCAGGCTGCGCAGGGCAGCCGGCGGCCGCCCCACCTCCGACTCCGGATCAGATCGTTGAGAAGTTCAAGGCTGCCGGCCTGGAGGCCGACGGCCCGCGCGTGCTGACGAAGGACGATTACGGCATGGCGCCGTACGTGGGGAGCGGGGTGCGCTTCCTGATCCCGTCGCTCGGTGCGGACAAGGGCGGGCGGGTGTTCGTCGTGACGGATGCGCAGGAGCGGGCCAACCTGGTGAAGTACTACACGGAGCTGGGGAAGTCGTCGGCGATGTTGTTCTCGTGGGTGTTTGAGTCGGGACCGGTGGTGGTGCAGATCAATGGGGATCTGCCCGAGGCGACCGCGCGGAAGTATGAGGCGGCGCTGAAGTAACGGTAGGATAAATACGAGAGGCGCCCGAAGTCTTGGCAGTCAGCGGGCGCCTCTCGGTTCGATGTTGGCCTTACCGGCCGTTGTGCTGGGAGTGTACAAAGCTGCGCGACGCCTGTCAAGCGCGCGGCACTCCTCGCCGGCCGGCGTTTGTTCCTCATGCCGAGCAGGTGTGAATGGTTGCCTCTCTGACTCCCCAGGCGTTTGTCGCCAAGTGGAAACAAGCGAACCTACGTGAGCGCGCCAGCGCGCAAGAGCACTTTATTGATGTGTGCCGGCTGCTCGGTCACCCGACGCCGGCCGAGGCGGATCCTGACGGGACGTGGTTCACGTTCGAGAAGGGCGCGGGCAAGGCAACCGGGGGCGATGGCTTTGCCGATGTCTGGAAGCAGGGTTTCTTCGGCTGGGAGTACAAGGGCAAGCACGGCGACCTCGACAAGGCATACGGGCAGTTGCTGCTCTACAGTGGCTCGCTGGCCAACCCGCCGCTGCTGATCGTCTCCGACTGCGAAACCATCCGCATCCACACCCACTTCACCAACACGGTCAGAGTGCCCTACACGCTCGCGCTCGAGGACCTGCTGGTCCCCGAGAAGCTGGCGATCCTCCGGCACGCATTCACTAACCCCGCGGCGCTGCAATCGAAGGAGACGACGGTTCAGGTTACGGAGAAGGCAGCGCGGCGCTTCGCCGAGATGGCCCAGCTGCTCCGGCGGTATGGGAACGATCCGCACGAGGTGGCGCACTTTCTGATCCGCCTGCTGTTCTGCTTGTTCGCTGAGGACGTGGGCATCCTGCCGGCGGGACTCTTTACGAAGCTGGTGCAGCAGCCCAGGCAGAACGCGACCACCTTCGGCCGGCAACTCAAGCAGTTGTTTGCGGCCATGGCCGAGGGCGGCGTGTTCGGGGTGGACATCATCCAGCATGTGGACGGAGGGCTGTTCAATAACGACCACGTGTTGCCGATGGACAGCGATAGCCTGCGCATCCTGGGCGAGGTGAGCGGACAGGACTGGGCGGCGATCGAGCCGGCGATCTTCGGGACGCTGTTCGAGCGCGGGCTGGATCCGGACAAGCGATCGCAGCTGGGTGCGCACTTCACGTCGAAGGATGACATCCTGCTGATCGTGGAGCCGGTGCTGATGGCGCCATTGCGCCGGCGATGGGACGAGATTAAGGTGCTGGCGCAGGAGACGGTGCGGATCCGGGACGAGGCGAAGTCGGCGTCCCAGCGGGCCAAAGTGATGCGGGGGCTGTTCGTGGTGCTGCGGAAGTTTCGGGAGGAGCTGGCCGGCATGCAGGTCCTGGACGCGGCGTGCGGCAGCGGCAACTTCCTGTATGTAGCGCTGCGGCTGCTGCTCGACCTGGAGAAGGAGGTCATCAACCTGGCGGCCTCGCTGGGCGACACGGTCTCGGCGCCGATGGTGTCGCCGACGCAGTTGCACGGGATCGAGGTGAACCCGTACGCATACGAGCTGGCGCAGGCGACGATCTGGATCGGGTGGATTCAGTGGCTGCGGGAGAATGGGTTCGGGCTGCCGGAGGAGCCGATCCTGAAGCCGCTGGAGACGGTGCGGCAGATGGATGCGATCCTGGCGTATGACGAGGCGGGGCGGCCGGTGGAGCCGGAGTGGCCGGCGGCGGATGTCATTATTGGGAATCCGCCGTTCTTGGGCGACAAGAAGATGCGCGGGGAACTGGGCGACAAGTACGTGGAGGACCTGCGATCGCTTTATGCGGGAAGGGTGCCTGGTGGGGCTGATCTGGTGACGTACTGGTTTGAGAAAGCCAGGGCGATGATCGGAGACGGGAAGATGAAGCGAGCCGGCCTGCTGGCGACTCAGGGTATCCGAGGCGGGGCAAATCGGCGGGGGCTTGAGCGAATCAAGGACACAGGGGACATATTCTTGGCATACTCCGACCGCAACTGGATTTTGGACGGAGCAATGGTACATGTTTCGCTCATCGGATTCGACGAAGGCAGTGAATCCATTCACCAACTTGATGGACGCGCAGTCGAAGCGATTAATGCTAATCTGACTGCAAGTCTGAACGTCACCCAAGCGAAGCGACTGGCGGAGAATGCTGGTCTCTCATTCCAAGGGCCGGTTAAGGTTGGTCCGTTTGACATATCAGACAACTTGGCGGACAGTTTCCTATCTCAGTTCAACATCAACGGCCGTCCCAACGCCGACGTTATTCGGCCATGGATGAATGGGATGGACATCACCACCCGACCCCGCAACATGCACATCATTGATTTCGGAGAACGCGATCTGAAGGCAGCGAGTGAGTATGAGGCACCATTCGAGTACGTCCGTCGAAACATCAAACCGCTACGCGACGCAAATCGCGACGCCCAGCGGCGATTGAACTGGTGGAGGTTGGGAAGAAGCGGTTCAGACCTGAGGGCCTCGGTTGCTGACAAGCAGCGGATCATTGTGACTCCGAGAGTGTCGAAGCATAGACTCTTCATCTGGGCGCACGCACAGTTGGTACCAGACAGTGCAGTCGTAGCAATTGCCAGCGACGACGACTATCTCTTCGGCATACTGCACTCCCGCATCCACGAGCTTTGGGCACGGGCGATGGGCACCCAACTCCGCGAAGCGGAGAGCGGGTTTCGCTACACGCCCACGACGACCTTCGAGACTTATCCTTTCCCCTGGCCGCCGGGCAAGGAGCCGGCCGGCGATCCCCGCGTCGAGGCGATTGCCGAGGCGGCGCGCGAGCTGGTGGCGAAGCGGGACGCGTGGCTGAACCCGCCCGGGGCCGGCGAGGACGTGCTGAAGAAGCGGACGCTGACGAACCTGTACAACGAGCGGCCAATGTGGCTGCAGTTGGCGCATCGCCGGCTGGATGAGGCGGTGTTGGACGCGTATGGGTGGCCGCGGGAACTGGGGGATGAGGAGATTTTACGACGGTTGTTGGAGTTGAATTTGGAGAGAGCGTCGAACACTGCACACAAGGAGACAGTATGACACTGGCGCCTGTTCCGCACGTTCCCAGACTCCAGGCAGAGGCGGTGGAGGCCGAGAATCGATCAGGACGTACGGTGCCTGTGGCGATGTGGTGCAGAGACTCGGTTGCTCTCCAAAGCTGTCAATACATGGTTAAGCTGTGGTCCAGCGTCGAGCTTCAGACCCGTTCGCTAGCTCGCGAGCTGTTTGCCGCCCTTCTAGCGGCCGTGCTCAGACTGCAAGTGCCCAAAGCCGCTGTGGTCGAAATCTCAGCAAACCTGCATCGCTCCGTGCCGAATCCTGAACTGGGGAAGCGCCTGCGGAGCAGCATAGGCGCCAACTTCGGAAGTGAGATTGTTACGCCCGCTGTTATTTACCGTTCTCTCGATCAGAATCACATCGAGCAAGCGGTGGATGTTTTTGCGTTTGATATGCTCTTACAGAATCCAGATCGAAGAAGAGACAAGCCCAACATGTTCCAGAACGGCAACGGGCTCATAGTGTTTGATCATGAGATGGCCTTTCCCTATGCCGATCCGCGCATGATGCTGGGTATCAAGGTGCGACCGTGGGATATTGCTCGGGGCACCCCTTGGGTCACCAATCACATCCTCCATGCCCCGCTCCAACGACAGGCGCAATCTGTCACCTTCGGTAGTTTCATCAACAGACTAAACGCTCTGAGCGATGATATACTCTCTGAAATACTAAGTCGCATACCGCCGGAGTGGATCACGGCGAATCCTCCCGAGATGGACAACATCTGTGAGTTCATCAGAGAAGGTCGGGATAACAGCGCGAGGTTCGAGCGCAGCCTTCTGGAGGTGATAGCATGACGGGCCTGCACGAGTTCCAGTATTCGGTTCTCCGATACGTTCACGATGTAACAACCGGCGAGTTCCTTAACGTCGGCCTGGCCCTGTTTAGCGCTGCTGATCGGGTTTTCAAAGTCCGGCTCTTGCCCCACTATCGGCGTATCACGGCGACGTTCCCGGCTGCGGATGGCGAGTTTTACCGACAGTATGTCTCCCGCATGCAGACAGACGCTGAGCAGATCGCAGAACGAGTGGCTCGTGACCAATTGAGTCTTTTGGGAGAAGATAACGTCACGCTTCCTGATCTTCTTTCCGAGGTATTGGTGCCTGATGATTCTTCAATGCAGTTCGGCCCAGTTCGAGGCGGATTAGTAGAGGACTTCTCTTCTATGTTTGACGAGCTGTATGCGCGCCTCGTGGAAAAGCACCTCTCCTCGACCGATCGGGCCACCCGAGATGACGCTGAAGTCTGGAACATGTATCGACAGGCTTTGCAGGAGCATCGTGTAGTCGAGCACTTACGGCCACACAGGGTAGAGACACGCTATGACCCGGTTGAGCTCAGCCATGCCTGGAAAAACGGACACTGGAACGCTGTAGAACCGGTGTCCTTCGATCTGATGCATCCGGGAAGCATTCAACGCAAAGCCAAGGAGTGGCTTGGCCAGGTCAAAGTGCTTAATACCAGCGACGAATGGGGACGGTTGTTTTTATTGCTCGGCGCACCTCGGCAGTCGGATCCAGCTGTTGTGAGAGCGTATAACAGCGCTAAGAGGATGCTGTCCGACGAAGAAGAGGTGCAGGTTGTGGAAGAGCACGAGGCAGAATCGTTCGCGCGGGAGTTGAGCAGCCTGATCGATTCCCATGGCTGACCCCCCGACGAGCTGACTCAAGAGCGCAAACAGATGTAACTTCTTCATCCCGCTTCAGGCCGGGTTCGCAGGGGAGGGTCCTGCGAATCGTCATCGGAACGACCAATAATCCCCAGCGCCATTAACTAATCCGAGGGCCCCATCCATGTTACTCAAGTGTCAGCAGTGCGGACGCTGCTGTAAAGCGTTGAATAAGGTCTATCACATCTATGCCACGGACGAGGACGTCGAGCGTTGGGAGCGGGAGGAGCGTGACGACATCCTCCGGTGGGTAGATTCCATTGAGGTGGCAGAAGGCGAGTATGAACACGACTTCGCCATCAACCCCCGCACAGGCGAAGAGGTGACGGGTTCGTGCCCGTTCCTGGGGAAGGTGCGCGGCACGAACCTCTATCGCTGTCGAATTCAGTCTACCAAGCCGGCTGCCTGTCAGATCTTCCCGATGGATGCTGAGGATGGTGCGCGGGTGGGCTGCCCGGGTTGGAGCCAGCCCGCCGCTAAGGCGCAGTAGGGGAGTCCCCTCGGGCCGTCTCGGCGCGGCACAGCTTGCGTGAAATCAGAACGGCTGTTATATTTTTTCTCACCGGGCGCCTCGCTCTCCACACTCGCTGCCCGACAAATCCACGCTATGAAGGGGCAAGACCGCCATGCCCACCAGACGTGCCGTCCTCTATGCCCGCGTGTCGGGCGACGATCGCCACAACGAATCACGAAATCTGAACGGTCAGCTCGATATGTGTCGGGCCTACGCCCAGCAACACGGCTACGAGATCGTGGCGGAGCTGGCGGAGGATGATCGCGGCGCATCGGGCGCCGCTTTCGAGCTGCCGCAACTGAACCGGGTGCGTGAACTAGCTCAGGGTCACGGCTTTGATGTGCTCATCACGCGCGAGTTGGACCGGTTGTCACGCAACCTGGCTAAGCAGCTCATCGTCGAAGAGGACCTGAAGCGCGCGAAGGTTGCCATTGAGTACGTACTTGGTGAGTACCCGGACACGCCGGAAGGCAGCCTGATGAAGAATATCCGAGCCGTGATTGCGGAGTACGAGCGGCTGAAGATTGTCGAGCGCACGACGCGGGCCCGCCGGCTGAAGGTGGCAACCGGGAGCGTACTGGTGCAGGGCCGGCCGCCCTACGGCTATGACGTGGTGCAGCAGGACGATGGTCGGTATATGTTGGAGATTGTGGAAGAGCAGGCGGCGATCGTCCGCCGGATCTTCGGGTGGTACGTGATCGGCGAGAACGGGCACGGGCCGCTGAGTATGCGGACGATCCAGCGACGACTTAGCCAGCTGCGGGTGCCTACGGCGCAGGATGAGCGCGATGTGGGCCATGCGAAGAAGCGGGCCCGGGGTGAGTGGCCGCAGAGCACCATCCACAAGATTCTCACGAACGAGACGTATCGGGGCGTCTGGCGTTACCGGAAGCAGATCGACCAGGATGGCCGCCGGCAGAGGGGGAAACTGTCGGAGACGATTGCGGTGCAGGTGCCGGCGATCATCTCGGATGAGCTGTGGGAGAAGTGCCAGGCGCGGCGTTTGACGGCCCGCGACCGGTCCCCAAGGTCTCTGTCGCACGAGTACTTGATGCGCCGGCGCCTGGTATGCGGCCGGTGTGGGGTCAAGTTGGTGGCAGACCCTGCCTCTCAGTATCAGTATTATCGCTGCCCGGCAAGTAAGCCGAAGCAGATGACCCATCCTCACCAGTGCGACCTCCCCGGCTTTCGCTCGCTGTTCCTCGATCAGGTGGTGTGGGAGTGGCTGAAGTCGATGGTGCTGGATCCGGTGACCCTGGAGCTGGGACTGCGCCGGATGCAGGAAACGGAGGTGGACACGCTGGCCCCGGTGCGCGCCCGCCTTGCCGAGGTGGAGCAGACGCTGGCCGCGACGCAAGGGGAACTGAGCCGGCTGACCGCCTTGTACGTGCGGGGAAAGATTCCGGAGGATATTCTCGACCGGACGAGCGAGGAGTTGACCGGGCGCCTGGCGGGGCTGCGGCAAGAGCGTGCCGATTTGGAGTTGCAGTTGGGCGCCGGCCCGCTGACGGCTGAGAGTATCGCCGATTTATTGCAAATCGCGGAGGACATCCGTACGCACCTGGCCGGCGGCGACGACTTCAACCTGCGGCAGTTTGTAGTGGAGAAGCTGCAGGTGGAGGGAGTGGTGTCGTTGGATCCGGGGGGGAAACGGGTAATCGACGTGAAGTGCCGGCTGCGCAAGGGGGAGCGTTTACGGGTAGTGCCCATGACCATAGGTGCTCATGGAGACAAGGCGGAAAATGGGATCGTGCTTGCGGCTAGGTTGGAAGTGAGAAGGGTGGCTTAGAGCTGCGAACTGGGCGGGGTATATTGACAAGCCCCGTGAACGATTGTACGCTCACGGCAGGTTTCTGATACTTTTGACGCAGCCACTAGGGCCAGGAGTGCCCGCATGGTGAACAAGCCGCTCTCTCCTGAAATGGTTGAACTGGTGCAGAAAGCCATCACCGAAGTCGCCACAGAAGTGGGTTTCGGACAGGTGACTATCGTTATCGAGAAGGGCGAGGCGCGGCGAATTCAGAAGACCACGGACCTGCTCCTACGCTCGAGGTTGGACCGAGCGCAGTCGTGCCCGACCACTGCGTAGCGCACTAATCGAATCTCCCGGGCTCGCCAGCGCTGCTGGCATCGGTGGCCCGCCGGCGATGCAAGATTTCCGGGGCCGCAGACGTTTTGTCTGCGGCTCTTTTATTTGGTCAAGCTGAGGTGCGGGGTGAGTGACGTCGATTCGATTAGCCCGAAGGACCAGACCCGTAAGCCGAGAGCGCCCGCGATGATCTGGACTGCCGTGCTGGCCCTGATCCCGCTGCTAATCCAGTGGCTGCAGGGGGACGCCTTCAAGGGTGAGGACTGGGTGCTGCTGGCGGTGGCGCTGCTTACACTGGCGGCCCGCTTCATCGAGGTCTATGTCGCGCAGTTGCAGGAGGCTGGGAACGCCGGACCCCCCCAGATGATGAGCATGGCAACTCCGGTCGTCCGGTCGCCTCTACCAGCGCGGCCAGTGAAGTGGAGGAGTGTCTTTGTCGAAGCTATCTTCGGATGACGGTTGGGTCGGGACGGCTGTAGGCGGGAGCCCCGCTGCGGAAAGGGCCGCGGTCTGGCAGGGGTGAACGGCGGTCTCCTCGCTGTAAAGATCGAGTGCGCAGATCTGTCCGCCTACGGTTCCCGAAGCCGGCCCCTGATCAGTGATCGGGTCCGGCGCTCGATGTAGCTGACTAATGAGCGGTGGGTGCGCTGCGGCGCAAGCCGTGGAGGCCGGCAGCGGGTGGGGAAATCTGATAACGAGAATGACGGCCGCGGGCATCTGAAGGACCGGTGCCGCACGACCAGACGTGGACCGGCACGACGGAAGAGGAAGTATGGCAGACCCAACAGACAACAGCGCGCAGCCAGCTGAGCCGGGCGTGGTGAACCAGGTGGTGGCCATCACCGACCTGGCGCCCCACCCTCGCAACTACAACCGGCATTCGCCTGAGCAATTGCAGCGCCTCCGGGTGAGCCTAAAGCGCTTTGGGCAGGTGCGCAGCATCGTGGTGCAGGCGCTCGATGGCGGGGGCTTCGTGATCGTAGCTGGCCACGGTCTGATCGAGGCGGCCAAGGCGGAGGGCTGGCAAGAGGTTCACGCAGATGTGATCCCGGCGGCCTGGCCGGAGTTCCGTGTTTTGGCCTACATGGCGGCCGACAACGAGCTGGCGCGTATGAGCGATCCGGACCAGGAGCAGCTCGCCGCTCTCATCGCGAAGGTGCAGGCAGAGGGTGACGACGAGCTGGCAAGCCTGGCCGCCGGCACGGAACGCCTGATGAACAAGCTGCTCGCCGAGATGAATGGCGAGGCGGCGGGCGCTGACCCCGGCGACCAGTCGGACCGGGCAGAAGAGCTGCTGGCAAAGTGGCGGACTGCTCCCGGACAGCTGTGGCTGATCGAATCGAAGTCCGTGCCGGGCAAATGCCATCGCCTGCTCTGCGGAGACTCGACGAACGCCGAACAGGTGCACCGGCTGATGAACGGCCAGCGCGCGGTGCTCTTCGCCACAGATCCCCCGTACCTGGTGGACTACACGGGCACGAACCATCCCCACAAATGGAGCGAGAAGCCGAAGTCGATGAATAAGGACTGGTCGGAGTCGTACAAGGATCCGGATTGGGATGACTCCAGCCAGGGGCCCTCGTTCTACGAGAACTTCGTGCGGGTTGCGGTGGAAGAGGCGATCGTCGAGGACGCAGCCTGGTACTGCTGGCACGCCAGCCGGCGGCAGGCCATGCTCGAGGCGGTGTGGGAGAAGTTCGGCGCTTTCGTGCACCAGCAAATCGTGTGGGTGAAGGACCGACCGGTCCTGACGCGTTCCTGGTACATGTGGCAGCACGAGCCCTGCTTCTTTGGCTGGATCAAGGGCAAGAAGCCACGGCGGGTGCTGGACACGTTCCGGCGCTCGGTGTGGGAGTTCCCCACGCTGCCGCCCGGCACGAAGACGGATCATCCGACTTCGAAACCGGTCGACCTCTTCAAGATCCCGATGGAAGAGCACACGCTGCCGGGCGAGGTGTGCTACGAGCCGTTCAGTGGCAGCGGGTCGCAGCACGTGGCAGGCGAGCAGACGGGCCGGTTGGTTTACGGGAACGAGATCTCGCCGCAGTTCTGCGCAGCGATCCTGGAGCGACTCAGCGGGATGGGGTTGGCATGCCGGCTGGAGCAGGGGATGGAGACGCCAGCCGAAGAGATGCCGGCGAGCGAGGCCGGCGCGGTAGAGGTTGGGCAATCGGCCTAGGCGAGTGGCTTGACCTCTTCGTGGTCCATTTCGTCTTCGAAGCTGCAGCGGTCCCAGACAACGTAGACACTGCGCTTGGTGGCGCGGACAACAGTGCCGGCGATGTTGCCCCACTTGGCGGTGCGACCGATGCCAGAAACGGTGATGCGGTCGCCCTTGCGGTAGGTGCTGTTGGTGCTGGTGTTCTTGGTAGTCATCGTCAGTCTCCTGCATGAAATCGGTGTTGCAGGGACATCAATCACTCTGAATCGCCCGGAAGTCAATAGCACCGGGCGCTGAGATTCCGGACTTACACGAATCTCTAGCACAGCGGAAAACCGCCTACGGCAAGCGGAAAATTGCATACCAGAGGGATTGCATATCGTGGCGGATAAATCGGCGAGCAAGACGGGTCCGAAGCGGACGCCGTTTCAGCGGGAGCAGCACCTGGTGGAGATCGCCAGGCGCTACCTGCACGGCATGTCGCAGATGGAGATTGCGGCGGAGCTGGAGCTGTCGCAATCGCAGATTTCGCGCGACCTGAAGGTGTTGCACGACCGGTGGACCAAGAGTGCCCTGGTCGACCTGAATGAGGCGAAGGCGCGCGAGCTGGCGCGCATCGACAACCTCGAGCGGGAGTACTGGGACGCGTGGCGGGACAGCCGCGGGGAACGCCTCGAGACGAACACCGAGCAGATCGCCGGCGACAAGACGGGTGACCGCAAGAAGGTCAGCATCAAGAAGGTGAAGCTGGAGGGCAATCCAGACTTCCTCGCCGGCATCCAGTGGTGCATCGAGATGCGCTGCAAGATCCTGGGCATCTACCAGCCGGGTCGGGCGAGCAATCCGCTGGCGTTCATCGACTACTCCCGGCTGAACGATGCGCAATTGGAGCGGATTGCGGCCGGCGAGGACCCGTTGAGGGTGTTGATCAATGGTAACAGCACCGGCGACGGCCCAGGAGCGCGCTAGCGCGCTGCTCGAGCTGCGCCGGCGCCGCCAACAGAATCCGGGGTATCGCACTTTACCAGAACGATATCAGGATGACCCGGCCGGGTTCGGCCGCGAGGTGCTCGGCGAGCGGTTCACGGAGGACGTCTGCCGGCTGATGGCGGCCGTGCGGGACAACCCGGTGGTGATCGCGAAGTCGGGGAATGCGGTCGGCAAGACGCATGCGGCGGCCCGCATCGCAGCGTGGTTCTACTGGGTGTTCGGCGACGCGCAGGTGTACACGGCGGCGGCGCCGCCAGAGAACAACCTGCGCAACCTGCTGTGGGGCGAGATCGGCGGGCTGGTGCAGAAGCACGAGGCCCTGTTCACCAGCGATCGCAAGGTGGACCTGCTGATCGCCCGCTCGCCGCAGAGTTTTATTGCCGGCGTGTCGATCCC
>ERZ761584.445-NODE-445-length-13033-cov-5.318770_pt1 | contig 13033 bp, 16 predicted proteins | sample MGYA00512168_ERZ761584 | MGnify/ENA primary metagenome ERZ761584 (study PRJEB28899, sample SAMN03785564) | bioreactor sludge metagenome | biome: EBPR Sludge; feature: EBPR Bioreactor; material: 0.22µm filtered reactor supernatant | place: Saint Lucia: Queensland...
CATTTTGACGATGCCCGGCTCCACACCCTGAAACGGGGGCAAAGGTCCAGGGGTGGGAATTTCCCTGCCGACCCTGGGGAATTCTCCCGGCACCCCTCGGCTTGGGGGTCCCTGCAACCCCGCCGGAATCGGAGCGGGGGCGATCGGCGGCGGGGTTATAGGAGAAACCGATTCTTGCCGGGGCAGGATTTCTATCTGTTGATTGGGAGAAAACGGAGACGGCTGCGGGATGGGTCTCGGAGGAGGATAGCTAGCTCCCGCAGCCGCCGGTTGAGGATGCACCGAGGGCAGTGTGTGGGACCCTCGGTAGGATCGAGGCTGGGAGACCCCGACAGGCTCAGTATGGGGGACTTGAGTAGGGGTTGTCAAGGGCTTTTGCGGTGAGGCCGCCTCCAGCTCAACCACATCCGGAGTCTCAGATTCCAGCTCAACCACATCCGGAACAGACTCGAGTTCTACTACATCTGGAACAACAGGCGTGGATTTCTTTACAGTACCCTGGGGCATAGTATTACTTCCGGACCCTTTGCAACTTGGTGGTTCCCGGCATCAGCTCAAAATACGTGCCATCCGGGCCTTTGATTTTTCCTGTAGATGGTTCTATTGCAAAGCCCTGCGGCAATCGGGTTCCGGGCGGCAAGGTTATCTTAGAGGCAGATGTCGCGGAATGTGGAACCGACCGGGGGCTGGCCGCCGGGCCGCCGGATGGCGCGGGGGGCTGGCCGGATTGGGCCGCGGCTGGTGCGCCCTGAGCCTTGCCCCTGATCTCGGCCAGTTTCTTTTCGGCGTAGGTTTCCCCTTCTTCGGGCTGATACACATAGGGCTGGTCTACGCCTTTTTGCATTGCATATAGACGCTCGGCACGGTTTTTCTGCTCGCGGAGGGTTTTCTCCAGGGTCAGCCGCTCGGTCCAGTATTCCTCCGCGGCCGAACCAGTGAGTTCATCGGCGGTTTTGGAGTTGTACTCCTCGGCGAATTTGAATCGCTTGGCCAGTTCGGTTACACCTTTGTGGTAGGTGTTTTCGATCTTGGCCATAGCAGAGAGTTTTTCTTTTTCGTACTCGCCGGTTTCTCCGCGAGCGACGGCTTTTTGCAGATCCGCCCTAAGCCGAGCCTCCTGCCTGGCCCAGGCCTGGCCTTGATTGAACTTAGCCAGTTTTTCCCGGGACTTGCGGTTTTCTTCGGCGATGGCCTCCGAGGATTGAAGTTTGTCCCGGCTTAGTTGCCGGTCGAGTTCATGCTTTTCGCGGGTAATCCGGGTGCGGTTGAAATTATCCAAAGTCGCAGCAGAAAACAAGGCTTGGCCTTGTTCGTCTTCGCCCTCAGGACGGTAGCCTTCCGCCTCTAAATCAGCGGCTTTTTCTGGGGTAACGGGCTTGAGGGTATGGCGATATTTGCGATCTGCGGTTTTCAGATAGCCCTCAGCTACCGCGCCAGCCTTGGCGATTTGGCCCTGGTTGCGGGATTCCTGCACATCCAAGGCAGTGTCTGCCTTAATCCCGGGCTCGTTGCGGTATCGCCAGGCCTGGGCTTCCTGGACCTGTTGCTGGCTGCGGGCTTTTTGCACATCGATCGAGGCCTCCAGCATGTCCTGGGCATTGCGGATATCCATCTGCCAGTTGGCCAGGCGCTCGGGATAGTCCCCATCGGCGATCATCTGTCCCAACCGCCCCGGCTGGCGAACTGCCGATCGGGTGGCCGCGGATGGGGAAGATGCCAAATAGCCCTCCAGCCCCCCGGCGGCGGCCCCTGCCAGCACCTGCCACCACTTGGTAGGCGGGCGTTCCGGGCGTTGTTGGGCAATCATGCGGTAATGCTCCAGCTCCGGGGTAGTGGTTGGCATCTGGGGCTGGCGAGCATTGTCCGGCGGCGGAATAGGCGGCATGCCAGGGCCGGTAGGTGGGATATTGGCCGCGCGGAATTGGCCCTGGCTGGGATTGTCCGAATCAGGCCCAGGCATCTGCATGGGCATTGCCGGCGGGGGCTTTATGGGCGATAGCTGGGTTTGCTCCCGGATCTGGTCGGTAAGGTAGGGATCCTCGGGAGCCAACGGTGCCGGGGTTGGGCCTGCCATTTGGGGGCCTGCCATATCCGGAGGAGGGGGCATTGGCCCGATATCCCCCACCATCTGGGGCGGGGGCCACATGGGATTTTTTTCGGGCAACTCATTGATTACGTCGTCCAAGTAGGGCGAGGGCATCAAGGACTGCCGCGGGCGGGGCTGGGATTGAGGGCTGTAGCTGGGGATTCCCATAGCCATAGTCTACTCCTAAGCGACCGATTACAAAAGCCCAAAGATCCCGGTGGCCGTAGTGCCTGTAGCATGAACCCGGGTCACCTGCAGGGAGTGAATTACCCCGGCGGCTAATATGGGCAGGGTTAGAACCGCCCCCGAAAGCATAGTGACCCTTACAGCCCCGGCAGTGCCTACCAATAGCCCCCGAGGGAGCTTGGGCAAATCCACAGAGTCGTTGGGTGTAATAGCAAACCCGTCTGTGGCCCCTACGATATGGTATCTAGGATCTCCGGGGCGCAACGGAGAAGTTTCTGGTGGAAAGATTTGTGGCATGGCTTATTGGTAAATTCCAACTCCCTGTAGAAATCCCGAATGTACATTATTCGCACTAGATCCGGATCCGGATCCAAACCCGCCTACTATCGTAAACGCTGAGGGCCGAATATGGATACTGGTATGCGGAGCGGTTATTAGGCCTGTAACGAACCCGGCTGCGTTAATGGTCTGAGCGGATTGGGAAATATTTGCCGTTCCGCTGATGCTTATTATGCCGGTGCCGACCAGGGATTGGGCGCCTTGAGCCAAAGACGCATCCCCGGAAATCGACATTAGGCTATCGGCAGTAAGGGTCTGAGCAGATTGAGTAATTTCAGCTGCCCCGGTAACACCAACCGTCCCCGAACCCGCCAGGGTCTGGGCATCCTGGGTTACGGATAATGCGCCTTCTACATTTCCGGTACTCGCAGAAATGGTATTAGCGTCTTGGGTGAGGGTAGCCTCGCCCAAAATCGATACGGCACCCGCGCTGCTTGGGGACTGGGCGGCCTGGGTCAGACTTGCAGCCCCGGTTAGGGGTATTAAACCCTCAGATGAAATGCTTTGGGCACCTTGGGTTAGATTAGCCGCACCAGTTAACGGAAGCTCACCGGTTGCGGAAATAGTCTGGGTATCTTGGGTAAGATTTGCGCTGCCCGTGATTGCAACATCACCAGCGGCGCTTACCACTTGACCGCCTTGAGCTAAACCTGCCGTGCCGACAATCGCAATTGTGCCATCAGCGGATAAAGTGTTGGCACCTTGGGTAATATTAGCTGTTCCATCGACTGAGAGGGTGCCCGCAGCGGAAACGGTTTGCGCGTCCTGCACCAGCGCGGCATCGCCCGTGATGCCCGTTGGCGCAGCGCTCGGTATCCAATTCCGCCGTGGAATTGTATAGCCAAACCATCTTGGTCTGAAAACGTGCATTTCGTTATCCGATGATTTCGATCACGATCTGGCCGCCGATGGTCACGCTATCGGCTGGTGCAGAAACCAATTCCAACGTGGCCCGCGTAGATGGCGGAATAATAAGTCGTTGTTCTGGCGCGAAGATATACAAGAACGGAACACGTACATTCCAATCCCATACCTTGTGGGTAACGATAGTCCCGGCGCTCGCTTTTGTTGTATTGAATGTCTCTACCGTCATGCCGTGCGCGGCATCACCGATCAGAATTGGAATTGGCGTCACGCCAGTATTGCCACCAGATCCGCTCGTCGTCTGCCCCGATTTCCACGCGAGTTGCAATTGCTCCTCGGCGGCATCGCCCAGTTCGGTGCTCTGCGATAGCTCAATCGCGTGGATCACGCAGATATGTGTTGCCGCCGTCAAAATCTCGGCGAGGTCAACTGCCGCCGTAACGGCTGTGCGTGCAAGTGGAAGATTGTACATTCGTCCCATGTGTTCACCTTATAAGCATGTGTGCCATTGGATTGCTGGGTATTAGAAGAGATGTTGCGGCACCGCCACCAGTCGCCTCTTTCAGCGATGCTGCGGTGATGGCCCAGTATTCACTTCCGCCGATTCCAGTCCATGACATCGTAACGGAAGATGCGCCCGCCTCGGTTGAGCCAGCGCCCCTATCGCCAAAAGCGTCGGATTGGTGAAATCGTAAAGTTTGTCCAGCTCCAGTCGTTGGTGCTGATCCTGTGAAGTACGTACACAAGGAGTCACCTCCCATTTCGCCGATAGCTGATGTCACCGTCACCGTTGCCGTTGGCAAGCCGTTTCCCTGCGCCCCGTTAAAATTCGATACTGGCGTCGTTTGATCCACGCCAGTAAAACTCATCACGCCAAAACCACCATATGCAGCGGCGGCAAAATTCACCTGACAGCTCTGCGAACTTGTTGCAGGTGCCACATATCGAAAAAGGTTTGCAGAGCCATCCAGCGTGGTGTTAGTTTCGGTATCGATCAGTGTCATCCCGGCACCACCATACGTTACAGAGGAAACTGACGCCGCAGCAGGGAGTGTGCCAATCGACGCAACGGCAACACGATCAGAGCCGCTAGCCGTAAGGTTGACGCTGGCGCTTGTCACGCCCTGAAACGATGTCGATGCTACGGCGTCAAATGCAACCATAAGGCTACGAGGTGACCTCCACGGTAATGGTTGTGCGCAGTGTAACCGTGTTGATTGCTCGCAGCCGCACTTGCCCGGCACGCGGCACAAAATCGAAACTGATCCAGCTTTCCGCTACCACTTCCCCGGTGCGTGGATGAATCAATTGTCCACCGGGGAATGTTGCAGATCCGATTTGCGACCAGTTTGTGTTATCTGGCGATGATTCCGCAATCACTGTCAACACAGTATCGGCTGTGGTGAGTGGCCAGGCTTCGCGCAAAAACGAAATCTTGCATTGGTTGAAGTTATTCTCCACAACGGTAGGGAAGTCCACCGTTCGCTCAGCGGGAGCATAGTTCCTCGATGGAATTGTTCGTGTTCGTGTTCGTGTTGGCATAAATACTCCTAGTAAAAGCCTTAGAATGCTACCTGAAACTGCAATGCGGTCGGAGCAAATGCCGGAACCGCTGGCTGCACCGTGTTGCTCTGCGCGGATTCAACCGAGTTGAAAGTGGCCGTCACCGCGTAGCAGTAGTTCCCAGGCTGCACGGTGGTATCCGCGTAGGTTTTGGCAGTCACGGCAGTGGATATCTTAGAAAATACTGGGGTTCCGCTGCACAGCCCCGGTGCGCGATATACGCTGTAGGTGGTACCAACGGGGTTAAGAGTGTCGGTCCAGTTGAGGGTCACCGTATGGGTGGATTGCGCCAATCCCAGCACGTAAAAAACAAAAGCGAGCAGAATTGTTTTCATATATGCTTTCTCTTTAAGCGTTAAGGGCAGAGATCGAAAAAGATGTGATGGTGATAGCCTGACCGGCTTCGACAACCACATTCTGCACGGTCATATCCCCACCACCCCCGGTATTGGTAACTGTGCCTTGCATATGCGGGGTTGTGCCATCGGATTGATACAGCCGCCAGTGGCCAATGGTGCCTGCCGCATCGGCGCTGGTGTCTTCCCAAGTGCCGGATTTGGCCTTGCTTCCCCCCGAAGCCGCAGCCATATAATCTGACGGCAGATTCATAGTTGCTACCACCGTGCCACTATCAGCGGCGGCCACATTCGCGGGTGGGGAGCCGGTGCGCAGCTTCAAAACCGCGCTTGTGCCGATTACTGTTTCGATTGCGTCAAGTTGCGCGTTTCGCAGCGCCACCGAATATTGCAGTGCCATGTGTTAGTCTCCCTCTATCAACATTAATTATACACCCTGGTACAGGGTCAGTACACCAGCTGCCCCAAAGCGGATCTCGAAATTTGCTATACCCGCGTCGGCATCCAGGGCTGAACCAAAATCAAAGACCTTTACTAACTCATCTGCGGTTGCGGCGCCGCCACGAGATTTATACATGATTCCCCAGCGGGCTCCAGTAAAGGTTAAGGCCTGGACCCAATCATTGGCGTCCATTATCACCCGATCCCCAGGGTTGTCTTGTGCCACCGCCACGCCAGTAAGCGCAAATCCCCCAATGACATATCCCCCAGCCGCCGGCAGCTCATTGGTGATGTCGGACCGAAAAGCATGTACATCCCGGTCAGGAGTGTAGGCCGCACTGGCCAGCATAATATAAAATGTATCCGTGTCCAGGTCGATAATACCTGTGGCTATGTCCAGCAACGCCGAGTTGTAAACAATATCAGCCACGGATTAGCAATTCCTGTACCGACTCAATGGTGCCATACCTGACCAAACATAAAGCCACCCTAAGCCACAAACCCAAACGCCGGGGCCACGACAAAACCACAGGCATCTTATAGGAGTAGGGGACATTAGTAGTAGGCGCAGATTCCCCTAGCTGGATTTTTATGTCATCCAGCCGCTGGCTGTACTCATCCCGGAGCCGGCGTAAGTGGGTCTGACGCTCTCCGTGCCAAAGCGGCGAGCGCACAAACCCGCCAGTAGGGGATTCCACAAATCCCCGGGCTAGTTTAATGCGCTTGAGTGTTTGGTGGGTCATTGGCGTAGTGCCTGGGAAATATCACCCATACCTAAGTCCGCCATACCCCGGGTTCTGGTAATCCGGCATCTGGGGCTGGCGGGACCGGGGCCCACCCAGAGGGTCTTCCATCGGAGGCACAACTGCCGGGTCCATGGGCTGGGTGGATTGCAGCGCCGGCATGTAAGGCTGGCCTTGCTGACGGCGCCTGCGCACGGTTTCCAATTGGGCAGCCAGCAAAGGATCCTGGGGCCCGGGGGCGAGAGGCTGCAACGGATCCTGAGGCATCGGCATTGGGGTCATCGGTGGGCTCCTTTACGCCGCAAACGAATATCTCTGGGTTTCTTGGGGGCGTCGTGCTGGCTTCCCAGCAGGATTATACATCATGGTATTGGCCGCGGGTTTTCCCCCTGGAGGGGCTGCATACGCCGCGGATTTGGGAGATAAATACCTCCCACCCGCGCCCCCACCGGGTAGGGTGGTGGGATTGGTATAGCCATCTACATCCTTGGCCAGGGCAGACCGATTACCTGGGCGATAGGCACTCAAGCCGCCGGTGACAATTCCCAATCCAGCTGCGATGCCTCTCTCCAATCTGGTGGGTGAGTTTTGGCGGGCCAAGGCCAATTCTTCCCCAGTGCGGTAGTCGCGGGAATAATTTGCTCCAGCCTGGCCCTGTGCCCCGGTGCGGGCCCCGAAAGCCCCCACCTGTTGGCCCTGGCCGGTCAGCCCGCCGGTATAATACATCCCGCCCTGGCCGGCCAGATAGGCCCGGCGTTCGCGCTCAAACGCCAGCCGCTGATCCGCCACTGATTGATAGCGATCGGCCAATGCCGATTGGGTTTGGAAATTCTGCCCATACCGGGTGGTATCTACCTCCCGCTGGGTTTGCTGGCGATTTCCTGCGATATCTCGGGCCCGGCCGGAGGCGGCTTCTTCCCCAGCCGCCGCCAGCCTGCTGCCCTCGGATCCGATATACCGGTTGTTGAGTTGGCGCATCTCCCCCAAGGCCCTGTTTTCATTAAGGGCCGTGGTGCCAAGATATTGCTCGCCCTCCATACGCAGCCGGGCCAGGTCGGCTTCGGTGGCCAGGCCCTGATCCAGCAACCGTTGCTCGGCGGCGGTACGGCGGCCGGAGAGATTCAGTTCACCCTCCAAGGCCATCCCTGCGCGGTTTTGCTCAGCCCCCAGGCGGGTGTCTTCCCGGCCTTTAGTAGTGGCCAACTGCAAGCCCCGGCCGGCAACCCTGGCCCCGACCTGGGCATCCCCGGCCTCGGCCGCGGCGTCTCGCAGATACCGTTGCTTCATGGCGGCCACACCTACCGGATTGGTGACATCGGCCTGGGCGGCGGACATCTCCAGGTCGTTCATGGCCCCCTGATACCTGGCGCCTACCGCCCGCCCGGCCTGGGTTTCTAAATCGGCGATGTCTTTATCCCCGAATTGGTAGTTCTGGAGAAAATCATCCGACACACCCAGCCGTGGGTCGTTGTAGGTCCCCCTGACCCCGGTCTCGCCCTGATCCAGGGTTCCGCGGACTCTCCCCCCACCCGAATCCAACAGCCCCGCGGCGCCCTGCTGGTAGGCCCCGATATCCCCTCGGATGTTGCGATGGGATTCCCCAAGCCGGTCAAATCCCCGCTGCTCGGTGAAGTCCTGATCCCGATAGATATTTCCAGCCACCGGGTTGAAATAATTCATCCCGGCGTAGGGGTCTCCCATGATCTGGCTGATTTCATCGGGCTGCAAACCCCACTGGGCGAATTGCTCCGGGGTGGTCATGCCCCCCTGGAACTGACCCTCCCGGATGATGTTTTCCTGATCCGCCCCGGAATATGTCTGCCCTGGCTGGTACGTCCCCGGATCGAATCTATACTCCCCGGTCAGGGGATCGATCTGCCCGGTAGAGGAATAGGCCTGGTCACCAGCCCGTTGATACCGCCCCTGCTGGAGACGCGAATCCCGAATCCCCCGCTGGATGTCGTCTTCCATTTGGGGATTACGGTTTCGGGCATCCCACCAATTGGCATACAGCATATCCTGCGGGTAGCCATATTGGAAATTGGCCCCATAATCTGCGGCATTGACGAACCAGTTGGGATTGTGCTCCGGGTTGTCGTAGACCATCTGCCCGTAGGGGGTGTTTGGGGCCGGCCGGTAGTTGGTGGGCAAGGGATTAGATCTCCTTCCTCATCCTAGCCCCAATCCGGGGCTAAGTAAACAGTCCATGCCCGCTGGCTGAGCTAAGTTTGGTGATTATGTCATTCACCGTGGCCTTGATGGCATTCAACATGGCCTGCTCGGTAGCAGTATAGCTGGCCCCGGCGGTTTGGGTAATGGTGGACACCGCCGCCTCACGGGTGCCTACCACCCGCTGCCCGCCAATTCGCAGCTCCGGCACAGTAGCATCCAACTCAGCCTGCACGCCCCCCGCGCCGTCGGTAAGGCTAAGCATCGCGCCGGTGGCATTGGCCAGGATCATTCCGATGGCTGTGCCTACTATAGCCTGCAAAACCGCCGCCGGGGTGCCATCTGCCAGTATATTCACCTGAGCTAAAGGGGTTCCCCCTGCGGGGTCAGCCAATACTAACCGCCCACGCTCGAGCAAATCCGTTACCTCCCCTCGTGGGTTGGTAAGCAAATACCCATCACCCTCTACCGGTATAGGCTCCCTCAGAATCGCCTCAATGCTGGCAATGCCCATCTGGAGTTCATATAAGGCATCTGCCAAGGCCTGGGCTTCTCGGGTTCCGCGCATCCGCAATATTTGCAACAGGGTTTCGATCCCGACTGCGGCGGGGGCCAGGGATGCCAGAATCGGCCCGATTTGTAGCTGGATGGACATAGGGGATTTCTTTATCGGTGTTTGGTTGCCCCGGCATAGTATTGGTCCCAGCCGGAGATTTCAAACCAGTTTCCGGCATTGTTGCCATTTCTCCACTCAATACTGCATTTCTCATTGCGCAGATCCATCAAGCGGGTATATACCACTCCCGGGGTGGTGGCCAACGCAATGGGGGCCAGCACCTGAGATAAAATATCATCCAGGCCGTAAGCAATCCCATTGAGATTGCCCTGCCCCGTAGCCCGGACCTCTACTCCCGGATGGAGATTGATTAAAAATCCGGTAGGGATATCCGGCATATAGGGCCCCCGATAGCGAGAGTCAATACGCAATCCCAAATCCGTTCTGGGACTGGCATCGGTCAATGCCTTGCGGCGCAATACCCCACCGCCGTCGTTGGGTGCTACCCATAGCTGATTACGGGTTCGCGCATCGGTAGTATCCCCGAAGTTCTGGGCTATCAGCAATCCCCGTGGGGCTTCTCCTGTTATGTCCCATTCAGAAAACTTCACCCGGCTGGGAGTCCGGCCGGCTGAGTAATCCCAGACGTATATTTTTTGACCCTCGCTAGTAGTGCAAAGGACATAGATTTTCTGTTCTTCCCGGTCCTCGGCTATGTGAAATGGGACATACCCGCCCAGCGGGGTATTCCACAAAATCTTGCCCCATTCCCTTTCTTGGTAATAACTCAGTGGCAGATCCTGATAGGCCCCATTAGAGAACTCATACAACCCCGATTGATGAGCCACCAGGCAGATCCCTGATGGATCTGCATAGCACCCATTCACATGGGAAGTGCCGATTTTTCCGGACACCTGCCGAGGGTTGGGCCAGGTAGCAGGATACCCCCCAGTGTCGTTGAAGGCCTGGGTGAAATTGTGCCCTAAGATATATGCCACGCCCTGGTGATAAAACCCACTCATAGGCTCTTGTTTTTTGAGCAGATATCTCAGATTGCGATCCAGCGCATAGGACTCGGGTTTGTTAATATCCGAAAAAACCACCCCAGGGCCCACTACCTGGTTATTGGTTTTGGCCAGCAGATATACCGCCCGTGCGCCCATTGCAAACATGTGCCGAGGGGAAAATGTTGGGGTCGGCAAGCCCCCAGGAGAGGCATGCCATAGGCCTTCCTGGTCCAGGGCATCCCGTTGCTGAGCAATGATTCCATCAGACTGGTTGAGCTGCGAAAACACTGCAGGGGTGGCAGACCCGGGAGTAATGGTCACTGACGCAATCGGAGCCCAAAACAACCGGGCTTGATTGGACACAGTGGTCAGCAGCAAATACGCCCCCACAACATCATTGGGCCAGGTTGGGGTTGGGGTAATGGTGACTGTTACCCCGTCATTTTGGGCATTGGTGAAGAGATAATAGCTACCCGGATACGGAGCCGCGGTTGTCACCGGTGAGGGCCGGGTGAGATATCCCGACCGGGTTTGAAACACCACCGCATACAACCTGCTACCGGCGGACATGCCACTACCCAGAGGCGCCGCCACTGCCCCGATAGTAAACTCCGTGGTCATCAAGGGCCCACGGCTAGCGGTATAGGCCGCACTTGATCCGTAGTCGTAGTATTTGATCACCCCGGAGGCTGTCATGCTGGCATCGAGAAACGCATAATACAGCATCTCACCCCAATCCAAGAAGCTGGCGGATTTGTACGCCGCCAGCCCGGAGTTTTCTATCAATGCTGTGGCCCCTGCATCATAGGCCATGGTGCGAATCTCACCATGCCCGGAGCCATTAGCCCCGACCCACGCGAGTTGGGTTTTGCCCAAGCCCGGGCGGAACCACCCATAAAACTGGCCTAAATCGGTCAGCCCCAGCCCGGTGCCCTCCTGATAGAATCCCAGCCTGGTCCGCACAGACTGCGGCCGATACTCCACATTGCGAGCCACCAATCCAAACGGAGGCCCGACATTGGTAGTTTCAGCTCGAGAGTTTACCCCAAAGAAATCCTCTACGGATCTCTTTGGGTAGGCCAGAAGAATCGACACTGCCCGTGCCCCCTATTATCCTCTCAGGGCAAACGTCACCATCACGTCTAGGGTGAAGGCCCCGGCTGCGGCGCCGCCGGTCTTGCGCAGGATGAGCCCCCCGCCGGCCGCGCCGGGCGCCAGGAACCCAGCCCCCAATACCGAGTTCGCGCCCTGGGGATCATGCTTGGAGCCCGAGGTCAAATTGGCCTGGGCAATGGTCAGCACATCCACCGGCGTCGAGGCCGTGGTGGAGATACGCAAATCCGTTAGGCCGGTAATAGCGGCAGAGTTGACCACCACCAAAAACCCAATTGGCACGAGGCTGAAGTTGGCCACCATCGGGGCCACCAGCTTCAACCCGGCGTCGGTGAGGTCCGCCGCGACCAGGCCTTTTTTGTAAACCGCTAGTACTTGGCCATGGTAATGAAACGCCGGCATCGGCTTGTCGATCATGGCCTGGATCAGTTGATTCGGGATCATGGGTGTCTCCTTCAGTACGAATTATACCCCAGCGGCCCAATAGGCCGACGGTAATTTCTGTACGGCGGCCGCGCCCGGGGTTTCATCTGCTGGCGTTTGGTCTCCGCGGTGATTAAGGCATGCAACGCGCCGCCGGTGGGGCGCTCAGGGGTAGGCATTACCCCGCCCGCCGGGCTACCAATTGCGTCCCTACGCAACGCCTCCAACAGCTCCCCTTGGGCGCCTTTGGACCGCGCAGCCAAATAGGCGACCCACAGCCCCAGAAACCCCAAACTGCCCGGATATCCCACAATGGTGTTGGCGTCCATATAGTTGGTAGCGTCTTCGTATTCATACACTACCCGCAGCATGATCTGCGAGCCCGGCGGTGCCAGCCAGATTGCGCTGCCCTGCTCGCCCCATTGCGGCGTGCCCGGGATCTGCTGGGGGTTGATCAGATCGTCCTTGCCTCGCATAGGATGCCAGGCCTCGAGGCCTCCCCACATTAGCCAACTATTAGCCCCCGCCGCCACGGCACCAGCGTGAAACTCCCCAATCACCGATAGCGTATCGGCACCGGTCACGATCGCCCGGAATGAGGAGTTCATCCCCCGGGCTGAAGAGGAACTCGCCAGCAGCCCAGTGGTTTCGATCTGGTCGTTGCTAGTCCGGCCATGGGGTCCGCTGCAGGTAATAGCCATGGTATTGGTAATCGGCGACCCTGAAATCACCGCACCGGTGATCTGGATGCGCGAAATCAGGGGCCGATGCCACAGTTCCACTACCCGGCCGCAATCCGGAAGCCAGGTCCGGGGATTGAACTGGCTGATGTCTCCGGCCATGATGGGAATAAACCCTACCCGGCGCTGGCGAATGGCCCCGATCAACCCCAATCCCCGCTGCATGTCTTCAATAGCGGTTTTGGCATATTCCAGCAGCAAGGTGTTGGTATAGGTTTCGCCGTTGGCCACCTGGGTGTCACCCAAAAACCAGCGTGCCCGGGCCATGACCTCGCCTAGGGTAGGGTCTTGTGCCACTGAGGGTTATCCTTTCTTGTCCTTTGCCGCCGCCTGCGGAGGAATAGGTGAAGAGGGGGGCGGAGGAGGTGTTTTTGGCGCTCCCGCTACTTCGACCTCCACCGGCCGGATCATCCCGCGGTCCTGCATGAACTTGCCCACATGCGGATC
>ERZ761584.446-NODE-446-length-13030-cov-7.291869_pt1 | contig 13030 bp, 13 predicted proteins | sample MGYA00512168_ERZ761584 | MGnify/ENA primary metagenome ERZ761584 (study PRJEB28899, sample SAMN03785564) | bioreactor sludge metagenome | biome: EBPR Sludge; feature: EBPR Bioreactor; material: 0.22µm filtered reactor supernatant | place: Saint Lucia: Queensland...
GCGTGATGCCACTGGAGTCCGTCGCCGAGCCGGGCGACCTGACCGTGCAGGTGGCATCCCCTTATGTGCCGATCGTGCCCACGGCCACCGCCGAGACGGCACTGATCGATCAGACCCCGTACGCGGACGCGGCAGCCTACGTGCAGTCCGGCCCGAACAACGGCATGACGGCTGCGGTGTCGTTCACGGGCGTTCCGGCCAGCAACCCTGTGAGCGTGTACTTCGGCAACAGCTTCGTGCGTGGGTCTCTGCGCGTGACCATCGGCGGAGTGGAACTGCTGAAGGACAACGGCGACGGCACGCTGGTGCCGCTCACGCCCGGCGGCACCACGGACGGCTACAGCGGCACCTGCGACTACAGCAACGGCGCCATCGCCCTGCAACGGTCCAGCGGATGGACCGCAAACGTCAGCGCCACCGCCACGGCGGCCGGCCTGTTCGTGGCGCCGCCGTTCACGCGCGAGGTGCTGATCACTACGGGCAACCGCGGCTACGTGCATGTGTTCTCGTGCATTCCGCTGCCGGCGCCAGGCACACTGAGCGTGAGCTACCGCGCGCTGGGGCGCTGGTACACGCTGCGCTGCAACGGCTTGGGCACGCTGCAGGGCGTGAGCAGCGCGGACGGCACCGGCGCGGTGAACTTCGGATCGGGCAGCGTGGACGTCACCCTGGGCGCGCTGCCGGACATGGACTCGTCGATCATCATCCAGTGGGGCACGCCGCGCACTGCGCAGTCCCGCGCCGGCGACGTAGCCATCCAAGCGCCAACGATCACCTACACGCTGGCCGATCCGCCCGAGCCCGGGTCGCTGGTGATCACGTGGTTGGCGGGAGGCGTCACGCGCACCGCCAGCGGCAGCATCGCCGGCGTGATCGGTGGCGCGGCTACTGGGCAAATTGCTCACTCGACGGGTGAGTTGTGGTTCCGTCCGTCACTGCTGCCGGATCCGGGCACCACGTTCGAGTTCGAATATGTGGCGGAGGCCGACGAGACCGCGCCCGTGACCGTCGCCGTGTCCACCCTGACCGCCACCGGGACGATTCCCGCCAGTGGCGTGATCAAGGAAGGCTCCGTCTCCATCGTGATCCCGTACCGGTCCTCCGCCGGGGAAATGTACGGGGTGTACTCGGAGGCGTTCGTTGACGATGGCGGCGGCGGCTGGCGCGAGTTCAGAACCGGCGACGCGGTTACCGGCACCATCAACTACACCACCGGGGCGTTCTCGATCACCTTCGGCGAGAGCTTCACCACGGAGGAGCCGATCTACACCTATGAACGCCTGCTGCCGTACCACTGGGTCCGCCAGACCCTGACCGGATACGAGACCATCGAGCACGCCAAGGCGCCCATCGCGGGCCCGGCTGCCGCGCGCTGGCGGCTGGCCAGTGTCACCGGCGCAGCGCAGACGGAGGATCTGGTGGCGCCGCCGCTGCGGATTGACCTGACCCCGCTGGTGGCCGATGCCATCGTCAGCGGGAGCGTCCGCGTCACCGTGGCCGGCCGCCGCTATGTCGATCGCGCTGGTGCGCTCTATCACTCCGTCAGCACCACCACCAACTCCGGCACCCTGGGCGGCACGCTGTCGCTGGCCAGTGGTGTGGCATCGCTGACCGACTACACCGGCGGCGGCGGCGCCAACAGCGCCACCATCGAGTCCCTGCTCACGGTGCGTGGCGATGGCGCCGTGAACGCCCTGTTTTTCCGTGTGCCGGTCCAGTCGCTGAAGCGCGCTACCCTGAGCATCCGCGCCAATCGCCTCGACACCGGCGCGTTGATCACCGGCACCGCGGACATCAACGGCGACATCGCCGGCACCGGCGTGGAGGGCACTGTCGATGCCGAAATGAGCATCGTCCGCGTGGCCTTCGGCGAGTGGGTCACGGCCGCCGGCAACGAGGCCGAGCCGTGGTATGTGCCGTCCGCCGTGGTGTCCGGCCAGATCTTCCGGCCGATCGCCGTGGACCCCAGCAGCATCCGCTACAACGCGGTGGCGCTCAAGTCCATCCCAGTGGACGCCGACGTGATCCAGGTGGATCCGGTGCGTCTGCCGGTCGATGGTCGTGTGCCCTGGCTGCGCCCGGGCAATGTGGTAGTGGTGCACCACACCGGCACCACTACCGTGGCCAGCCCGGCCGCCAATGACGTCACCAGCCTGGGCCGAGATCGCCTCACCCACGTGCGCGTCCGCGACTCCGCCGGCGTGGCGGTGGAGACCGCCTGGTACACCGTGGACCTGCAGGCCGGCACGGTCACCTGGGCCGACCCGTTGGACCTGGCGGCCTATGACCTGCCGATCAAGATCGAGCACCGTGTGGAGGACATGGCGCAGGTGTCCGATGTGCTGATCTCCGGCGAGATCGGCATCAGCCGCGCGCTCACGCACGATTTCCCCGCCGGGTCCTTCCTGTCCAGTGCACTCATCCCCGTACCGCAGGACCTCGACGCGCGGGTGTCCAATGTGTTCGCCCAGACCACCTGGACCGGCGAGTGGCAGGATGAGCTGATCGGGGACGCGCCGAGCGCCAACTACAACACCCTGGCGTACCCGATCGAGGTGCTCAACTCCGGCGCCATGACCGGCCGCTACCGGATCCAGTTCACCGGCACCACGAGCTTCAGCGCGTACCTCGAGGGCGTCGGTGGCATTGGCTCCGGCAACACCACGGCCGATTTCGCCCCCAACAACCCGCTGACCGGCGAGCCCTATTTCACCATCCTGGCCGCCGGCTGGGGCTCCGGATGGGCATCCGGCAACGTGCTCCGCCTCAATGTGCAGGGCGCGTCCTATCCCGTGTGGATCGCCCGCTGCACGCTGCAGGGGCCGCTCGTGGAGCCCACTGATTCTGTGCGGATCGAGATCCGCGGAGACGCTGACTGATGACCACCACCCGCATCTACCGATCCACCGACACCGGCGCGCCCGTGCTTACCGGGCAGGTCGGCTCACTGCTGAACCTGCTCGACAAGTGCCTGGTGGACGGCTACACCGGCAAGACCGCAGCCGGCTGGTCGCGCCCGTTCTCGGGCACCAACAAGACCGCCTACCGCAACAGTTTGGCCGCCGGCGGAACAGGCATGTACTTGCGCGTGGCGGACGCCAACGCGGGCTATGCCACCGTGCAGGTGTATGCGTCGATGTCTGACATTGACACCGGCGCCGATGTGGCTCCGGCCACGGCGCAGTTTGCCTCCGGCGTGTTCTGGTCCAAGAGCGTCAGCAGCGACACCACTGCGCGGCCGTGGGTGGTGGTCGCAGACGAGCTGACAGTGTGGATCCTGATCCAGAACGGATCGCCTGGAACGTACGTGTACGATTCGGTGTTCGGCGCCGGCGATATCGCATCTGAACTCGCGTCTGACCCGTGGCGCTACTTCGTCCTCGGGCGGGGCGATGCCACCAATGCGGGGGCGGGCGGCGTGGGATACGGTGGCGATCTGCGCCTGGCCGCCGGCACGCTGACGATGGCGCCGGCGACCAACGAGTATCTTTGGCTTGGCCGCGCCGTGGCTGGCACCGGATCATCCGTTCCCGCCCGCTGCATGATGCTCTCCTCGACGGTGAACATCGGGGTTGGCACCCAATCTGCGAGCCCGCTGCCGAATTCTTCCGTTGGAGGCGGGCACGAATACTGGCTGCCGGCAATTGTGGCGGAAAGCGCCACGATCCGCGGCCGCCTGCGCGGTTTGTACGTGCCGGTGTCCCGTATGGGGAGCGTGGCGACGTTTTCGGCACGTGACGACATGCCATGGGCACCCGCTGGCAGCCGCGTGATCGTGGCGCGGCATTCCTCGCATGCGGTATTCGCCGAGTACGGGTCGGACTCGCTGGCTGCCGTGGGCGTCGAGACCGCTCTGGAGTGGACCTGATGGCATCCAAGGTCGCCGTCATTCTGGTCAAGCGCCGCGCCGCGCCCTGGGCGCGTAGCCCAGATGGGCCGCGCGGCTACATTGCCGGCGAGCCCGATCCAGAAGGCGCCGCGGGGGACGGCATCGTCACTGTGAACGGGGTGCCCGCGCGGCTATGGGTGGAGGTCTGGCACCAGGTGCGCGCAGGCATTACGCCCACCACGCTGGTGGCCACCGTGTTCAGCGCCGCGGACGGCAGCTATCACGTCCCGGACCTGCCGGCTGGGGAGTTCTACCGCGTGGTGGCGATCGACCACACCAACACCTGGGAATCGCAGATCGTCGAAGGGCGTCAGCCGTACGTCCCTGAGGCCTGAGCATGTCGCGCCACGTCACGCTGGCGCTGACGCGGCCGCACCCGGATCTTCCGGGCCGTCACGTCACCCTCAGGCTGGGCACGCTGCCGGTGGTGGTGCTGCCTCCTGCGCTGCCTGGTGCAGTGGTCGGGGAGCCCTACGCGCAGGCCATCATCGCCACCGGCGGCACCGGGCCCTACGCCTTCGCGGTCACCTCTGGGACGCTGCCTGCTGGCCTGTCGCTGTCGTCTGGTGGTGCGCTCAGCGGCACCCCCACCACGGCCGGCGGCGCCAGCTTCACCGTCACCGCCACGGACGCCCTGTCCGACACCGGCGACCGCAGCTACAGCCTGTCGGTCACGGATCCCGTCTGGCGCGGCCTGCGATCCGAGATCGGGTTGCCGTGGGCGCGCAAGACGGCGCGGCAGAGGTCGCTGGCCAGCGGATGGGATGACTCGGCAGCGCTGACCGTTGCCATCGGCGCCCCCTGGGCGACCAGTCAGCCGCGTGCGCGCGAGATCGCCACCGGCTGGTCGCCGACCACCGCGCTGACCGCGCAGGTGCACGCCGGCTGGTCTACTCCGGACACGCTCGAGCGCAGCATCGCCGTCCGCTGGTCTGAGCTGCAGGCCTTGTCCGCCCGCACCTCCGCTGGCTGGTCAACGCCGGCGCCGCTGAGCCGCCCGCTGCTGGTGCGCTGGTCTGATCCGCCGCCCGCGCAGCGCGGATGGGCTGCCGGCTGGCGCACGCCGCCGGCCTTGTCGCGCAGCGCCGCGGCCACCTGGCTCAATCCTGGGCACAAGCAGCGAGAGTGGGCGCTGCCCTGGGGCGCCGGGCAACCGCCGCCGTGGATCATCGTCACCACAGACGACCCGCCGCCCCCGCCGCCGCCGCCCATCCGCAGCGGCCGCCACGTCACCCTGCGACTTTCATGTCCGCGGCGCACCGAGCCGTCCAACCACCTCACGCTGCCGCTCGGGCCGTGGCAGTGCTACATCGGCCGTCACCAGCCAAAGGTCTACCTCGTGGAAAACACCATCAGCATCGTCCGCGTGCCGGACAACGCTCCAATCGCCGCCCACGACGTGAGCATCCGCGGAGACCTGGACTCCGCCGTGTGGGCCTGCACCGCGTCCATCTCGGACGATGCGTCGCTCGCCCTGCTGCGGCCTGGCCCCAGCGGAGAACCGCGCAGGTTCCGCGTGACCGTCAACGGCTGGGCCTGGGAGTTCCTTGCCGAAGGCGATCAGGAGGGCGCCACCTTCTCCGGGAAGGACCGCACTGTGACCGGCCGATCGGCGACGGCGGTGCTCTCGAGTGAGTACGCCCCACGCCGCACCGTTACCCAGACCGCTGCCCGCGATGCCAGCCAGCTCGCAGCCGAGGTGCTGGCGGACACCGATATCACCCTCGATTGGCAGGCGGCCGACTGGCTGGTCCCGGGCGGCACCTGGTCGTACAGTGACCTCGCCCCCATCGATGCGCTGCGCGAGATCGCCAACGCCTGCGGCGCCGTCCTGCAGTCCCACCGAACCGCCGACACCATCCGCGTGGTGCCGACATACGCCGTGCGGCCCTGGCTGTGGTCCGTGACTGCGCCGGACGTCGAGATCGTGGACGACTACCTGGTGTCCCGCAGCGGCAGCAGCGCCCGGGGGATCCGGCACAACACCGTCGAGGTGCGAGGGGAAGTCGCCGGCGGCATCCGTGGTATCTGCACCGTGACCGGCAGCGCCGGGGATCTGGCACTGCCGCAGGTGACGCACCGCCTGATCACCGCGGCCGCGGCCGCCGAAGCCCGCGGCATCTACGAGTTGGCCCGCGTGGGCCCCATCGGCGAGACCTCCGTCGAACTACCCCTATTCGCCGCCCCCACCGCCCCCGGCCTGGTCACCCCGGGCGCCCTCCTGCGCGTCTCCGGCAGCTACCGCGCCCTCGCCACCGGCGTCCAGATCCGCGCCGCCTCGCAGCAGGGCGGCTGCAGCGTGCGCCAGACCATCACCATGGAGCGGCACTACGATGCGTAACCTCTGGACCCGCTTTACCACGTTGCTACCCACCCGCCGCCGCTTCGTCGGCGCCGTCGTCGCCCACAACGCAGACGGCACCAGCACCCTCACGACCAGCGCCGGAGGCACCTTCCGCGCACGCGGTCAGACCGTCCCGATCGGGCAGCAAGCGGAGGTGGAAGACGGAGCTGTAGTGCGCCAGGCGCCGAGTCTGTTGACGGTATTGATTGACGTGTGATGACTGTCGACGGCGCCAAATCTCCACACCTGTGGCGCACCACCATCTAACAAGCTACTGATTTTGCGCGCTGTAGTTCCGATCCATCATCGGGGCCACGCACAGCCGCCAATGGCTCAACGGTGCGGGTTTTGCTGTCGTGTCAGTCACTTGTATCGCTCATCTATTCCCGCCGCTTCCCGCGCTTTCCCGTAGAATCCCGCCCTCAGTGCACCACTAGTGCACCAGTCGGAGGGTGGTGCAGTGGCGTCGATCCAGAAGCGTGGTGGCCGGTGGCGGGCGTGGGTGCGGAAGAAAGGATATCCCACTCAATCGCAGAGCTTCCCAACGAAAGCGCTGGCGAAGATCTGGGCTGACCGGGTGGAGATAGAGATCTCGGAGGCCATCGCGCGCGGGACGCCGCAGGGCGCGGCCGCGGTGACGGTCGCCGAGTTGGTCGACTGGTATCGCCGTGACGTCGCAAAGATGAAGACCGTGTCCAAGACGCAGGTGGGGAACCTGACGCGGATCCGCGAGGGCCTGGGCCCGGTGGTGGCGTCGAAGCTGACGGTGGCGCAGATCGTGGAGTTCGTGCGCCGGCGCCGGCAGGGGGAGCACATCAACGGCAAGGGCATCAAAGTGCCGGCGTGCGGGCCGGCGACGATGACGGTGGAGATCGGCTACCTGGCGGAGCTGCTGAAGCTGGCCACCTCGATGGGCAAGGTGACGCTTGAGCGCGACGTGGTCGCTGAGGCGCGCCCGGCGCTACGCCTGGTCAAGTTGGTGGCCAAGGCGCAAAAGCGGGACCGGCGGCCGACTGCGGACGAGCTGCAGCGGCTGTGCGAATACTTCCGGGCGTCGGCGTGGCGTTCCGTGATCCCGATGGCCGACATCGTGGAATTCGCGGTCGCGTCCTCGCGCCGGCAGTCGGAGATCACGCGCCTGCTGTGGGCGGACGTCGACGAAGCGAAGCGCACCTGCGTCGTGCGCGACGCAAAGCACCCGCGGGCCAAGACGGGCAACCACCGGACGTTCCCGCTGCTCGGCGCAACCTGGGGCATTGTGCAGCGGCAGCCGCGCACCGGCGGCGCGATCTTCCCCTACAAGTCGGACTCCATCGGCACGGCGTTCACGCGGGCCTGCAAGGCGCTGCGGATCGACGACCTGCACTTCCACGACCTGCGGCACGAGGCCACGTCACGGCTGTTCGAGCAGGGCTACTCGATTGAGCAGGTGGCAGCGGTGACGTTGCATGAGAGCTGGGGCGAGCTGAAGCGGTACACGCAGCTGAGGCCGGAGAGCTTGCACCGCGCGTAGCTTGGCGCGCAGGGCATCCACCCTGCGCGCGTGGGCTGTCTCAGGTGTATGGCAGCAGGCGGCTGGCTGCCGCGCGGATGATCTCCGGCATCTGGTGGCGGCGGATGTTGCTGGCAGGGTCCGCGATCACCTCGGCGATTTCCTCCGGGCGGACCATGATGGCGCCGGCTGGGATCTGGCTGAAGTGCGGGCGCTGCTGATCGTCGAAGTAGACGCACCAGCGCTGGCCGATCAGGGTGCTTAGAGCGGTCTCCTGGCGCCTGGCTGGCTGTGCGAGGCCTTCGAGCACGTCCAGGACCCAGCGGCGGAAGGCGGCGGCCCGCTCGGTGCGAGCGAACATGGCGATGGCGTAGCAGCCGCGTGGCGAGAAGACCCGGACAGGCACCGTTGGGCGGTTCTGGTTTGGGACCATCATTTCGATGGTCCCAGACATGCCATCGGTGAACTCGTCCGCGTGCTTGCGGTAGAGGTGCCCAATGACGTCCGCGCGCTTGTAGCCGAGGGCGCGGGCCAGATCGGCCGCGGCAAGCCACGGCGTGCCGTCGCGGTCGATGATGGTCAGGGAGTGTTCGCCGAATTCGACGGCGGCGGGAAGTGTGGTGCTGGTCATGGCGTGATCTCCTTTCGAATGGAGTCCGCCACCGCGCTGTCACCCGAGGTGGCGGACGACGCGGGTTGACAGACCGGGAAGGAGCACCCGGCGCACCTTGCGGTGCCCCGCGCCGTCCGCCAGAGAACTGCGGACAGCCTGCCCATGCCGATGCGTGGGCACGAAAAAAGCGCCAGCATCGGGCGATGGGCGCTTGCGCGCTCGCTTGTTCGGGCTGTCAAACCCGGCCGCGGGACTGACCGCGACGGGCGAATGGTGCGCCCGATGGCGCGGAGGGGTCAAGCGGGGTCTTTCTTGCCGGCCCACCAGTCGCAGCCGTCCGGATGGTCGGCCTCATACCCGGCAGCGATGGCCCGCTCGATCGCCTTGCGCATGCCTGGACTGGATGGCCCGCCAAGGGCATCGCGCAGCGCGTTGGAGGCGGCCCGCACTTTCTGCGGGCGCTCGTCCACCATCCAGAGCAACCCATAGGCAAGCTCGGCAGCCGCCTCGATCTGCCTCAGCCGCGTGAGTTCGGCTTCGGCTTCGTCCAGCGCCGCATCGTCGCCGCCGCAACTTGCCATGCCGCGGGCTACCTTCAGTTCGCGCTCCAATGCGCCTTGCGTAATCACTGCGGGATGTCTCCGGAATAGATGCGGAATATTCTGCCGTTGTTTCTGCGCTACATCAGGCCTGCGACGAATCCGACAAGCAGACACGTACCCACCATCCAGTAGGCAAACCGCCTTAGTCTGCTTCGGCTGTTCAAGCCGCCTTCCTCATCCCGTCCCACCAGTCCGCCACGTCTCGGGTGTCGAACACGTCCCCGATGCGCTTCGGCAGCTGGCCGGCGGCGGCCTTGTTGGCCAGCGTCTTGAGGGTGATCGACGGGAAGAACTCCTTGCGGATGTCCTCCATCGACATGGTCGGGCCGTAGATGCCAAACAACAGCCAGAAGGTGCGCAGGTCGCTGGCGGTCATGCTGCGGGCACTCCCATGGTGTTCGTCTCCCGCAACGGGCAATCGCGGTGGATGACCGAGGTGTCGTAAAGGAACAGGTCGGCGCGCCTGAGCGCGCCGCAGAAGTCCTTCCCGATCGGCTGGCTGGTGAACGGGTCGTCCCAGCCGTCGGCCGTGTTCCGCTTGTGCGGACACTCGCGGCAATTGGTCACGACGTGGGTCGCGGTGACGTGGATGGCTTCTGTCACTGTTCGATCCTCCGGAACTCGATCACCCACACCCAAGGGTTCGCACCCCACGATCCGGGGCCGTTGATGGATTCCCACAGGTGTTGGCGTAGGCGCTGGCGGCTGGGCGGTAACTGAACCCACCGATTGCCTCCATCAAACGCCCGCTGCATCCAGGCTCCCAGGCGGGCTTAACGCCTTCCGCCAGCGCATCCGCTTCACTGATCGCCTGAAGCCTCTGCACACGAACGTCGGTGATCTTCAACGTGATGCGTGAGATCAGACGGGGCATATGGATCGACGGATGCCACTTGTAGCCCGCGTCCCATTGGTCGCCGTCAAAACCACCATCGGCGCGGTAGAGCGTCAGCGAGTCCTCGGGGTCGTGATAGAACGTTTCCCGCACCCACAGCCTGTCACCGGGCTGGCCGTAGGGGCAATGCCTTGACCATCCTGCCGGGCCCTCAGGACTATTGCTGATGGTGCTCGACCAGCTATTTGCACTCCACACCCAATCATCCGGCTGAAACGGAAAGTAGCTTGGGTGACTCGGGTCAGGCTTGAGCGGCTGCGGCTTCACCACCCGCCGCGTCTGCGTCTTCGTGCCGGCGAGGATCGCGCGGACCATCGGGGCTGAGAAAAGGATGGGGCGCTCTTTCATCGCGCCTTGGCCGCCAGCTGCGGTGCGGGTGATGCGAGGCTGGCGACGTACTCGGCGCCGGCCATGTCCATCGGTCATGCTGCTTTCTCCCTCTGTTCCATTTCGACGAGCGCGCCCACGTTGGCCGCGACGATGGCGCGGGCGAGTGGTGGGCAGACGCTGTTGCCGCAGCAGCGGACCTGCTGCGTCTCGGCGTAGCAGTGGTCGCATGCAGGGCTGATCTTCGTGCAGCCGATCCACGGGTTGAACGTGCTGTCGGTCCATTCGATTGCAGATTGATCAGCCATTGCCGCGGGCCTCCGCAACGCCGGTCAGCACCGCAGACGGTCCCGCATACACTGCGCCGTCGTCCGGGTCTTTCCTCTGGTAAAACAGCCCGTGGCGGACGGCAAGCGCTTGGACGAGGGTCTCGCCCGCGGAGCATTCGCCTTCTTCCACGCCGCAGATATGGCGCAGATCGTCCGGCCATTGCCCCAGCACTTCTGTGGCGAATGCGCGCAGCTTCTGGAGGTGCTCTTGCTGCGTCTCCCGTTCCTTCCGGTGCGCGGCGCGCTTTTCGAGGGCGGTCTGGCAGTCGATGCAGCGGTCTGCGCCCAGCTCCTGGCGGTAGGGGCTGATGGGCTCCGCGCATTCGATGCACACGGCGCTGCCCTGGGTCTTGGTGCGGGCGGCCGCAGCGGCGAGCGCGTGGGCGCGGTGCATTTCCTCATGCGCCTGGGCGAGGTCGATGTCGTCGCTCATGCCTCACCCCGCATGCCTTCCGCCGTGGCGAATGCGGGCACCCAGCGGGCCTTGCTGAGGGCGTCGGCCGCGGCGGTGTAGAGCTGGGCGGGTTTGAGGCCGCTGATGGCTTCCCAGGCATCGGGGGCGGCCTGCTCGACGGCGGAAAGGGTCTTCTCGCGGCCGTAGGACTTGAGCCAGGCGGCAGACGGCTGCCACCACTGGGCGAAGTCGCAGTCCTGGTCGTCGGCGCACGCGCTGAGAATGCTGGCGACGGTGCTGCGTGCGCCTGTCGGCAGGTTGTAGCGGCTGTTGGTCTCGGCCGCGTCCGGGTCCGCGATCGCATGGGCCATGCAGTCGGCCAGGATCTGCAGCAGCTCAACCTTGGGCTGGCCGATGTACCAGGACAGCGGGACCGTCTCGCGCATGGCGTTCTCGTCCCGCTGGCAGGTCTGCACGAACGGGCGGCGGCGCGCTTGGGCGGATGCCAGGGTGCGCCCGTTGATCTCTTCCTGGATGGCCTCCGGGCGCAGCTCGGGCGGGCAGCGTTCCACGGTGCCCAGCCACGCTTCCGGCCGGAACCAGCGGGGCATGCTGCCGTGCTCCAGGCCTTGCAGCGGGCCGAAGATGGCCGCGTCCCAGGCCTGCGCCAGCAGTGCCAGCGCCAGCTGCGTGCTGCCCTGCACCGCCAGCGCCGCAACGCCGCCGCGCACCTGGGCGATCTCCTGCGCGCACTTCACGGTCAGCTCGGCGCGGGCGGGCGGCGGGCCCTTGGTGGGCTCCGGTGCCGGGCTGTCGCCAGTCTCCGCTGCGCGCTGCTTGCGGGCCTCGATCAGGTCGCTCTTGCGCGCAACGTCCTCGATGACCAGCGCGCCGTCATACCCGATGAAAAGCATGCGGCCGATTGGCACGCCGTCGGCGTGGTGCTCGCACTGATCCATGAGGGCCGCGATCTGCACATCGATTTGCGCAAGCTGTGCGCCCAGCGATTCGTCGTCGCCCTCGGCCTGGATGGCCTCCTCAAGCTCGCCGGCGCGACGATTCAGCGCGTCCAGCTGGGCCTGCTGCTCCGGCGTGGGCTGGAAGTCCTTGAGCGCGCTGGTGACGTCGTGTGGGCGCGGCATGCCCGGGGGCACAATGACCGTGAACGCGGCACCTGCCGCCATCGCGGCGTCAGCGGCGGCCTGCAACTTGTCGGCCACCAGCTGGTCGAGGATGCCCACGTCCACCACGTCCGCGGTGCTGGCGAACAGGTCTTCAGCCACGCGGCCGCCGGCGTCCATGTATGCCTGCAGGCCGACGGCTTTCACGCGGCGATCGTCCTGCGGCACCACGCCGCCGCGCAGGCGCGCGCGCAGCTCGTGGGCACCCGGGATGCGCGGATCGGCCACGATGGCGCGCTGTTGCTCGGGCGTGCCGAAGGTCAGCGCTTCCATCTGCTGCAGGGTGCAGCGGCCCTGGCGGTAGGCGTCGATCACCTCCGGCACCAGTTGCGCCAGGCGCACGCGCTGGCGCACGAACTGAGCCGTGACGCTGAACTGCTCGGCGACCTGGTGCACGTCCTGGCCTTCGCCGATCAACCGCGCGAAAGCCTGGAACTGCTGCACCGTGTCCATGGGTGCGCGCTCCATGTTTTCCGCAAGCGATCGCGCCAGCGCCGGCGTCTCGAAGACACAGCAGGGCACCGGCCAGTCAGCGGGGATGGCGCCCTGATCCCGCAGGCGCTTCAGCGCGGCCAGCCGGCGGCCGCCGGCTTCCACCAGGAACAGCGGCGTGGCCTTCGGCAGCTCCTGATCCGCTGGCCATTCGTTCACCCACGCCGGTTTCTTGCCGCGGCCGGACCAGGTGAGACTTTCGTTTTCCGGGTGGCGAAACGCTTCGTTGTCGGGCAAGCGTAGCGCCGTCACCGCCAGCGGCGTGATCAGCCCAACCGCGCGGATGCTGGTGGCCAGCGATGTGACATCGCCCGGCGTCTGCCGGGCGTTGGTGGGCGACAGCCGCAGCTGCGCCAGGGGGATGTGGTTGAGTGTGGCCATCAGCTGGGGTCCGCGGGCTCGGCGGTGGCGGTCTCCACCTCGACGCCGGCCTTCATGGCGTCGATCAGATCGCGCTGGCTGGCCACGTCGA
>ERZ761584.447-NODE-447-length-13005-cov-7.315212_pt1 | contig 13005 bp, 20 predicted proteins | sample MGYA00512168_ERZ761584 | MGnify/ENA primary metagenome ERZ761584 (study PRJEB28899, sample SAMN03785564) | bioreactor sludge metagenome | biome: EBPR Sludge; feature: EBPR Bioreactor; material: 0.22µm filtered reactor supernatant | place: Saint Lucia: Queensland...
TGGAAACGGATTTACTAGAATTGCTGGTGCCGCTGGAGGTGGGGGTGGAGGTGGGGGTGGGTTGCTACTCGAAGCCCTGAGGCTCCAGGATTTTCAAAAGTGGATGAGGGAGAACTAAAATGCCTGCGACGGCCGGTTGGTATCATAAAGCACTCGCCGAGATTGGGGATGGAGATATTGATCTGAATTCCAACACGATCAAGGCGATGCTTGTTTCACCGAGCTACGTTTATGATCCCGATCACACCGTGATCGACAACGGGGCCAACAATTCCACCGACCCATCATTCAATGAAATAGTTGCCACTAACTACACTGGCGGTTTCGCTGGTGCCGGGCGGAAAACCCTCACGATCACCGGTGGGGCCACGGTGGATAACACCAACGATTACGGCTACTGGACGATCACCGATGTTACTTGGAGCAGTCTGGGAGGTGCCACCAATGCCACGGTCGGGGCTCTCATCCTTGTTAAAGAAATCACCAACGATACCGCATCCAGGTTGATCGCTTACCTCGGGATCACGAACCGGGCAACGGACGGAAACGATTTCCCGATCAACTTTAAGAGCGGGGCCGAGGGGGGGAATCTGCGGTTTTCCTCGGTGTGAGGTGATCGATGCCAACCAGTCAGGGAGAATACATTGCCGGGGCATTCGAACTTGCTTTCAGCGAGATTTCGATGTCGGGGGTGGCTACCTCGGAACCTGGGGTGGCGATCGCCTATGCCGTTGCTCTCCCTGCTGAGGTGGTGGGGGGTGGGGTCGAATCCTCGATTCCCGAGGTGGCGATCGCTTATGCTCTGGCTGTTTCACCGGAAGTGCCCGCCGGTGTGGTTTCCTCGATCCCCGAGGTGGCTGTGATGACCGCGATCGCGATCTCCCCCAGGTTTATTCCAAAGGGTCGGGCGATCCTGGGGGTATTCGGCATGGAGCCCACGGTGATCGCCGATGAGTGGGATATCGAGCCGAAGATCATCGCAAGTACCTGGGGAGCAGGAGTGCCGAAATAATGCCGCTTTTCAGGCTGAATTCAAACGATATCTATATCCTCAACCTCAGGCTTGCCGAGGATGATTCCGAGATCACCAATGCGGTGATCTCCGCATCGGGATACGATCAAACCCAATTTGAACGGATCGCCAACGGGATGACGGGGACTCCGATCACGGGGTTCTCGAACGTTACCCTGAGCTACAAATCTGCTTCCGAGATCCCGGGACATTATCGGGGGGCAATCGCCGCCACCGTGGGGCTCTCGGTGGGAACCCGGGTGTGGGTCAATTACATCGACGATGGGACCTACGGGATAAACGTCTGGGTCGAGTTGGAAGTGGAGCGGAGATTCGAGTGAACAGCAAACACTTGATAATCCTTGGGGATATTGCCCAACGGGTCCGGGATCTGGAGTTGGAAGGGATCGGGGACCGGGTGGTGGTGATGACCCTCGCTGATGATGAGAAGCCCGAATTATCGAAACTCCCGGCGATCGCCCTTTCCCCATACGGCTCTGAAACCCTGGAGCGAGCCACCAACGCCACCGATGATATCGGATTTCCTTCCCTGCTGGTGATTCTCGATAAAGCGGATCAGGTTCAAACCCTGCCAGAGTTGGATCGACGGTTATTCTGGCGGGAGCAGTGCTTCGATCATTTCCAAGCCAACCGATTTTCCGCCCCCAACGGGCTCGCTTATCACACCACCATCGAGCCCCAACCGATCATCGATGCGGGGGCGTGGTTCGGCAGGAATGTCTACGCCGGGGGCTTCACGATCCGAGCCCACTACCGCAACGTCAGGAGATCGGGAAATGTCTAGGCTCCCATCCCGAAACCCCCGCCCGGTGAGACGAGAGGAATTCAGTGGGTTTTTCGGAATCGGCAACGTGCTCCAACAAGTGGAGAACGCCCACCGGGATGCCGATTATTCCGAAGCCCTCGGTGGAATCCTCACCCTTTTGGAAGCGGCACACGGGCGGTTCTTCTCTGGACAGCACGATCCCGAGGGGCGATACTGGCCCGCGTTGGCCCGCTCCACGGTGAGGAAAAAGGGACATTCGACCATCCTGATCGATACCCACAAGCTGCGGGAATCCCTCACCGAGAGGGCTGAAGGATCGATCCGGGCGGTTTCTCACCGGGGACTCGTTTTCGGAACCTCGATCCCTTATGCCTTCTACCATCAGCACGGGACCGCCAGATTGCCCGTCAGGGCTCACGTGGGGATCGATGTCGATACTTTGGATGAGATCACAGGGATCATCGCAGACGAGGCCGTAGACGCTCTCAGGGGGTGATAAGATGGGAAAGAGCAAACCCGAACCGATCAAATCCGTCACCGGTGGAAATTCGATCCTGAGGGAATTCCGCAACGGACAGATTCTTTCCACCCCCGCCCCAGCCGAGAGGAAGCCGGTGGAGATCACCCGCACGGTGCTAACCGAAGATGGTCCGGTTGAGGAAAAGATTACGACCCACGAAATTCTGTGCGATGGGTGGAGCCACGATATCTACGGGCCGACGGGGGTGAAACTCGGAACGGCTCCCACCCTCGGAAGGGCTTTCCAAATTCTCAGGGGGGGAAGTAAAGGACCGCCGAAATGACCGCTTCCCTCGTGAATCAATGCCTCGTCGGGATCGCCGACGATGGTACCGCCATCGGAAGTTTCACCAACGCATTCGAGGTGGAGAGTTGTTCCGTCCGAAAAGAGGGAATTATCCTCGATTCCTCGGGAATCCGGGGCACCCGGGCCCACGTGTCCGATCGATCCCGCAACGGTGGCTATTCGGTGGTCGGGGATGTCGTTTGCCATCCCTCTCCCGCCCTGCTCGATATCCTGCTCCCTTACATCCTGGGGGCGACGGAATCGACCGATACCTTCGCCCTGGGGGAAACCCTCGATTCATTTGAATTCGCCCTGTTGGTGAATTACGGGCCGAAGCGGATTCTGTACGATGACTGCAAGGTCGCCCGGGCGGTTTTCAAATCCTCGGAAGGGGGTCACCTGGAATTGACTATGAGTGTGATCGGGAAAACCGCCACCACCTCGGCAACAGCATTCCCCTCGATCACGATCCCCAATGACGCTCACGATCTGCCGTTCCTGCATTCGGATGTCGCAGTATCGATCGCGGGGGTGGGAAGCCGGGTGGTCAATTCATTCGAGTTGACAATCGACAATGGGTTGAGAGCCCGTTTCGCCAACTCCCTCACCGCCACCGATATTCTCGAAACGGATCGGATTATTTCAGCTAAGTGTTCAATCCCGTACACAAGCAGCCCCGATGCCACCGACTTGTACGAAATGGCCGTGGCTGGTGTGGCCGCATCCTGGACGTTTACCAACGCCGACTCAACCGGGTTGATCCTCACCTTTACCGCTGGCCGGTACCAAGTCCCACCGGTTGGCCCCACCCTCTCCAGCCGCACCGATGAGGTGGTCCTGGAATTGGATGGGATGCTCCGCAAAGTGGATACGACCGGGGAATTGACCATCACGAACGATTCTGTAGCCTGATTTTCACAGGGGGGAGATATGACGCTTGGATATATCGACGACGGACAAACTCGGGATGGCTTTGTGGCCCCCGTGGAAAGATTACACCCCGCACTTCGCTTCCAATTCCGCCCCCTGCTGTGCACCGAGCGGGCGATCGTCACCGAGGCGGTAAGAAACGGAAGCGAGCGGGATGCCATGAACACCGCCGCCGCACTCATCGCTAACCGGGTGACAAAATGGGATCTGAAAAAGCCTTCTGGCGATCTGGTTCCCCTCACCTCGGAGCACACCATCAGGCTTCAACCAACCCTGCTCCTGAAGGTGTACGAAATCCTGCTGGGGAATCGGGCTCCCGATCCCGATCCCGAGGGGGATGGGACGGACGATCCCCACAAGCCGACTCGGGATCTACAGAACCTTTTGAGTGGGAAACCGCCCGAGGATTCGCAAGAGGGCCGAGAGGGAAACTGATCGAGGGGGTGCGGCTCCTGAAAACCCACCCCAAGGTTGCCACCCGGGATTGCGGACACTGTCTCGATTTCGTCTACAACGAGAACACCGGGAAGCCTCGGGTGGATCGAGAGGGAAACCTATTCCCCCGCCCCCGTGGGACCAACCCCCCCTGCCGGATTTGTCCGAAGGGTCCAACCCCCTTCAGCACCAAAGCCCTCAACCCGAGCAACGAACGGGCTTATTTCCACTACCTGGAATGTAAGGCGGTGGGGATCTTCCCGGATGATTCGACGGTACGGAGAACCGCTCTGCTGATCGGGATGATCGAGGAGCAATCCAACCGGGCCGAGTTGATCGAAACCCTGATGACCGTCCGGGGGACCAATGGCTGATACCATCCGGGACGTCACAATCCGAATTTCGCTGAAGCAGGTCACGGGGGAGAAACTCCGTGTCCCTGATCTCCAAGCAACCGAGCAGGCGGCGAAGAAAGCCGCCGACTCGATGGATCAGGTGGCAAAAGCCGCCGAGGGGGTGAAGGAATCCACCAAGGTTGCCGCCGATGAGATCAAACGGCTCCGGGAGTTGGATGAGGCGAAACTGAAAGCGATTGGGGTGGGGGATTCCTTCAAAGCGGCGGGAGAGGGGGCGTTTACCCTGGCTCGGGGTGCGGCATTCCTGTTTTCCTCGACCGATGAGGGATTCCAGAAGATGCTCACCAACGTCGCCAAGGTGCAGGGGGGTTTCGATCTGTTCAAAGGATCTTTTGAAACGGTCAAGGGGCTTACCGAGGGGCTGGTGAAACTCAAGGTGGCCACCGAAGCGGCTACCGTGGCCGAAGCGATCCAAATTGCCACCACCAAGGGGCTCACCGCTGCCATGGCCACCGCCCGAGGTGCGGCGATCGCAATGTGGACCGCCCTGGGACCGATCGGGGCCATCGCTCTCGCCATCGCCGCCGCTGGGACCGCAATCTACCTGGGCTGGAAGTGGCTCACCCACGAGGAAAAACCGAAGCGATCGATCAGGGAACTCCGCGAGGAAATGGAACTCTGGGCGGATCAGATTGCCGAAACCGCTGTGGCCCAAAAGGAAGCGGAACAATCCTTCACCCGGGCGTCCCAGCGAAACGCGATACTCGATAAGGAACTGGAGTTGCAGAAAGAATCCGCCCGCATCACCGGTGAGCAGATCGATGAGGAAAAGGAAATCGAGAAACTGCGGAAAACGGCGAGTGCTCAACTCTCGACCCAAACATCCCTTGCGAACATCGCGGCGGGTCATTCCCGGGAAGCCACCGCCTACAGCCAAGCCAACGTCGAGATCCTCAAAGCCCGGGTGGCATTCCAGGAGCGGATCGAGTTGCTCACCGATAAGCAACTCCAGACCGAAAAGGCCCGAGGGGATCAACTGGCGAAGGAAAAGACCGAGCAAGAGGGGCTCTTGAAATCCGTTCAGGATCGGATCAAAGCGGAAAAAGATGCCCTGCTCACCGCTGAGGCCCGATTCGGGCAACTCTCGAAGCGGGAGCAGCAACGGGTTTTGGATATCGGCACCCGAGGTGGACCGCAAACCCGGAAGGAAGCGGAGCTAGTTTCCAAGGCAGGATTCGATCAGGCTTCCACCGAGTTTTTCGCCGAGAGGGGGAGAGGGGGGGGATTCCAGCAGGCATCGAAACTGCTCGGGGGAAAAACCGATGACGATCTGCGGAAACTGGAGCAGGAAAGAACCCAGATCGAGGAGCGGCTGGATGCCGTGAAAGGGAAGATCACCAGCAACCAGCAACGTCAACTCTCCCTGATCGAACGGGTGGTGGAAGAACTCGAAAAGGTGGATAAGGTTGAGGCTCAGCTAGCGGAAATGGAGCGGAAATTGGTGATGCGGAAAGCCCGAGAGGAAGCCCTGAAGAAATGAGCACGATCCTCGCTTATGGTGGATACTCCCACGCTGCCGATGAGGTGGTGCTTCGATCGATTGAGAAGTCCAAGGCGTATGGCCCCCGAGGTTATGCTACCGAGTTTGTCGAAACCTGGACTTTCGAGGGGATTCTCCAGGCAGCAACCCCCGCCGCTCTGACAACGGCAATGGCTCAACTTGAGGAGGCCTATTCTCGATCCGGTCAGAATCTCATCTTTTACATCGACGGCACCGCCACCCGGCATTTTCTACTCAACTCGGGATCGATGGGTGGTCCGATCGTGACCAGCTTATCGTGGCTTTCTCAATTCAGTGCGGAATATACAACCTTTCGCAGTTATTCGATCACGGTGACGGCCAGAATTTCCCAGAACGAAGATGAGTTGGTCGAATTCCGGGAGCAACTCCAATCGAGCGGTGGGCTCCCAGACTACAGAATCCACCGGTTGAGAAACGGACCACCGATCGTGCAGCAGGTGAGCCCCGTGACCGAGTATCGGGCGGTTCAGTCAGGTTTCGCGGTGGGGTGGAGCCGGTACCCTTCACCCCCCCCGCCGCTTTTCGGATCGGGAAGCCCACCGCTGAAGGATGCCCAGATTCAACGGGAAAGCCCCGAGGTTTACCGTGGGGCCAGGATCAATTTTCGAGTAGCATGGAATTACGTTTTCGAGGCACCGTACACCCTGTTCGGGCGATTCCCGACCACTCGATAGGAGCGAATAATGGCAACGAGACGATGGAGAGGGGATGCCGTGGCGATCGCCCAGGTGGATACGCTCACCCCGGGTGGCACGATCGGCACAGCAACCTTTACGATGACGATCAATGGGAAGGATGTTACGTATACCGCCACCTCGGGGGAAGCCGTGGCTATGGTTGTAGCCGGTTTGGTGGCCGCTTGGAATGCTTCCGAGATCCCGGAATTTGCCGAGATCACCGCCGTCAATTCCACCACCCACGTCACCCTCACCCACGATACCAAGGGGGTTCCGTTCACCGTCACCTCATCGGCCTCGGGATCGGCTACCCTTGTCCAAGCAACCACCACCTCAGCCACCGGGCCAAATCATTTCGATAATGCCGACAACTGGACCGGGGGAGCGGTACCGGTGGATTCCGATGCCGTGGTTTTCGATTCGGGAAATGTCTCGTGCAAGTATGGGATTTCCCAGGCCGCACTCACCCCCGCTTCCCTCACGATCACCCAGGGCTATACGGGAGAGATCGGGCTCCCCGAGGTAAACGTGACCAACGTGGTTGGTCATTATCGGGAATACCGCACCAAGGCTCTCACGATCTGTGCTTCTGGGGACTCCATCAATACCGCCGTGCGGATCGGGGAAGGGGATGGGGTGGGATCGGGCCGGTTGAGGCTGAATTTCAATACCGGGCAGATCACCGCCACGATCATCAACAGCGGACAGCGGGCTTTGGAAGGGGAACCGGCGATCCAAATCCAGGGTACTCACGCATCAAATGAATTCAACGTGATGCGGGGGGATGTCGGCTTCGGATTCTTCGCCGGTGAAACAACCACGATCGCCACCCTGAGGGTCGGTTGGATCAACAACCAAATTGGGGACGCCCGGGTGGAAACCGGTTCAGATGTCGGCACGATCACCACCCTCGAGCAATCCGGGGGAGAACTCACCCGCCGAAGTGCGACGACCACGTTTGACATGACGGGTGGGATCTGCCATTACATCGCGGGAAATATCACGACAATGAGCCTGGATTCGGGGCAGGTGTTCTACCTCGGAACGGGGACCATCACCACCCTCAACCTCGGCTCCGGGGCCGATATCGATTTTCGCCGCGATATGAGAAACCGCACTGTCACTAACGCCAATTTTTATGAGGGCTTTGCGGTGCATGATCCTTTCGGGACCGTCACGTGGACAAACGGGATCGATTTCATCAGGACCACCCCGGCAGACGGGACTTTTGAAGTGCCACCCAACCTTACCTGGACACCATCGGCGATCTGATGCCTCAGCAGACTTCCGCTGTGATGCTCTTCCCCGGTATCGACGGGGTGATCTCGGGGAGTTTCACAATCTCCCACGGAATCGCTCCATCGGTGGCTCAAATCGAAGTCCCCCCATTCACCCAATTTGAGACCGAGGTGGGCACCCTCAGGTTGATCGGGGACGGTGGCTCGCTGGATTTCCCCGGATGTCGGATCGAAAAGGTCACCCAAGCAGCCAACGACAATCTAATTATCACCATTCTCGATCGTCGCTGGCGGTGGCGATTCGGGGGGGCTTTCGCTCTGCTCAATGAACGCACCGAGGATGGTGGGTTGCGGCCCGGGAGCGAGTATGCCCCCCAGGATATCGCCCGGGAATTGCTTAACCTGATGGGTGAAACCGGGTTCGATATTGGTGATCTGCCGAATGAAACCCGCCCGGAAATGCGGTTTATCGGCAACAATCCCGCATCAGAATTGGAGTCCCTATGCTCTTCCCTCGGTTGCTCCGTGGTCCTGTGGCGGGATCGGGTGGCGATTCGACGGTTGGGGCAGGGTGGATCGCTCCCAAACAACCCGCTGCAGAGCGGCCAACCGGTGATCGATATCCCGATCACCCCCGATTCCGTGGCCGTGATCTCGGGACCACGGGATTTTCAGGCGATGTTTTCCCTGGAAGCGGTGGCCCTGGAAGCGGACGGAACGGTAGTGCCGATCGAGGAAGCCAGCTACCGACCGACCGATGGATGGGAAACGGAATGGCCCGAGGATTTCGAGGGAATCGAGGATGAAAAAGAACGGGCTTTGGCTCTGAAATCGGTGTTTCGCTGGTACCGGATCAAGCAAGAGGTGGATAGTGATGTGGTTCTGGATGGTAGACCATTCGGGGTTTCCGAGGATGTGCAGAAACTCGATCAGATTCTCCCGATCCTCGATGGGCTGAATGAGACGGAAACACTCCCGGACGGCTCCGTGCGGCCCAAGGGGGCCAAGGTGGAAGGGCTGCTCATGCCGGGTGACGAGGAATATGCCAATCGCTATGGTCCGGTGAAAGAGAACTTCTCGATCGATCGGGAGCGAGGGTTGGTGCAATTCTCGGAACCGCTTTTCCAGATCAAGAGGAGCGGGGATTCGGATCATCACCACCCCGCCGAATTGTATCTGACATGTCGTTTCAACGTGAAGCAGGAAAGCACCAACCAACTATGGCGACACCAATTCACCCGTCCCTCGGGTGGTCGACGGTGGGGCACACCGCCGCAGATTGAAAGCCGTTTCGATCTGATCCCGAAATCCACAGCAAGCTATCGGGAAGGATCTGAACGCCGCCCCCCCAGGCGGGAATCGATCGCCGATAATACCAGCGAGATCGAGAGGGATCTGGCCCGCCATGCCGATGCCATTATCTCCGGCTTCCGATGGGCAGCCGGTGAGGTGCGGACCTGGGTGGGTTGGTGGGCGAATTTCGCCTTGGATGGGGCGATCCGGCAGGTGACCTACACTTTCGGGGAAGGGGGTTGGTTCACCTCGATCGCGATGAACACCGAGGAAAGCAGCTTTCTCGCCTCAACCCTTGCGGAGCAACGTGCTCTGGATGCCGGTCGACAACGGCAAAAGGATCGGGCGATCTGGCTGGAAACTCACCGCCGAAGCAAGGTGTAACATGCCCACCCGATCATACCTGACCAACCAAATTTGGACCCCATTTGTCAATGCGACCCAAAAGACAATCCCCCCGATGAGTTGCGTGGTCATCACCGGGCAAAAGGAGTCATCGGGGGGGCGGAACGTCCCGAAAGCCGAATTGACGGCGTCGGATTATGGCTTTGGTGCCCAATGGCTCCACCGGATCACGTGGCACCAAGCCACCCCCCCAGGGAAAACGGGGCGATTTTGTCTCCCCCTGCTGACCCCCGTGATGGCGGTTTTCGATGATGAGGATGGGACACCAGAACCCGGTGAACTCTGGGGGCCGATCAAGGATGGGGCGAAGTTACGTAAAGCTGTCGGGGGCTACCGGATCATCGGGAAACCGAAGCGAGGGGAACGAAACGATTATGCACGGCTGGTGCTCTTCGAGCCTCTTATCACCGTCCGGGGAACCTTGACCGAGGAATTGGAGGAAGATGGGGAAGCCCTTGTGAAGCCTTATAAAATGAGCACCGATGAGCCTGATGAACAGCACACCGCCAGCAAATATCATTTCAAAGTAATTGAGGATCTTGGAACCTCGGTGCCGATTGCTGAGGATACGAGGATTCGGGCAATCTGGGATACGGGGCGGCAGAAATTCGCCGTGGTCGCTGCCGGGTGTACCTGATGGTTTACCAATACAACCCCTGTGATCCCTGCTGTGGTGGTTGTGGATACTTCGATCCATTCGATGTTTTCACCGGTTGGATAACCACCCGGGATGCCTTTACCACCACCGGTGGAAATCTGCTGCTCGAAGATGATGTGGCCCGTGCATATCGTGATGTCCGCAGGGTTGATGACGAGGGGAATTTGACCCCATTCACCGTCTCATCCCGAATTGTGATACCCTCGGAAAAGACCGGGATTTTCATTTCCGGGCTGTATGCGGCTTGGTTTGACGAGAGTTGGAAAGCTTGGGTTGCCACCTGCGATGCTACGGGACAGATCACCGGCACACCACAACAAATCGGAACGATCGCCAGCAGTTTTTATGACTTCATAAATCTTGCCGTCACGGTGAAGCAAAATGGGCAAGTAACAGTCTCGGCATACACAACCACAGTTGGAGGACATCGAAACGGGATCATTGTCACGAGTGGACAAGTATGGGGATTTTCAGGTGAGCCAAATGTTCGGATTGGCATGATCGGTGATGCCCGAGGAAGCGAATGCAAATGGAGTGAAATCTCGGTACGATGTGTGGGATATGCTGGATGCTCCGGTTGCGGTGGGCTCATGCCTTTTGAGTACGAGGTGCAAGTATCTGGAGTGACGGCCAATAATCCGGTTTTTGGGACGTGTCAAACGGGACATACCTGCACCGTTGCCAACGGCACCCACCGGCTGCAATACGATTTCGGAAACACCGGACCAGCGAACTGTCGTTGGTTCACCTTCCATGCGGACACGTCCATATTCTATGCCGAATTGAATTTCTATGTGAACGGGGCATATTTCCAGCAAGCCGTCGGTGGGGTGGTCTACAGAATCTACTCTTACGCCTCGATCTTCATACCAAGCTGTCAATCTGCGGCGAGTTTCTGGTGGACCCAGGGAGAAGCCTGTCATCCAACCATGCGGTATGATCTCGCCGCTACCATCTCCATTCCAGGGAATAAGCGGTGTATTTTCCCGGACCACGTTATGGTATCTCGAATCCAATGAGCCCCACCTGTAAGCACCGAGGAGCCCGGCAACTCAACCTGATCGAGTGTCGCTCCCCCTGCTGTGATTTCGCGATGGTCGGTTTCGCTCCGGTCGGGCTGTGCGAAATCTGCCCCGTGGCCGATCTGGATGCTATCCCCGAGGGAATCGCCCCCCCCAACGAACTTTGGTTTCACCTCAATTCGCCCGATCGCCCCCGGGTGCCTCAGGAAACCCCCCAGGAAAGCGAGAAACGGCTCAGGATTGCCTCGTGTCTCAACCGAGGGAAAAACCCCGTGCGGGTGGGAACGTGCAACCTGTGCGGCCTGAGGGGCCAACCATTCGATATCTATCCCTGCTCAATCCACGGGGAATGCTCTATCCGGTATTACGACCGGAAGATTCACCCCTGCATCGGGTGCGAGGATGCCCAAATCCCCCCCGATCTCCCCGGGTGACCCCACCCCTCTCCCGAAATCCGAAAATAATTTCTCGATTTGCGTTGATTTCCAACCGATAATCCTTTAAGATTATTCCGTGGGGTGGAAATCAACAACGAATCGAGGGGAGAGAAATGAGCGATCAACCGAAAATCGTGATCCATCCAACGTACGCCCCGACAATTCGCCCGATCGAGCAAACTCACCTGAAGGGATGGACGCTGTTGGCTCGTGGGCAATATGCACCCTACCCGAAACGCCCTGACCTTCCGATGTCCACGTATTACCGATTCGGGGTGGTTTCCTTCCCTGAGCCGCTTTCAAAGGAAGATTGTGAGCGATCGGGTGTTTTCCCGTGCTCATACGCCGGGCCGTAAGCCGAAACCCCCACCCGGGGGTCGATCGGGGATGGGTTCCCCGATCCTGATGAGGCAACCCAATTTCAGATCGAGGGGTGAGGCGATGGTGAAGGTGATGCGAAACGGGGTGTGGATCGAGATCGGGAAGGGCTACGGGGCTCCGAAGGAAACCCCACCGGCCAAGCCGATCGGATCGAGGGATCAAAGGCTCCTGGGTGCGATGCGGCGGGATGATTTCCGTGCCGTGGATCAGGTGCTCGATGAGATCACCGACGAGGAAATGGACGCCGATCTCCAGGCGTATTACGGGTTCGGATCGGAATCCCGGTTGCCCGAAAGTGGCTACCGGACCGGGTTCGCTTTTTGAAAGGGGGGAGTGATGAACGAGAAACCAAAAACGCACTATTACGTGCTTTGTGATCCGATCAACCCTCATGCCAGGGCCAAGGATATCGCCAACGCCCGGTTGATTGCCGCCGCACCAATGTTGTTGGAAGCCGCACAGTTGATGGTTGAGGGTGTGTTAATCCGCAAGCATGGATATGTCGTCACAAAAGACACGCCTGATATTAAGCGATTGCAACTGGCGATCGATCAGGCATTGGGAAAGGGGGTGGGGAATGAGCGTCAATTATGATTTGCTGCCGGATCATTGCCGCGAAGGGATGCGGCTTTGGATTGAGAACGGAATACCGCCCGGGGGTTTTCTCCAGGCGGTGCTCAGAAACGATTTCTTCGAAGCCATCGTCCGGGCGGATTCGATCAACGAGCACCACCTGAGGGCGTATGCTCAATTCCTTCACTATGAAGCCCCCCCGGATTGCTGGGGATCGGAGCAAAAGGTGATCGCCTGGAGCGAGAGGATCAGTTGCTCGATGATCTTCGCCACCGGGATATGGATCACAACCGTTAATTGAAGGGGGTGGATGATGACTTTTCAGCAGGTGATTCAATCCAAGGATCTGCGGGTGTTGGCGGCGTTCACCCTGTATCTCTCGGATATTCTCGGTTATCAGTGGTTCGAGATCAA
>ERZ761584.448-NODE-448-length-12990-cov-9.396444_pt1 | contig 12990 bp, 16 predicted proteins | sample MGYA00512168_ERZ761584 | MGnify/ENA primary metagenome ERZ761584 (study PRJEB28899, sample SAMN03785564) | bioreactor sludge metagenome | biome: EBPR Sludge; feature: EBPR Bioreactor; material: 0.22µm filtered reactor supernatant | place: Saint Lucia: Queensland...
CCCCACCCGGCGTGCGGAGACATCAATGCGAAGGATTCTCTTGGGGCTGGCGCTCTTCTCGGTGCTGGCGAGCGTGGCCTACGCGGCTGGTGGGAGCGCGAACGCTCCGCTCTACGTGCGTCCGTGGCAGGGCGACACCCGCGACTTCAAGGAAGTCACCTGCACCACGACCGGCGACGTGGCTCTCGTTACGGCAGCAGAGGCCGCCAACGCCATGTCGATCTACTTCTACAACACACACGGGTCGAACTTCGTGACGCTCTGCCCACGAGCGGCAGCCTCGGCGCAGTGCAACGACGCGACGGACGGCTTCACGCTCAAGTCCGGTACTGGCTTCACATCGAACGTGTCGGTCGCTGGGGCGTGGTCGTGCAAGGGTGACACGACTTCGGTTGTGGTCGAGGTCTACATCGAGCGCGACTACGGCACGTCGCCGAACCCGACGCCCACCCCGCTGACGTAATCGGAGGGCGCGTGTCAGGGCTGGTACGCGTTCTTCTAGGGCTAGTCGTCCTCGCTGCTCCCTCGGCAGCGGGGGCGACGATGCTCTGGAACAGCGGTGGTGGCGTCACCGCGAAGACCTGTTCGGCGGGTGACTTCTTCACCGCCGTGGACGGCAGCGGGAACTTCACCTGTTCCACCGCGTCCGGCTCTGGTGACGTTACTGCAGTCGGCGACTGCGCAAGTGGTGCGTGCTTCGACGGCACGACCGGCACGACGCTGACGTTCAAGAACGCGACCTCGGGCACCATCGCCGTCACTCCGGTTGCGGGGGCGCTCGGCACGCGAACGATCAGCCTACCTGCCGAAACGGGCACCGTCTGCACGACGGGCAGCATCTGTTCCGGTGCTGTGACGTATCAGGCCGGTCCCCTGTCCGGGGACGTTGTCACCAGCGGCGCGGTAGCGACGATTCAAGCCAACAGCGTCGCGCTGACCACGGACACGACCGGCAACTATGCGGCGGGAGACGCGGAGGCTGGCAACGCGACGGGCGTGGCCTGCACTGATTGCGTGGCGCTCACGACCGAAACGACGGGCAACTACGTCGCAACGATCACGGCGGGTGCGGGTATCAGTGGGTCGAGTTCGACGGAAGGCGGCACGCCGACGATCGCGTTTGACTACACGAACACGCTTGCCAGCAACTCGCTCGCCGCGAGCAACTGCGTGATGAGCAGTAGTGGTTCGGGCGGAATACTCTGCGAAGGCACGACAGCGGACGGCATCGAGACGTTCATCACCGTAACCGACCCGACGGCCTCGGATAAGACCATCACTATCCCGAATGAGACAGGCACCGTCTGCACGACGGGCAGCATCTGCGCGGGCACGGTGCAGTATCAGGCGGGGCTGTCCGGCGGCGACGTGACGACCACGTCGGGCGGCGCTTCGGCGACGATCGCCACCGGTGCCGTGACCACGGGCAAGATCCTCGACGCGACCATCGCGCAGGTTGACATCGACGACACGCAGACGCTCGCTGGAAACCCGGCGAACGGCGACTCGTCGGTATGGTTCGCGACGACCGGGCTCATCTGGGAGGGTGCCACCAGCAACTCGAACGAGGGCCTGCTGGTTGCGGCCGACGTGGGCGGTGATCGGACGTGGACGCTGCCGGATGCCTCTGGGACAATTGCCGTGTCCGCCTCTACGCCGCTCACACTCAACGCGACGACGGGCAACCTGACCATTGCGGACGCGGCTGCAGACTCGTCCACCAAAGGGGCGGTGACGTTCCCCTCGACGCACTTCACCTGCACGAGCGGAACCTGCTCCTTGCTGGCGTCGCCCACCTTTGGTGCGGCCTCGGGCACGTCCTACACTTGGACGTGGGATCTCTCTTCCGGCACCGACCCGTCGCTGATCTTCTCCACCGGAGCGGTGGCACTTGGATCCAGCACGGGGCTGTACGGCTCCACGTCGTCCAGTGGTGATCTGAACCTCTTCAGTACAACCCACGCCACCAAGGGGCAGATCAACCTCGACGATCAGGTCGATCTCTGGCCCTCGGTTGCCGACCTAACCACGGGCAACAACAACACCGCCGTCCGGTTCAATTCGTCCACCTTCGACATCTCGGGCAACGCCGTGTTCTCGCTGCTGTCGGCAAGCTCGACGACGACGATGACCGGCACGCTGTCGGGCAACCTGTTCCCGTACTATCTCGGCCTCGACTTCTCGCCGACGACGACCGTCACGGGCGACGCTGTGTCCGCGTCGTACCAGTACGCCGTCCGCATGGGCGGGACCAGCACGACCACGGCGGCCACCCACCTCCCGATCGTCGGCGGCTTCCTGCACAATCGCACGTACACCACGAGTCAGGTGAACGGGTGGGTGCTGGGTAGCGCCTACGCTCTCGACGATCAGCCGATCTTCACGCAGACCTCGGCGAGCGGCACCCAGCAGATGGCGGGGCACTACTCGCTGTACCACCACCCAAGTTTCAACAGTAACGGGTCGAACCCTTCTGCCTTCACGGTGTCGAATGACTTCACCGTGCTGCACGGCAACGTCTACACGGCGGCGGCAGGCAACACGCTGACCATCACCGCGCGCGGCGGTCTCAAGTACGACCCGTACACGACGACCGGCTCTGGCACGGTAGCGGTAACGGACGACACGGCCGTGACCTGCGGGGCGCTGGCGGGGGCGACGACCTCCTCCTGCATCAAGAGTGCGATCACGGCCAACTCGGCGCGCTACTTCCTGAACGACACGGGCGGCGCGCAGTCTTCGCTCGCCGGCAAGTTCACCACGTACAACAACATCACGACGGCGGGGACGGGCCTGCCGATCATCACGGGTGAGAGCGGTGTGTCTGCCACTAAGACCGCCGACTTCACTGCGCTGTCCTATACGCCTCCCGCGACCGCCGGTCGCTACCGCGTCGAGCAGGTGATCACGACGACCTCGGGAACGAACACCGGGTCGTTCCAATGCACGGTGGGCTACGTCGATTCGCAGGGCACCACGCACACCGCCGACCTCATGCCGATGGTGAACCAGACGGGGCTCTGGGCGACCGCGCTGCCGGTCGTGGCTGGCGCATCGAAGGAATGGCACTGCGGCCCGACCTACATCACGATCAACAACTCGGCGACGGCGATCGTGCTGAAGGTGGACGTGACCACGGGCACCGTCAATTACACTGTCGCCGCATCGGTGGAGCAACTCGGATGAACAAGATTTGGCTTCTCGGCGATTCGATCACCTACCAGTACGGCACGTACTTCAAGCCGCAGTGGGAGGCGTCGCATCCCGGCGACATCGTCACGGTGCTCGGCGTCGGCGGCGAGACCTCGCGTGGTGGCAAGACCCGCGCGCTCGGCCTGCTCTCGGCCGCGACTGACTTACCCACCGTGGCGGTGTTGTCGTGGGGCACGAACGACTGCGTGACGCTGATAGACCCGAACGATCAGCACATTGACATATCGGCGCAGCAGACCGCGGAGAACGTGCGCGACATGGCGCTCGCCCTCCGTGCAGCCGGTGTGCGCCCTATCGTGGGCCTGCCAATCGGCTTCCCGGCGGTGAGTTCCGTTCCGCCGGAGCCGCCGGAGTGGCGCATCCTCATGCGGAAGCTGACGGAGTGGTGCTCGGACCAGCGGCAGGCGCTGCGCCACATCCTGCGCCCGCTCGACATCGACTTCTTCCCGATGCCACGGCGCAACGAGGCGTCGTTCTGGGCCGACGCCTTCCATCCGACGTGGCCGAACGCAGAGGCCATCGTCGCGCCGGAGATCGCTACGGCGCTGACCGCACTCGGCGTCGTGTAGGGCGATGATCATCGAGGCAGCAGCATGGGGATTCGCGCTTGGGTTCGCGCTCGCGTTCTTCGCATGGAGGCTCACCAGATGAACCCCACGTCGAAGCTGATCGAGCCGTGGATCGACGCCGTGTTCCTACACGGTGCCGTGAGGTAGCCCATGACTCATCGACCGGTGTTGTTCGTGACGACGCTGCTGCTTGCGGCGCTGTCCCTGTTCATCCTGTGGGGTGCCGCGCGCGCGGACTTTTCGCTGCTGCCCGAGTCGGCGAAATCGAGCCTCGACCGCTGCTACCGGCGCTGCGAGAAGAACAACCCGCCGATCCCGAGCCCGCAACCCACGCGTTCCCCTGCCCCGACCATCGGTAAGGCGTGCGACTACTACGTGAAGGACAGCCGCACGATCACGTTCGCGGTGCAGTCCGAGCCGCAAGTCGTCTGCATCGACCCGCCATCGAACCCGAGCCCGTTCGTCGAGATCAGCACGGTGAACGCGGGAAACGCCTCCTGCGCCGATTTCTGGCTGCAAGCCTACAGCCCGAACGGCGCGATCACGGACCCAAGTATCGGACCCCAGCCCGCTGCCATCCTTCGGCGCGTGCCCGGTCGGTACTACGCCGCCGTCGTGCTGCGTCAGGCCAACAATACCGCCTGCGCCACGCTCACCTTCACGGTCAGGTGATGCCGCGCGTCGTCAACAAGGCGGGATTCGACCTCGTTCGCGAGTTCGAGGGCTTCTGCCCAGATGCCTACCGCTGCCCGTCCGGCAAGCTCACCGTGGGCTTCGGGCACACAAAGGGCGTCACACACGAGACGCAAGTCTCTCGCGACGAGGCCGAGGAGCTGCTGCGGGAAGACCTGCGCGAGGCTGGCGAAAAGGTCTCGATGCTGATCACCGTCCCGCTGAACGACAACCAGTTCGCGGCGTTGTCCAGCTTCGTGTTCAACTTGGGGCCGCTGGCGCTCCTGCAGTCCACGCTGCGAAAGAAGCTCAACCAGGGCGATTACGACGCCGTGCCGGAACAGCTCAAACGCTGGACGAAGGCACGCCACCCCCACTCGGGAGAGATGGTCGATCTCCCCGGCCTGATCCGCCGCCGCGCTGCCGAAGCGGAACTCTGGAGTACCCCAACGTGACGGAGATCATCGGATTTCTGAAGGACTCGAACCTGCTGACGCCGAGTATTCTGGCGATCTTCATGGCCGCGATCTTCTACCAGCAGAACAAGTCCATCGTGCAGCTACAGGGCGAGTTGAAGGCCATTTCGGCGAGTATCACGGCGGTCAGCCAGACCCTCGCCACGACGGTCGCGGTCCTGAGCCGGATCGACGAGTACGGCACGAAGGCCGAGATGAGCCACCGGGAGAACTGTCAGGGGCGGTGGGAGTCTCGGGACCGTAAGACTATCTGAACTTGCGCGATTCCTAGATCGGAGTAAAGGGGCGGAAAGATGGCTGTAGACCCTGAGAAGCTGTTTCTAGACGCGGCGGTTGCGCTGTTCGCCGCGTATCGCAGCGATGCGAAGCCGACCACCATTGCGGAGGATCTTGAGCGCGCCCTCGATGAGGCTGCGACGCTCCGCGATGCTTTGGTTCCGAAGGGCAAGAAGTGAAGGCAGCGTCCTCACTCCGCGATTACGAGAACGCGGAATTCGCGACGAAGCGAGTCGCGAACACGCTCCCGACGACGTGGAAGGAAGCCATCCGCGCCTACGTCGATGACCGCACGGAGCAGGTGAAGTCAATGCTGTTCAGCCTGTCGCACACGACGGAGTGGGCAGCGAAGGACATCTCGTACCAGTGCGCGGCGCTGGAAGAGATCTCGAAACGCCTGACGGACGACCTGAAGGGCGACAAGAAGCGGTTCGCGCTGAAGATAGCTGCCCCGGACAAGCGGGCGCAGTTGCAGCACGACATCGACTTGGCGGGGCTCCTCTGCCCCGTGGGCTGGCGGGAAGCCTACCTCCCGACGCTGCAGAAGATCCGCTCGGAGGCCGAGACGGAGATCCTTCAGCAGAAGAACATCCGCGCGAATCAGGCGCTGGGCTCCGAGGTGGACGAGTTGCTGCGGTTTCTGCAGCGCACCGAGGAGACGGGCATCAAGGCGCGCACGGAGATGGACCGAGAGAAGCGGACAGGTGCAGTCCGCGACCCTAGGCAAAGCGGAGCCGTGAGACTGGTCATGTAGGTGCAGCAGGATCAGAACCCGCAGGAGCAGCAGCCGCAGGCTGATGCCCCGCCTCAGTGGTTCCAGCAGTACACGCAGCAGCTTGGCGGCGTCCTCCAGCAGCAGAACCAGCAGATCGCCCGCCTCGCGCAGACCGTTGCACAGGGCTCGCAGCCTGCCCCGGTGAAGCCGACCATCCCTGCGCCGCCGCAGAGCGAGATCCGCGAGCGCATCCTCGGCACCATCGTGAACGAGCCCGAGCGGTTCGTCTCCGAGGTCGTCGGCTTCGCCGAGCAGCGCGCCGAGGCCAAGATGGCCGAACGCGAGATGCGCCTCCGTCAGGAGATGGAGTACCAGCGGTTCAACGAACGCTTCTGGGGCGAGTTCTTCTCCGCGAACCCGGAACTGCAGATGTTCCAGGGAGAGGTCGGAGCCGCGTTCCAGCAGACGGACCCGAACGCCGACTACAGCGCGCGTGCGAACTACGCCCGCGACGTGGTGCGGCAGAAGATTCAGGCTGCGCAGGAGGCCGCGAAGTACGCTGCCGAGGCGCAGAACCAGAGCCGCCGTGCGATGGCGGGTGCGCCGGGTCGTGGACCGGGTGCGCCGATGCAGGGCGATGTCGATCCTGACATGGACGAGGCCGAGCGCACTGCGGAGGCGCTGGCCGAGCGTGCGCGCTGGAGACAGAGCGTGCGTGGCGAGAACCTTCGCAACGACCCCGAGTACTACGAAGAGCGGAACAAGATGATGAAGGCGCGGAGGCGCGCGAACGCCGCCTGACGCGGCAACTTGGACGGGAGGTGGTGCCCTCCCAAAGTTGAACAGCGGAGCCGTGAGATTGGCAGCGCACCTTGGCGGCGCAGGGTTGGTACAGTAACGCGGCGGGCGCATACACCGCCAACAACAAGCTCTCGAAGAAGCTCCGCACTGTCGGTCAGCCGATGTTCCGGTTCCGGCAGTTCTCGGACCCGCAGCAGGAGTACGGTCGCAAGAACGGGAAGCAGTTCCTGTTCAACCGGCAGGGCAACCTGACGACCACGCTCGACGGTGCGTACCTCTCGGAAGGCGTTCCCATTCCGAAGAGCACCGTGGCGTACTCGCAGGGCACGCTCACCGTCTACGAGTCCGGCAAGGCCGTCGCGTGGTCCGAGCTGTTCGACTCGCTGTCGGAGATCGAGGTCAAGGAGCAGAGCATCGTCAAGTCGCTCGTGAACGACATGGCGAAGCAGCTCGACTACCGCTGCTACTCCGAGGGCGCGAACACGGCGGATGTCTGCTACATCCCGACCGGCACGGACGCGAATCCGACCGGAACGTGGGATCTGGACGGCACGCCTTCGACCACGGCCACCCGCCGCGTTCAGGTATACGACCTGAAGAACTGGTGCGATGCTTTCTCGTGGGGCGTCTACGGTTCGACGCAGTACGTCCCTGCCCCGCCGTGGGACGGCACGAACTACGTCGCGGTCTGCTCGATCTCGGCGCTCCGTAGCATCGGAGACGACCCGGAGTTCGAGAAGGCCAACTACTACGGCGACCCGGAGAAGCTTTTCTCGGGCGAGAAGGGGCGTCTTGGCGGTGCCTCGGCTTCGTGCCGCATGGTTGCCGACAACCACATCTCGGGCCGTCTGAGTGGTGCGTACTCGGACGAGTGTACCGTGTTCGCGGAGGATGCCGTCATCGAGGGCGTCTGCACTGCGGAAGAGGTGCGCGACGGTCTGCCGGGCGACCACGGCCGCGACCAGTCGAGTGCCTGGTACTACCTCGGTGGCTGGTCGAAGGTTTGGCCGGTCGCTGCCGGTGACAACCGCATCATCCGTGTCCGCTCGGCCTGATTAGGAACGAGCTAAGGAGAGCCTAAGAAATGGCAGAGCAGAGTTACGGTCACCTTCGGTCGGTTTCGGCGACCGCCACGATCAACCTCGCGAACGGTACGGAGGCGTATACCCACCCGATGTTCAGTTCGTTCCGCGTCGTCGCGATCACTTGCGTGATCAAGACCGCAGTTTCGGACGATGGCGTCGTGACGGTGTACCGCGCGACGCGCCCCGACTCGCTGACGAGCGCGGTGACGATTGGCACGTTCACCGTCCCGGTTCTCGCCTCGGGCGAGGGCACGGTCTACAAGTGCAACGTCTGGAGCGTGTCGGACACGACTCTCGCCCCCGGCGAGCAGATCGCGTTCGATCCGTCCTCGGACGGTGTCGGCGTCGTGTACTGCGGAGCTCTCGGCTACGAGTTCGAGGAGCCGCCCACCGCGTACGACAACACCTCGGCCACGCTGTTCGCGAGCATCGCGAAGCCGCGTAGCGGTCTGGGTTACGTCCGGCAGTTGGTCTTCACGGAGAGCTGATGAAGAACGACGGCGGATGCTGTCCCGGCAACACGCACCTGGAGCGGCTTGCGAAGGCTCGCTCCGGTGCGTTCGCCGGAAAGAAGTATCCCGACGACGGCTTCAAGATGGGCACCGGGGCTCCGTCCCCCCGCATGGCGGGACAGGGCTCCGGTATCATCCGCAAGTCGCCGATCGCGACGCCGCGCACGGGTAACTCGCCTTACGAGCGCCCTGCGCCGACGAAGCCGGGGTACGGCACTACGTGAGCAAGTTCCACGAAGCTCTCGGCATGAAGAAGTCGTACGGTCCTCGCACCGAGCGGCGGCTTCAGGAGCACGAGAGCCTGCGCGACTGGGCGCGGAAGGGGTATCGGGTCGTTGACACTCGCCCAAATGAGAGCCGCAGTGCAACGGAACCTCGGCCGTGTCGGGGTAACGACGACTGAAGATTCGGATGTAGACCGGATCATCAACCAGACGATCCGCGAGGACATCTGCGCGGATCACAACTGGTCGGCCATGGAGACGACCACGACCTCGGAGACGACCTCCGATGGCGTGGGCACGAAGACGTGGCCCAGCCCTTCGACGTTCAAGGACTGCGAGTGGATTCAGGTCCGCAAGGATTCGAGTTCCAACTACCGCTTCCTTGACGAACTGAGCGAGCGCGCGATCCTCGACCAGTTCGGCGAGCTATCCACCGAGGAGGGCTTGCCGTACTGCTGGGCTCGCAGCGGCACCAGCTACCTCCTGCGCCCGATCCCCGATGCGACGTACACGCTGCGGATCAAGTATTGGGCGTACCCGGCGGACCTGACCAGCAGCGACAGCAACTTCATTACGCTGTACTGGACGAAGCTGCTGGAGTACGGCGCGACGGCGCGTGGGCTGCTGTACTACGGCGAGAACGAGGCCGCAGCGCAGTGGATGGCGATGTACCGGGACGAACTTGGCAAGGCGATCTCGGTTGACCGGAAGATTCAGGCACCCGCGACGCTGACGTTGAAGCCGTCGATGGTGGCTGGGCGTCCGACGCCTGGTATCGCGTCCGGTTCTGCGTGGTACCGGCGCATCCGGGGTAGCTACTCTTGAGCGATCCCGACCTGATCCGGGCGCTGTCGGACCTGACGCTCGCCGTTCGCGGCGGGCTGCAGATGACGACGCGCAGCGCGTCCGCGTCCGACATCTATCAGCCGTTCATCGGTGACTCGATCACCGGCACGACGGCGGTAACGATCTGGACGCCGAGCACCGGCAGGCGCTTTGTTCTGCGCGGGTTCGCGATCACGGCGATCGTCAAGACGACACTCGTCGCAGCGAATCCCGGCACGCTGTATTTCCACGACTCGTCTTCTGCGACGGCGGTGATCTGTCCCGTGGGCTCGTTCGCGAAGCTCGCTGCGCAGGATACGGTACTCACGGGGAGCAACGGCCCGTTCACGATCGACCTCGGCACGGGTGTGCGCGGCACGGCGGTGGACACGACGCTGAAACTCGCGCCGTCGTTGAGCATCGGCGCAGGCGAGATTCGCTACTGCGGCGTCGTGTGGGGCGTCGAGGAGTCAGCCTGATGGCTGGCAAGGTTCGCGTCGTCGGGCTCGGCCCGCTGATGGGTGCCAACAGTTCGCGCGTCACCGACCGCGCGCTGCAGGGCACTTACATGCGCGGCAGCTACAACGTCGGACTGCGCGACAACGAGTGGTGGACGCGCAAGGGGCAGCGCCTCCTCAAGGCTCGCATCGCGTCGAGCGACTGGTGGTGGGCGTTCGACATCAACTCCGAACTGTCGGTGATCGCGAATCCATACTGGGCACTCGCATACGACTCGCTCGGGTTCTCTGCGCTCTACACGCCCGCGGTGACGGAGAGCATCACGTTCACCAACGGCAGCGCGACCGCGACCACGACCTCTCTTCGCGTCAGGGGGCAGTTGATCGTCGCGGACGTGACTTCGGGCACGGGGTTCAGCTCCGAGGTCTACGAGGTCACGGCAGCGGCTGGCGTGGGACCGTTCACGGTTACGCTCGATCGTGTCTACGAAGGAACGAGCGGAGCCAAGACGCGATCGTTCATCGACCCGCTCGCGCGCTACCTCGCGGGCACGGCGACCAACACGACCGACGTGGATCGCGTCGGCTCGTGCGTCGTGTTCGAGCAGCTCGTCTCGCACACTGCGGCCTCGATCCACGCGGCGAACCCGGCGACGACAGCGGGGCGCAGCTACCTGATCATCACCAGCGATCGCGGCGTGCCGGTGGCAATCGACTTGACGGCATACCTCTCGGGCACGCGCGTCGGTGTGCTGCGCACTTGGTTCTACAACACGGCACTCGGCACACCCGCGCAGATCGGCGCCGACTCCGCGCTCAACGCATCGAACAACCCGCGCGGGATCTACGCCGAGGTCTACAAGAACCGCCTGATGATCGGCTACGCCACCGACCCGAACGGGCTCTACGGCGACCGCACCATCTGGTACTCGCAGCGCGGCGACTTCCTGCTCTGGCACACCGGCATCGCGGGGCAGACGGCAGCACCGAACTTCGTCACGTTCGATGGCGAGGGCAACGAGATTGCCGAGATGAAGTGTCTCGGCGACGACCTGACGGTGCATCGCTGGTTTTCGCGCGAGACGCTGTCGGCGACGCAGTCCCTTCAGTCTCCGTTCAGTCGGCGGTCGGACTTCACGCGGCTTGGCATCCTCGACAAGCGCGGCATGACCAACCGCTGCGTGGTTGCGAACGGCCTGCACTGGATCTGGACGCCGCAGGGTCCGGCGGTCTGGGACGGTTCGCAAGTGAGGCTTGTTGCGCGCAAGGCGTACCGTGACCTTCTGGCGACCGAGCAGATTGACGGCACGTCTGCCGTCGTTTGCGGCCTGCACGACGAGCGCGAGCGGCAGATCATCTGGGTGCTCGACACCGACAGCAGCGAGCGGCACCAGGACGCGCTCCCGGCGAGCACGGCTACCTACTCGACAGTGCTGATTCACCAGTACGACACGGACGAGGCGTGGCTGGAGGATCACCCGGACATCGTCGGCGGCGGCATGATGACCAACCACCACGCCTCGATCGGCAGCGACGTGCAGCAGTTGCTGGTGTTCCGACCGGACGGGTCGCTGCTGGAGTTCCGTGGTCGCACGACGGCGAAGGACGCGGATGTCACAGACCCGGAGAACGGGACTGCCGACACGGTCAACGCACAGGTCGAGACGGGATGGCTCGACTTCGGGACGCTGGAGCGCAAGACGCTCACGCGCATCGACCTGATTCTGCGCTCGATCTCGTCATACAACCAGAATTGGGATCGCAACAGCGACCTGTCGTCCGGCAACTATTGGATCAACTGTCAGGTGTACACCGACTACGACGAGTCCACGGTGCGCTACACACAGGGGCGCGTCTACGACTCCACGGCAACGCGCCTGACGCAGTACGGCGAGAACCGGCAGGCGGTATCGTTCCCGCTGCTGCTGTCGCCGCGCGTCCACGGGCGCGTGTTCAAGTTGCGTTTCTCGAACGCGCTTACCTCTGCGGCGACGAGTGCCGGGCACATCCAGGCCCCGTTCCGCATCAGCGACATATTCTGCGAAGTCATCGACACCGAGAGCACCGTTCCGCTGACCGAACTCGGCGGGGCCGCGATTACGGAGTGAACCTATGTGGCCTTGGATGAATCAGGGATTCTCGCCGATGTACGGCATGGGCGGCGGCTTCGGCAGCGGTTGGGGCGGCTACCAGCAGTACCAGCCGCAGGCACCCAGCGGAGCCGATCAGGGCAACGCGCGCATCGACAAGCTGCGCAACCGCGTGAGCAACCTTCAGGAGCAGTGGAAGGGCGCGGGCACGGAGCAGCAGGCTGGCATTCAGGGCCGCATCGACCAGATGCAGGGGAGGATCAAGGGCCTGCGTCAGGACCGGCGTCAGGGCGATGGTCTGTACGCGCAGCCGCAGGGGCAGGCCGAAGCGGGGCAGATGCAACAGCAGGGCGGCGGACAGGACTACTGGACTGCCGCTCGGATGCGGAACGCGCAGCCGATGCCGATGGGCGGCGGCATGAACTTCGGTGGGATGCCGTGGGGCATGCCGAACATGGGCGGGATGCGGAACTGGATGCAGCCGCAGATGGGCAACTACAACCAGCAGGCGGGGCAGAACGAGATGGCGAAGGCACCGAACCCCGGTGCACAGCCGGTCGCGCCTCGGCAGGGCGGCACGCCGCAGTCGTACTACGAGGGCAGTCAGTTCAACACGCAGTTCGGCAACCTCGTGCCCGCGAGCGTCGGCAACGGCAACATCTACAAGCAGAACGGCAGCGACGGGCAGACGCTCTACCACTACGACCCGACCGCCGGATGGAAGTCGATGACGAATCAGGAGTACCAGGGATACAACAACCCTGCGGACTTCTATCAGGACCCGAACCAGTACGCGGCGCAGGCTGGCGGCAATCGCAACGACTACCAGATGCGCAACGGCATGTGGCAGACGCAGCTCGGCACGGGCACGTACCGATAGGAGCAGACGATGGCGATGGAACGATACAACCCCACGGCGCGCGCTAGTAGCCGACAGATGCCCAGCAATGGCGCTACCCCCGGCAATCTTGGTCAGGGCGATCCGGTCAACGGCTACCCTTTCGGCAGCACGACGCCGGGGTACATCGACTACCGCGACCCGTCGGTGAATGGGGCGTTCTACCCCGGCACGAC
>ERZ761584.449-NODE-449-length-12988-cov-4.837315_pt1 | contig 12988 bp, 20 predicted proteins | sample MGYA00512168_ERZ761584 | MGnify/ENA primary metagenome ERZ761584 (study PRJEB28899, sample SAMN03785564) | bioreactor sludge metagenome | biome: EBPR Sludge; feature: EBPR Bioreactor; material: 0.22µm filtered reactor supernatant | place: Saint Lucia: Queensland...
CGACGCCTGGATAGGCTGCGGCTGCTCGGGGGATGAGGCTGCGCCAGTCGGTGCGGCGTTCGTCGTCGTCTCCGCTGGCGCCGTCGCTTCCGGGTCCGCGCCGTCCTCGGCAGCGGACACGGTCCACCAGCCAAGCTCGGCCAGGATCGCCTCCCACTCCCCGTCGTCGGCGGCCAGCACGTTCGCGGCATCCATGTCCAGGCCGAGAATCACGGCTATCAGTAGGTCGCGGCGCAGCATGCGCTCGGCCCCGTTGACCGCCGCGAGGTAGGCGTGCGGTTTCATGGTCGCGCGGGCGTCGGCGTCAGGCTGCACGGCTTCCCAGTCGGCCCAGGCGCGCTCGACCTCGATGGCGACGGGCACGGGGCAGCTTGGCCCCTTGCAGTAGCCCGCCAGCGCGACGGTCTCGCCGTCCGCGCGCTCGACGGTGTAGGTGATGGTCTTCGGCACGACGTGCAGCACGCGCGCCCTGCCGGGCATGACCGCCAGGCCGTTGCGTCCACTCATGCGGGATCGGCTCCCACCGGTCGGCCGGCGCGCTCGATGCCCGCAAGCCGACGAACGGCCGGGCCAGCAGTGGCCCGGCCCCAGGCGTCAGGATCAGGCGATTGGCGTGATGTCGCGGATCGTGGCCACCCGGTTGCTGTTGTTCGGGTCAGGGAACAGCGTCACGTTGAACGGCGTGAGCGCCGCCGCCTCGGGGCCGAACGTCCACGACTCGGCGCCCGTCGGCTGGACGTACCAGCCGACCACGCGAACGGGCTCATCGTCCCCAGGGTGCTGGATATCGAACGCCATCGAGTAGAAGTTGTCCGCGACGGTGTTGCCCATCGCCCACTCGTCGTAGCCTCTAGCCGCCGTGGTCGCCGCCAGCGTGACCACGCTGCCCTGGCCCGTCGCGGTCACGACGCTGTCCAGGTCGAACTCCCCGAGCTGGGCGGTCATGGTCACGGTGCGGCCGGTCGCGGGGCGGAGCACCGGGTCGAGCGTCTGGTCCATCGCAATCGAGCCGCGACTGATCTCGGCAGAGAACCCGAGGCCGCCCTGCGTGTAGCCGCCGTCCACCCATGCGCCAGTCTGGCCGGCTGGGGTGCCCCAGGCGGTGCCCCAGGCGACGGTGTTCGCCGGCAGCGTGTTCGTGCTGTGGTAGTCCTTGTAGAACATCGCGATGTCGCGGGTCGCCAAAACCTTTGCAGCGTTGCCAGCCACGAGGTCAGCCCTCCTTCTCGGCCCGTCCGCTCATCGCGTCAGGGGCCGGCTATGCGCGGCGGATCAGTCGGCAGCCGGCGGTGCAGCCGGCTTCGCGGACTTCGGGTCGGGCGCGTCCTCGAAGCGGTGCAGGTTGCTCCGCGCGGCCAGGCGCAGGGCGTCGGCCTTCGAGATCGGCACCACGTCGCCGGGCGCGTAGGCCCGGCCGTCGATCACCAGCGGGTTCGCCCGCCCCGTGTACTTGAGTGCCATCAGTCAGCCATCCCAGGAAGATCGAATCGGGGCCGCGTGCCCCGCGCTCGGATGCGGTCGCGGTACTTGCGGGCCAGGCTCGAGGGAATTGGTTCGAGGATGCCCAAAGCCACGGCGGCGAGCTGGGCGTCATGGGCGTCGAGCTTCATCGCCCGTGCGGCCTCGGGGTGGTGCGTAGCGAAGTCGGGCAGTCCGTCCAGCACGCGGCCCACGCCGCCCGGGAGCGCCCGCCGCATGGCGTCCAGGCGCAGCCGCTCGGACGGCGGCAGGCCGTTCACGAGGGCCGGGTCACCAGCGGCGGCGTAGTAGGCGAGCAGCCCGCCCGTGATGCCCGAGAACGGCTGCTCGACGCAGCGCAGCGTCAGGTAGTCGTGCTTCGCGCCGCAGCCGCCCTTCTTCGGGTCGCAGACCAGCGCCTCGCCGATGCCGCCGTTGCCGCGGATCCGCACCAGGAAGTATTGGGAGGAAAGAATTCTCTGCTGTTCCTCCCACACGCCGGGCGATGGTAGAAACCACGGACGAGGGATTTCCTTCTTCAGAGTCGGGAGCCAGAGCGTATCGGCGGTCATGCTGGCGCTGCCCCCTGGTACAATTGAGGCAGCACAAAGCCCCCGCGTCCTGCGTCAACAGGCCGGGGGCGTGACACCGCGAGAGGGTCATTCCCGCGATGCAAGAGCAGTCTACCCCACCGTGCCCGCGATGCGGCGGGCCGAGAACGTTCTACGTCCTCAAGGCGCCGAGTGTCGCCGGCAGGCGACTCTACGTCTGCAAGCCCTGTAAGGCCGAAGCCGATGCGGCGTCCCACCATCGCCATCGTGAGCGCAGAAACGCCAGGAACTCGGCGTATTACCAGCGCACCAAGGAGCGATGGTCTGACTACTGGAAGACGCGCTACGCCAACGACCCTGAGGCAAAGCGCGAGCAGTCCCGAGCGTATGCGGCAGAGCATCCCGCTGAGGCAGCGGCCCGAGCCAGACGCTGGAACGAGCGGAATCCGGAACGCATTCGCGTTAGACAGCGAGCGAATGGTGCAGTTGCACGAGCATTGAAGCGCGGCGGCATCGGATTGATCGAGGCTGCCCATTACGACTACAGCCGCCCGCTCGACGTGCGGTGGCTTTGCCGTTCCTGCCACAGGCGTTGGGACCACGCCGACCCCAAGACGCACTGAACGCGGGATCTCCTTGCCGAGGGTGGGCAGCAGCAGCGTTGCAGCGGTCATGGGGTCGGCACTCCTGTGAACCTGACGATCAGCGACGCGACGGCGTACGGCCAGCGCGTGTCGGGGTCGATCAGTGCGTTCGGCCCGCCCTCCACCGCAACGCTCTGAACGATGGCGTGCGCCGCCGTGAACGAGGTCTGCTGGCGGTCCTGCGGCACGAGGTAGCCAAGCACGGTCCGCATCAGCGTGTTCGCGGAGAGCTTGTTCGGCCCGTAGCAGGTCAGGTCGAACCGCCAGCCCAGCAGCGCGGGGCCGAGCTCGCCAGGGCCACCGAGCGGGCCGCTGACCACCACGGCGTACCTGGCGTTCTGCGCGGCCTGCATGCCCCACGACGGCTTGATGTCGTCGCCGATGCGGTCGCTTGTCAGCGCGGTGATGTCGGCCGATGCCCGCAAGTGCGAGAACAACGCCCCCAGCACGTCAGGGTAGAGCGTCGCGGCCATCAGCGCCCTCCCCGTGCCGACCTGATCGCTTCGGTAACGCGCTTTGCTTGACGGTCAACGACTTGCCGAATCTGCGGGTGGCCCGGACGCAGGCTCGTGCCAAGCTCCGCGTAGATGGCGTGTTTCGCGGAACTGCCAGCCACGAGCGTCCGCTTGGTGCCGCGAACCTCGACGGTGGCGAACGCCTGCCGCCGCATCTCGCCGGTGTCCTCGGGGATCGTCGCCCGCAGATCGTCGAGCGTCTCGGCGGCGACGCGCTCCATGCCCGACTGTATCTGCGCCTGCCACGCCTGGAGCACCGTTGCGCCCTGCCACGTGAATCGCGCCGCACCTCTACCATATGGCCCCCCAGCGCCTCTAATGAAAACCATACACACCTTCCGAAGGTTGTACAATGAGGGGCAGTGATGGGGGATCATAGTGGTAAACAAGCGCAGCATTCCAAGAGTCTGCCAGATGTGTTCTGCTGACTTCTTGGCCGTAGCCTATGAGGTTCGTCACGGCGCTGGCAAGTTTTGCAGCATCAAGTGCGCCAACGCTTCGTATGTGAAACCGACGGAGGAACGCTTTTGGTCGAAGGTAAACAAAGATGGCCCCGTCGTTCAGGAATCTCTTGGCAATTGCTGGGTGTGGACCGCTGGAGTCAATGATGCTGGATACGGGACGTTCTGGAATAACGGGAACAACGTCAGAGCGAGTAGGACGTCTTGGGAGTTGACCTTCGGACCGATTCCCGATGGACTCTGGGCGCTCCACAAGTGCGACAATCCACCTTGCGTAAGACCAAGCCATCTCTTCCTGGGGACCGTCAGAGACAATGTGAGGGACCGTGACGAGAAACGGAGGAGCGGGCACGTCACCAGCCCAGAGCAGTACATGGGGAAACTGAGCGAGGAAGTCGTGACGAACATCCGACGGGCATATGCAAATGGCGAGGCTGGCGCATCTCTCGCGCGAACTTACCGTCTTGGGACAGCGACCATCAGCAACATCGTCAATAGGAAAACATATCGCCACTTCCCCTGACGTCTCCCTGAACGCCCCGCGCCCGTGCGGCCCGCCGGCGTTTCTGACGGCTACCATCAGGCCACCGCCACGGCGCCGCGCAGCACCAGTCGTTTCTTGAGGCTCGGCCCCAACCCGGCCGTCGGCACGATCGTCTCGACGATGGCGGGGCCGGCCAGCAGTACCGTGCCGTCGCTGTCGGTAATCGCGCTGACGCGGTCGCCCGCCGCCACCGTCACGTCATGCGCCACCGTGACGGTCGGCGCGCGCAGGATCAGATTCCCCTGCGCGTCGATCCGCACCCTGTCGTCGGCGCGGTACTTGCACGGGATGGCTGTCTGCGGCGTGTCGTCCGCCACGACGGGGTTGCCCCAGGCGTCGGTGCCGCCCGTCGCCTCGCTGGCCGTGATCGTGCAGGTGTGCACGCGGAACAGCCCGAGCGCCGAGCGCACGGCCGTAGCTTCGGCGGACGACAACAGGCCGGCCACGGCTAGGCCCGCCTCACCTTCGCGCGCGCCTCAAGGCGGTAGATCAGTTCGGTCCGCTCTTCGAGCGTCAGGCTGTCGATGTCCGCGAGCAGCGTGTCAACGTCGAGCCGCCCGTCGTCGTCCTCTTCGGCGCTGGTCTTCAGGGCCGGCAGCACCGTCCCCGAGAGGCCGGTGATGAGCACCCCGAGCACCGCCGCCAGGATCGGCGCCGCCTCGATCTGCTGGCCGTTGGCGAGCATCGTCTGCATAACGCCGCCGCCCGCCACGACCATGCCGATCAGGATGGTCAGGAGGTAGAGGATCAGGCGACGGGCCTGTCGGTCACTCATGGGGAAGCCCTCCGCTGCGCGTGATCGGCGCGTGCTCGTCGTGAGCGCCGCGCTCGACGCGGCGCTCCAGGCTGTCCATCCGCGCGCTCAGCGCGGCAACGCTGCTCGTCAGACGGTCGGCCGCCGCCGTGTTCGCGTTGAACGCGGTCGTGTTGCTCGCCACCACGTCCATCACCCGCTCGCCCTGTGCGCGGTTGGCCCGCATCTCGGCCACCAGGCTCTTGAAGAGGAAGACGATGGCGACGATGAGCGGCGAGAGCAGCGCCGCCACCAGCGGCACCACCAGGCCGACCACCCGCGACATCTCGTCCGCGACGGTCCCCGACTGCCCCAGTCCGGACATCGCCGTTGCTACCCCGAGGAACGCCACGGACGGTCCGACGATCCATTGCCAGTGCATCGCCGTCACCCTCGCCTCGCCAGGTCGTCTGCCGCTGAGGCCCCGGCGTACTCGTGCAGCGCGCGCGTGAAGAACGACGCATCGCGGTCGGTGTCTTGCTCGCGGCTTTCGCGGTCGGCGCGGCTGATGCCGCCGGCGTACGGCGTGAACGCCACCGCCCCGCCACCGATGATCGTCGCCACATCGGGATAGCGCGACGCCGCCCGCACGGCGTCCTTCAGCATCACGTCGATGTGTGCGAAGAACTGGCTGCGCTTCAGCTCGTCGCCGTCGGACTTCAGGTCGTACAACCCGGCCGCCGCGCCCTTCGCCACGCGCCACGCCTGCCACCGGGCGACCGTGCGTGTCTTAAGGTCGTCGGTCAGGTCTGCGATTGCCGCGCCAAGCACAACCTCGACCTCGTTGACGGCCTCGACAACCGACGCGGACGTCGTGGTCAGGCCAAGCGCCGTGGCGACCGCCGCCAGGTCGTCGATCATGAACTGCTTGAGCGTGGTCGTCGTGTACGACATCAGGTCTCCGGATTCCCGGGCAGACGCTCGCCGTCAGGCAGTGTCGTCAGCCACATCACGCCGTCGCAATCGACCAGCGCTGGCCGAGCCAGCGGACGACCCGCGCCAGCTCGCTCAGGGTCAGCGCGCGGTTCCAGACCAACTGGTCGCCCAGGTCGCCGTTGACGTAGTTGTTGACGGTCGTCCTGACCTGGGCGCCGAGCGCGAAACGGTCAACCGTCAGCAAGTTGACATCCATTGCGGTGTCGGCGCCCAGTTGGGCACCGTTGGCGAACAGTTGCGCCACGGTGCCGGTGAACCGCGTCGCGACAATCGTCCCGACGCCCGCCGCCGTGCCCGCCGTGATCGACGCGGTGTCGGCGCCAGCGGAATCTGAGCGCCGCGTCATCTGCCACTGCGAACTGGCGGCTTCGAGGCGGTGGAGCGGGTTGGCGCTCGCGCTGGACCCGAGGCTCATCAGGCTCTGGGTGCCGCTGGGGGTCGGAATCCGGTTCACAGACACCCAGGTGAACGGCACGTCCTGCCCCGTCAGCAGCGTGGCGATGCCGTTGGCGGTCAGGTACTGGCTCGACGCGGAGGCCAGCACCACGGCGGGGCGGCCGTTGATCCGGCTCTGGCCGTAGGTGGGCGAGTTGACCGCCGTGGCCGAGTTGCCCGAGCCGGACGAGTCCGGCCACGTCGCGACGGTGGCGCCGTCCGCGAGGCCGAGCTGCCAGGGATCGAGCCAGAGCTTCAGGCCGGGGACCTGCCGGGGGTTCCAGTTGGCGGAGTTCGTCAAGACGGCGGCCTTGACCGTCAGCAGGGCCGCACTCACTGGAGGAACCCGAAGCGGACGGTCAGGTCCGACGTGCTGGCGTACGTCGGCGTGCCGGTGGTGATGATCACCGCGTACAGGCTGGTCCCGGACGCCGCCTTGACCAGCTTCGAGATCGGGGCGATCTCGGCAACCGCGTAGTCGGTGCCGCTGTTGTCGATGGTCTCGTAGTCTACGGCCGTGACGTTGATCTTGCGGATGACCTTCGAGATGTCGGTGGACAGGTTGACCTGGCCGTTGTCGGTGTACGTGCCGCCGGTCGGGTCGCCGTTGAACAGCAGGATTGTCAGCGGAGCCTTCTGGTTCGCCTTGTCGAGGACCAGGACGCTCTGGAGGATGGCGACACCGCCCGAAATCGGCACGGCCCCAGGCAGCGTCTGCTTCCCCCCGACGCTATTCTTCGTCGTCGCGTTGTAGGCCCCGGCGGTGACGGTCGGGGTCACGCTGACGACTGTGAGGAACCCGGAAGCGCGGCTCATTGGTCACAGTGCCTTGAGCGCGACGGTGACGACGCCGACCAGGTTGGTCAGCGTGCCGCTGAAATCCAGCCCGATCTTGTCGCCGTCCGCAAGCCGGTAGTCGCTCGCCGTCGCCGACAGTTCAGCCGTCTGCGTGGTGTTGATGGTCGCGGTCAGGTCGAAGCCGGCCGTGGCCAACTCCTTGACCGTCGCGGAGGCAGCCGCGCCCGGAGCGCTGGTGTCGGTGACCTTGCGGAGCTTGACGGCCGCGTTGGTGCTGCCGACGACCGAGTGGATCTCCTCGATGCTAACGACCTCGTAGGCGCGGTCCGCGATGAACGCCCAGCAGTCGACCGAGCTTGCCGAGATCGGCACGCTGATCGTGACGGTCGTGCCGATCTTGACGCCGCCGACGGTCAGCTTGTCGGCGGGGGCGTTGACCGCGCCGACAAGCGCCTTGCCCTTCGTGAGTCGGTTCGCCATCTCGGGCTACTCCTTGCCGGCCCTGGCCCCGACGCCTTTCTGGGCGTCAGGGCGGGGAGCCGCCGGGCGCAGATAGCGCCGCTCCACAAGCTGCTTCACGTTGCGCGGGCGCCAGCCGGCCACGTCGACCGTCTGGCCCTTGTCGATGACGCCCTCCGGCCCGGGAATCGGCCGGAGGGCGTCGTACAGCAGGCTGCTCATGGCGTCACCCCTCCGGAGATAGCGCATGGCATAATTGACACAATGAAACCCCCGCGCTGCTGGAACAGCCGGGGGCACGAGTCACCGAAGGAGCACCTCGATGACTGCCAATGATCGTATCACGATCGACCCGGCCACTCTTGATCGCTTCTGGTCGCGAGTTGATGTCTCTGGCGAGTGCTGGCGTCGCGCGGGCGCCCATTCTCGCGGCGGCTACAGCCACCTGTCGTTTCGCGGGCGCGTGATCGATGCGCACCGCCTGTCGTGGACCATCGCTACTGGCCACATGCCGTCCGCCCCCGAGCGGGTTTGCCACACTTGCGACGTTCACGACTGCGTCAGAAATGACGACGCTGGCGTCTACGTCGTGGATGGTGTCGAATACGAACGGCACGGGCATCTGTTCCTGGCCTCGGCGGCAGCCAATACCGCCGACATGGTTGCCAAAGGCAGGCACTGGCATCAGCGGCTTTCGGGAGATGACGTTCAGGAGATCCTGGCACTGGCTGACAGCGGCCTGCGGCAGGTTCGGATAGCCGAACGATTCGGCATCACCAAGACGCATGTCGGGGGCCTCCTGAAACGTCATCGCCAGCGCTCTGCTCAAGAGACTACTGAGACAAGGCAGTAGCCAAGCGCACTACTGCAAAGTTTGTTGTCCCAGGCCATCTCGATCTCGACGCGATCGGCCTTCAGGTGTTCCATGCGGAAGCGGCTGATCGCGGCGGCCTCGCCAAGCCCGCCGCTGATGCCGGTCCACAGGAACGTGTAGCCGGCGGACGGCACCTCAATGGCCGGATTCGGCGGCGAGTAGGTCAGCAGCGCGTGCTTCCCCTCGATGAAGTCGTACGCCGACGTCTCGTTCTCGACGTTCGTCGCCTTCACTGCCTTGCAGACCAGCACCCGCTCGACCTCGAACAGCGCCGCGAGCATCTGCGGGGTGATCGTCTGGGCCGAGGTGTACTTGTAGCGGTCCACCACATCCGGGTGGTCTTGGAGCTTGATGTACACGTCGTAGCCGAGCGTCAGCGTGTTCGGCTCGAACCCCGTGTTCGCGAGCACCGTCCTCTTGCCTGTGCGGATGTCACCGATGGGGTCCGAGGACGTGTAGTCCGACCACAGGTTGCTGGGCGTGGTGCTGGTGCCCCAAACGCCCGTCTTGAAGTAGTCGGCGGCCCACTGGATCTCGTTGCGGATCAGCGCCTGGTGCGTCAGGTACTGGGTGGCGTTGCGGTCCGGGTTGAGCGGCGCGTCGGTGTTCGCCCGCACCTGGTCCGGAATGTCCTTGTGCAGCGCCCAGACGTCGCAGCCGTAGCTGTCCGTCGACTGGGTGTAGCCGCCGCCAGCGGACTCCGTGGCCGGCGCGCGCCGCCGCATGCCGTCGCGGTAGAAGTCGTTCCGGTCGAACGTGAAGTACTTGTCGGTCTGCTTGTCGACCCGCACCACCGGGAAGACCGACATGCCGACAAAGCTGCCCGGCGCCTGCAGGAACATGAGGCTCATGTTCGTCAGGGCTCGGTCGATATGGACGTCGCTGGCTCCTGGCTGGGCCATCGGTCACTCCCTTCGCACGCACCCTCTGCTGAGGGGCTAGGCGCCCCGGTGGGGGTTCATGCAGTTGACGGTCGCCGTGACGAGGCCGGCAGCCGCACCGTTGTCCTCGATCACCTGGCCGACGATGTACTTGGTGGTGTCGGTGCCCGGCGCGTAGGCCGCAGCCTGCCCGTCGGACGACGTGCCGATCAGGTCGCCGTAGCCGAGGTCGGCGTCGCCGCTGACCTTGGTGATGCCCAGCACCGTGACCTCGGCCGTCTGGCCGCTGGTTGGCTTGTTCTGGAGCACGCCAATCGGCTTGTCGGTGACCGCCGCGCAGACGGTGACGGTGTTGTTGGCGGAGAGCTTGACGAAGTAGAACTGCTTCGCCGACAGGTCAGCCCCCGCCTCGAAGCTGTACTTGACCGGCTCGGGTCCGAAGTTGGCCACGATGTCCTCCTGTCAGCAGGCGGCGCTTAGCGCCGCCCCCCGTTCGCCCACGGCCGCTGCTCGGCCGCGTACTCGGCGGCAAGCGCCTTGTCGGTCATCAGCACGCGGTCAATGGCCGCCGGCTTCGACAGCCCGCCATCCGCGTCCATCAGCTTGCGCGCAGCAGCCTCGACGCGGTCCCAGGCCGTCGCCGACCCGCTGCCGTCTGCCGACCCGGCGCCGATCTCCGCGAAGAGCGCAGACGACCGCACCTGCTCGGCCAGCGCCCGCTGCCGCGCCACGAAGTCCGCGAAGAGCGCCGAGTCCTCGCCCGCCGTGTCGGCCAGGTGCTCCAACAGGGCCACCTGCTGCTCGACATCCCCGAACCAGCGGTTGCCGTTGGCGTCGGACTTGCCCATCACCTCGTCGGTGAAGCGCTTGCGCCGCGCGGCCGTCTCCATCGCCTTCACACGGTCGGCCAGCAGGCGCGACTGCTCGGCGTTGGCGTCGGCGACCGTCTTCGTCGCGGCCAGCTCGGCCTTGAGCGCGTCGTTCTGCGCCTGCAGGTCCGCGAGGTCGGCCGGCAGCGCGGCATGGCGCTGGGGCTGCGCGTCCGCGGGCACGGACGGCTGGCGGTCAAGATTCTCGGTCACGATGGCTGCCTCCTGATCGGCGCTGGCGCTGGCGTCGAGCCCGTCGAGCCAGGAAAAGAACTGCTCCCGCATCCCCATAGTTGCACTCCGCACACGGAACGGCGACCCCGCACGACGGTCCGCCTCGCTGGCAACGTCGGCCACCGCCGACTCGAACGTGCCGACGCCATCCACAAGCCCCGCACGCGAGGCCGCCTCGCCGACGAACACGTCGCCCTGGCCGAAGTCGGCCAGGACCGTCTCGACATCCACCCCCCGGTAGCGCGCCACGTCGGCCACGAACACGTCCGCGAGCGCATCGACGACTGCCTGCACCTGGGCGCGCCCCGTCTCGGTCGAGATGTCCGCGCGCTTGCGGGGCGACTGGCTGGACACGAACTCGACCACCTGCGAATCCGCCTTCTTCGGGTTCCGCATGGCCGAGACGACGCCGATATTGCCGACGATGGCCGTCGGCGCGACGGTCACCCGGCCGGCCGCGCTCGCCAGCCAGTAGGCCGCCGAGGCGCCGAGATGATCGACATAGGCATGCACCGGCTTGCGCGCGTCGCCGGCGCGGATCATGCCCGCCAGCTCGGCCATGCCGGACACCTCGCCACCAGGGCTGTCGATCTCCAACAGGATCGCCGTCACGGCAGGATCGTCAAGCGCGGCGGTCAGGTCGCGGGCGAGGACTTCCGCCGACGTCGCGCCACTGACCTCAGAGAACAGATTGGCATAGCGGAAGATCGGCCCGCCGACCGGCACCACGGCGACCGAGCCGTGCATGGCGACCGTGCGCGCGTTGTCGAGCGGGCGGCCGAGCCGCGCGGCCACCGCTTGCGGCGAGCCGGAGGTCATAGCAGCCGCGACGATCTCGGGGGCAACCTCCGCACGCGCGGCCAGGTCAAGGATCACCTGGAGCGCATCCGGACGGATGGCCCACGGCACAGACGCGGCCAGATCGAACGCCCTCACAGGCGCACCACCAGGGCCAGGGCGATTGATGCGTGGCGGCGAGCGGCCAATTCGTACCCCGAAAACGCGAAAGGGCGGCCGATCCGATTACTCGGACAGGCCGCCCTGGTGCCTCAGACGGAGAGCGCTATTCGATTACTAGTGACTACTCTATCGTAAGCTACTGGCGTCCGTCAACAGGCTGCCAGTCAGGCGCACGGATTAGACGCGCACGAGCGCCGCCTGTGGCCGGCGGCGCTCAACGACACGCTCCGTCTCGGCCACGATGCTGATCTTGCGCGGGCAGCCGGCGGCGTCGAGCTTCACAACGACGCTGACCGTCCCGTTCGCCAACGCCTCGAGCATCGGCGCGCGATCCTCCAGCTCGTCGCTGATCGCCTGCAACACCCGCGCGGCCACGCTCACGCCGTCACTCCCACCCCAGCCGCGATCTCGCGGTACGCCGCCGCACGCTGCGCCAGGCTGTCCTGTAGCCGATGATGCTCGCCAATGTGGGCGCGCAGCCCGGCGGCCATGTTCAGTCGCACCATGTCGTCCCCGATCAGCAGCGCCAGCATCGCCTCCCACTCGTCCGCCGTCTCCGCCAGGAACGCCGACGCCCCGTGCGCCACCTCGTCCATGTACACGGTCGGGCTCGCCACGACAGCTGCTCCCGCCAGCCCGTACTCCCAGAGTTTGATGGGCGACTTCGCCCGGTTGAACGCCGTGTCGGCGAGCGGCGTGCAGCCGATGTCCACCTGCATGACGGCGGGCCAGTCGTCCAATGCCCGCCACGGCACGCGGATGATCCTGTCCAGGTCGTCCACCTCCCGGTAGATGCAGTCGGGCTGCCAGCCGGCCACCACGAAGCGGACGGCCGGGAACCGCCGCGCGATCCGGCCCCAGGCCACCGCCATCGGCTCCAGGTCCGCGTCGGGACGTCGGCCCCCGGCCCAGCCGATGCTCAGGCGCTCCCCGTGCCACTCAGGGCGCCCCATCAGCCGCTCGCGGAACCAGGCCACGTCGATGGAGTTCGGCACGACCAGCACGGGCCTGTCGGTGTACTGGCGCACGACCTCGGCCAGCGGCTCCGTCGAGACGGTCACGGCGTCGCAGGCTTGGAGGGTCTGGGTCAGGGCCAGGCGCTCGGCCTCCAGGCGGGCGACGCCGACCGACTCCAGGCCGCCGGCCGCGCGCATCCACTCCAGGCACGCGGGGCTGATCTCGTCGTCGTCGATCTCGAAGACGACGGCCAGCGCGCCCGAGTCGCGGAGCGACCGGACCCAGGAGCGGACCTCGTCCTCGCCGCCGCCCTTGACGACGCGCTGGAGGACGACGACGCGGCCCTCCGGGCTGACGGTCGGGCGCTCGTCGGCGTCGAGCCAGCACTCGGCGGCATCGACGCCGCGCTCGCGGAGACGGGCCAGGGGACGTTGTACCCTCCAGTGGTAGTCAGCATGGCCGTACTGTGATGGCTGCGACTTGGCGGAGATGGCGAGCAGCGGCGGGCAGTCGATCATCACGAGTCGATCCTGTGCGTGAGGGTCACGCGGTCGAGGAAGGCCCAACGCTTGCCGGCACCCATCCACCGCTCGAACTGGTCCCAGTCGTTCGCCTTGCC
>ERZ761584.450-NODE-450-length-12942-cov-6.229611_pt1 | contig 12942 bp, 13 predicted proteins | sample MGYA00512168_ERZ761584 | MGnify/ENA primary metagenome ERZ761584 (study PRJEB28899, sample SAMN03785564) | bioreactor sludge metagenome | biome: EBPR Sludge; feature: EBPR Bioreactor; material: 0.22µm filtered reactor supernatant | place: Saint Lucia: Queensland...
CCGCCTTAATTTCAAACGCGATAGCGGATGCGTACCATTGCGCCGTCGTGAACGTCACGCTGGTATCCTCTGAATCAATCCACCCCGAACGCAAGCGCCCAAACGCCGCCGATCCGCGCTCCGTTCCGCCGGTCCATCCAGCTTCAAAGGTGATGTTGTTTGCGTTGTATAGCGCAAAGACGTTCAGGAACGTCCCGTTCGATGCAGACGCGAACGAACTCAGGGTCATTGACTTCGCCGCCGCGTCGGCATCGGTAAACGTATCCGTGACGCTCACGCCGATACAGGATGAGGCCGTCCCGCCGCTGACGTTGACGCCCGTGACTTCGTAGATTTCAGATTCCAGCTTGCCGTGATACCCCGACTGGACCACGGTGACGGCAGCGGAGGCCGGCGAGGCTCCGGTGACAATGGCCCCCCACACTTCCTGCACGGGATCGGACCCATAACCGAGCGGCACGCGGAACAACTGCGTCCATGTGCTGACCGACCATGACGCATCGCACGACACGCTGGAGATGATGTCGTTCGGGATACCGTCGTACGCTTCTACCGTAATCAGCAGCAGCGAGTTTTGCGCTGGCTGGAACGCGCTAAAGGTAATATTTCCAGAGCTTCCCGAGGCGAGATACTGGTAGCCCCTGCTGGTAACTGCAATCGCCATCAGGCTGCGCTCCAGAGTGCCATGTCGTCCTTGTAGAATTCCATCAGGTCGGCTTCCCGGTAGTCGTTTGTCTCAAGCCGAATTACAGGGTTTCGGTGCGGCAAGGTTCCGCCGAAAAACTCGTGGTAACACTGGTTAATCGTTTCAAATCTGCGAATGATGTTCGGCACGTCCCCGACATGCACGGACTGCGGCAGCCAGTGTTCGTCGGGCTTCACGCTCAGAATGTGATCTACGAAGGTCGTCCAACTATTCAGCGGCGCGGCACTACGGGGCACATAACCTGCTTCCGAGTGCCAGCACATAAATGAATAGCAACTACGCAGCCGCTCAAGTGGATGACGGATAAACGCGACCCTGCGACTGGCGGCCCGTGCGACATCATTCTTGACCACCGAAAAGTCATGGCCGAGCCAATAACGGATCGAGGTCAGCCCCGCTTTCGGGATCTGCGCCACCGCAAGGTCGTGCTTTTCGCTGAAATAGAACATCAACTCGTGCAGTAACCGAGGCCGGATGCGTCGTGGATCGCCACGTACTTGAAGCTCAGTCTCATCAGTTCGTTGTACTGCTTCGCGCCGTAGAAATAACCGTTCAGCGCAGCGCCGATGAATAGTTCATCAGCGGTTTCCATTAGTTCCTGCGCTTCCGTGGGGTCGGTCGCCTTGATGCGGTTCGCGTACCAGGCATACGAATATCCGATTAGGTTGTTCAAGTCCCACGCCGGGGCTTGGTCTCCGTCGCTCCCGACATCCTGATAGCGGAACACGTACTCCCCGCCGCTGGAGAGGTACATTCGTTGCCCGACGTTCGTGCCATCACGCACTAACGCCGTATCGCGCATCCACACGAGGAAGTCACCGAACATCGTGTCGATGTTCGCCCACGTATGGCCGGTCCATGTCGCGTTCGGATCGCGGTCGTTTTCTTCCTCCCAGTCCACCCACTCGCTCAGGGCGTGCAGCCAGAGACCAGCCATGAATGGCGCGAACCGCGGGGCCGGATCTTCCGGCTCGTAATCGGCTTCCTTCCACTGTCGGAAGTGGTTTTCAGCCCACTCTACGAACTTTCCGGGTCGCGACACGCTGCTATCGGTCTTACGAGTCTCGCCAGCCTTCTCTGCATAAATGTTCGCTTGCAGCGCGTAGCACATTTCGCGCGACATATTCTGGTTCGACCCGAGATAGGCTCCGGCGTACTCAGACAGTGCAGAGAACGACGGGTTGTCGCGTAGCTTTTGAATATCGGCAATCGTACTGTTCCCGCTTGCCAGCCAGTCGAAATACGGGCCGTGCGGGAACCGGCGGTAGCCTTGTGCGTTGAATGTTGGCTCGCAGTAGTTCTCTATGTATACGATCCGCGCATTTTCAGCGGCGGTCGTCCACGGAGTCGTCTCATTCAGATACGTCGCAATCTGCTGGAAAATCCATTGGCCGTCGTAGTAGACCGCCTCAAGTTTTTCGTTCTGGCTCGCCCCGCCAGCAAGATACGTCGCATGGTCTTCTCCATAGTTGACCATATTCGTTTCCCACGTACCGCGCGCGGAAACGTAGGCGGCATTTGTCACACACTGGGCAGTTGTCGCCCCCAGCCGCGTACACCACGACCCGTCCGGCGCGTCCGGCGAATCATCCAGATCCGCCGCCGAGCCCGACAGGTTGTTCAGGCGAACGGCGGTCGGCGTCAGCGTCTGCATGGATCAGTAGATGACGAACAGACCATTTGCGGGCTGGGCGATTGTTAAAGTGTTTCCGCTGGTAACAGTGAAGGCCGCGGTCGAGAGCTTGCACCACGCGAGAACGTGACCACCGCCCGCCGACAGCGAGTTGTAGATCACCGCGTACTGGATCGACGCTGCGTTGCCGCCGCTGGCCGTGATGACGAGATCGTTCGCGTCCCACTTCATCGTCGCGGAACCGGCGAGCGCGGTCAGGGCGATGCCCGACAGCGTGTACGCCGAGACGTTCGCCACAGCGTTCGTGGTGCCGATCTGCGACAGCAGCGAGAGCGTCGAGACGGACACCGCCGCCGCGGCTTGGGCCTTGAACAACTTGGATCGAAACACGTTCGTGTCCAAGTCAAAAGTTCCGTTGACTAGCTTCTTCCTGGCCCTGTTGTACAGGGTGTATGCCGATGCAGCCATTCAGATTTCCTCCGCGGCAGTCGTGATTGCATGTGCGATCAGTCCGTCACCGCGAACGGACAAATCGATGTGAGAGCCGATGGCGCGAATGACGCGCAGGAAGTCGCCCGCCTGCGCCACCATCCACGGATGGCACTGGAAGGTGCGCCCGCCGACCGTCACCTCGGTGACGAGGGTGCGGTCATTCTCTGGCTGCGCATAAGCATGATGCGCGTTGCCGCGCAGGCACGAGTCGAACCCGAACAGTTCAAACTGGCGGAACCCGAGCATCATCAGCAGCGGCAATCCGCGCAGGATGACCGTCCCGCCGCCGAACACCGGATACCAGGCGCGCTCGCGCCCGTGTTCCTTGTCCCAGTCGGCAATGATGTGCTTCAAGTGATCGCCGGAGTGCCACAGCAGCACCTGGTCGTAGGGCAGCGAGGCCGCCACCGACGGGTCACACTGCGAGGCGATCAGGTACTTCGTGCGCGGGAACGGGTTGGCGACAAAGCGCCGGTTGAACTCGCGCGCGTCGCACATGACGTGCAGCGACGGTTCAATTCCACGCTCGCGGCACCACTCGTGCGTGCCGTTGACCGTCACCAGATACTCGCCGGCCTTGCGCCGCGCCACGATCTCGTCTGCATCGTCCGAGAGCGACGGGCCACCCGCGAGCACCATCAACGGCGCGTCGTTGCGAGCATGGGGTGCGACTTCGCGGTACTCGCCCGCGAGGTTCGCGCGAATGTTCGCTTCGATGGTTTCGTGTGAGACGTTGAGAACCGTCTTCGGTACGAATTCCTCGGCGCTCGCGTAGCCAGAGACGAGGAACGCACAGGTGTGCTCGCGGTCCTCGCTCCATTCGATCTTGCAGTCGAATTCCTCGATTTCCGCCTTCCACCACGCGTAAGGTTCGACCGTCAGGTGCAGCGGCTCACCGATCAGCGCGCCCATGTGATCGGCCGTGCAGCTGATCTGCAGATACACCCGCCGGGCCGCCGCCACAACACAGCGCAGCACGCGCTTGACCTGCTCACGCGGGACGTGCTCGAGGACATCGGTGCAGAACGCAAAGTCGGCAATGCCGGGGATGACGTTGTTGAGATCGTGCTGCACAAACGGCAGGCCGATGCCCGCATCCCGGCAGTTCGCCGCGAAATCATACTGCGTCACGTCCAGGCCGCAGTCCGCGAGCCGCTTGCCGGCACGGCCCGTGCCGCAGCCTAAATCGCGCACCGTCTGGCCCTTCGCCGGGTTAGCGACCTCGAGGAACTGCGCGACGGCGTATTCGCCCGGCGCCACTGCTCGGTACGCCGGATGGCTCCACATCGCCTCGTACTTTTCGCGCTCGATCACAGTTTCCCCAGCATCATGATTGCGGAGTTCGCGGGGTCGTTCCCCTCCACCCGCGCGTAGTATTCCTTAACTCGCCCTTTGGCGATGTTCATCACGATATTGGCCATGGCTCAAACTCCTAGTGTCGTGAATTCAAAAGAGACGCGAGCCGCTGCGCTCGCAGTTGCGATGCGAACGCCCGCGAACGGGCCCGGAGCACGCTCTCGCGCTCGTCGGCCGGCGGTGCGGGTGGGACGGGCGGATCGTCCTCAAGTGGCTCGCCGCGGTAGACCTTGCGCGCCGTTGCGGTGAGCGCTTCGTCCAGGTCGGCTTCCTCGTAACGAGGTTTCCAGCCTCGATGACCGCGATCGTGGGGCGGAGAATCGCCACCGTGCTTCGTTATGTCGGGAGCGGATTCGACCGTGAGAGAACCTTCGGCGTCAAAGGACGAGATTGCCGATCCCATCAGGACAAACGGCGGCAGCAATCCACCACCGTCGATTGCGAATTCGTTGAGCCCACCCGCCGCAGTCGCGGTGACTGTCGCAGCACCCTCAAGCGCCTGCGTCGACGTGCCCGTGAGCAACGTCTTGAGCGCGACGATCAGCGAAGCGTAGGGCAGGTTCTCGTCCGGCGACTGGTCCCAACTCCCGGCCGAGAAGTTCGTCGCCGTGGTCTGCTGCGTGTAGCCCCACGCGAATCCAAGTTGCGTAGCGCCGGTTGGCCACGAGTCGGCCAGTTCGGTGCTGATCCCGCTCGGAGGAGTGGCGCTGCCGCCGTCGCTGGTCGAGGTCTTCTGCTTCTTGCCGACCGCGACCACCAGGCAATCCGCCGTCGAGATCGTGAGCGCCGGAATCGGCACCTCGCTCGTATTGGAGGTGGTGCCGGCGACCGCTGAATGCGCGACGATGGTCGCGAGATCGGTGTACACATCGCCGTACCAAGCGGCGATCTGCGCAGCACTGGGGCTCGATCCGCTCCAGTTGAGCGTCGGCGTGTCGCTCGCACTGCCATCGGCGATGCGCCCGAACAGCGCGCAGGAATCGTTTGCTGTACTGGTCGTGTCGGCGAGCAACGTCCAGCCGGAGGGGGTCGTTAGTGTCTCGGTGCCGTTGCGCGCCGCCGTGGCGAGCAATAGCAAGTCGCCCGTCGCCTTGCCGGCCGGCGCGCCTGGACTGAGCGTGCCAGTGCCGGTGTCGAGCGTGCCCGCGTTGCGGAACGTGTAGGCGGCCACTACTGCACCGCTCCCCGGTTATCCCACACGCTCGCCGCGCCGTTGGCCGGGTTCCCCGCGAACCACACGCCGTCGCCCGTCGTGACGGTCGTCGATGTGGTCAGTTGCACGCGATTGCCGGCGTAGTCGCACGCGGCAATCTGGCGCGTGACGCCCCCGGTTGCGGTTGAGCCGATCACCACGTAGTCGCCGACTTCGCCCGTAATGCCCCAGCCCGAGAAGAAGGGCCGCGCGGTGTCGATCTCGATCCAGTCGCCCGCTGCATACGTGCCGGTCGTGGCCGTCACCGTCGCGAGCGCTGGCGCATCGCCGGCCGCGCCCGTGCCCCAATTCGTGACGCTGAACCCGGCGGGCGAACGGTGCGGCGCGGTGCCGACGGCATTGAACGTGACGGCGCTCACGCGATTGCTCACCACGTTCGCCGACCAGTTGGCCGGAGGCGCATCGACCGGGTAAACGCCAGTGGTGCCCGCATCGCCCTTCAACTCCAGATTGAAGTTCGCGCTCGAGCCGCCAAACTGGTTGCCCTGGATCAGCGAGCCCTTCCAGCCATTCGAGTAGCCGTCGAGCACTCCGCGCGAGTCATACGAGACGACCTGCCCGCCCGAGGGCGTGGACTTGTCGCCATCGGCGCACGCCATGAACAGGTTGTTCTGGATGCGGTTCTTCTCGTAGAAGTCCGCGCCATAACTCGCGCTATAGCTGACATTGTTGTTCCACCACGTACCTTTCGTGGTGTACGTGGTGTTGTGGTAGAAGCAGTGAAAACTGATGCTCTGCGTCGTCGTCGGGCTCGATTCCGACTGCGACGTGTAATTCGAGTGCCAGATGTGGGAGTCCGAGTCGAGCAGGTAGCAGCCGCGCAGGATCATGTGCGCGGTCTCGACCTTCATCAGCGCCTGCATGGACCCGCCACCTGGGCTCTCGCCGCTGTCGCGGATCGTGCAGCCCTCCCACAGTTGCGGTCCGTTGCCCATCGCGCCGTTGTCGGCGCCGAGTGAATTGCAGGCGCGTGAGCCCGCGTAGGGCGAGAGGTCCGACCAGTAGCCCGAGAACGTGCAATTGCGCACCACGGCCGCGGCCGCGTGCACCGCGACGGTGTCATGTCCGCCGTGGTCGGCCGTGCAGGAGACGAACCGCGCTCGCTGTCCGCGCGCGCGCAGGATGTTGCGCGCGTCGTCGTTGGTGTTGTAGCAGTTCGTGCCGGCTTTGGTGAACCGGCAAGAGGTGAATTCGTAGTCCGCGCAGTCGAACCCCGTGTCGTTGCAGTAGTACGCGCGAGCGCCCGTCAGCGTCAGGTTGCGCAGTGTCCAGTGATGCGCGTTGGCGGCGTTCAGCCCGTAAGTCTGCGGGTAGCAGTTCTGCCACGCGGCTGCGGTGTGTACGAAGTCGCGCTCGTCGCCGATCTGCAGTCCGGTGACGCCGCTCGTGTTGCCGCCAATCACGAGGTACGAGCAGTTCGTCAGGGTGAGCAGTGTGCCCGATGTGCGCAGCACGACCTGGTCGCCGTCGCGCACGCGCACGGTGAGCGGCGCGATCGCCGTACCGGCCTTGCCGGTGAAATCGAGCGCCTGCGCCCACACCGTCAGCGAGCCCGCCGTCGCGTTACGCAGCTCGAGCGTATCGCCCGCGCTCATGGCCGCGATCGCCGCCGCGATCGTGGTGTGCGTCGCCCCGCCGTTCAGCTGTCCGTTGCTGTAGACGATGTGCGATGCGCTTGACGCTGCTGCCACCGTCACCGCACACGCCCAGTCACTCGACAGTCCCGTCGGATCGGTCACACGGATCGTAAGATTGCGCGTCGCCACAGCCGCCGCGGCCGTCACCGTCAACACACCGCTCGAGGCGTTGATCGTGATGCCGCTGTAGGCCGTACCGATGAGCGCGTAGACGTGCGGCCCGCCCTCCGGGTCGCTCACGTAGTCACTGAAATCGTGCGTGCCGCCCGTGCCGTAGAGGTAGCTGAGCGTAGAGGGTGCACCCACGAGCGACGGAGCGGTATTCGACGGAGCATTGATCTGAACCGTACCGAGTGTGATCGTAAACCCGTTAACCCACGCGTCCCCACGCGCCACGAAATCTTGCGCACTGCTGCGTAACCCGAACGAGCCGCGCAGCCAGCGACTATTGCCCTCGAAACGCAGATACCAGTTTGCATCCGGCGTACCTGCCGCCGTGATTGCCATGCTCGTGACTTCGCCAATGCTAATGACGCCATTCGCCTGAGTCGCCCACGGCGAGCCCATCGTGCCCGAGGCTTTCTCGTTGCCGCCGCCGTCGTAGATTTTCACAGCCACCGTGGCGCCGAGTGCGTCGACGACGACTTGAGCCTTGTTTGAGGCGCCACTCGCGGCGTCATACGCCGTGCGCGTGGTGGAGTCGATGGCGAGCATCAGTGCAACACTCCGCCGCCATCGAGCACGAGGGTCCGCCCCTTGGCGGCGACGCGGATCGTGGGGCGGCGAATCTCCCAGGCGACACCATTGCCGGCCTCGAAGTCGCGCAGGATCGACTCGATGGCTTCGCGTTCCTGACGATGCTGTGAGACGAGTACGGACCCGCGCCATACCTGCAGCATTCCGGTTTCGGCGAATTCGATCATCCGATCGTCACCGTCAATGCGCCGTTGGCAAACGACACCGTATCGCCCGATCCGATGGTCTTGCTCGCGGTCAGTGGCGAATGAAAGAGCAGGTTGCCACCCGACGCTGCATCGGAGATAAACCAATGTGTTGCCGTGCCCCACGAGCCCGAAGGTGTCGGGAAGTTAATGGCAACATTGTTCGATGTCTGTCCGCCCGTACCTGTTGAGGCGGTCGTGCTGCCGGCCGCTTGAGTGCCCGCCCAATTAGCCAGCGACGCCGACACAGCCACGCGCCCGTAGTTGTTGCCGCTCGGCTCCGTACCGAAAGAATCGTCAGCCGTCGCGGTTGTCGACAGTCCGATGTAGACGGTCGCCGGAGGCGTGTAGGCCTGCCCGCGCAGCAACCAGTCGATGATCTGATTTTCGAGGTAATTGCTCAGGGATGCCATGTGTTGTCCTACTGCACGCTGGCGCTCGCGCCGCTGATCCGCCCGTCACGACCGCGGGTGAATTCGACTTGCTTCGGCCGCTCGACTGCCTGAATCACCGACTGCTGCCCGATGGCCACTTGCTCGAGCGCATTGGCGACGCCTGCGACGGCACCCGCCAAGGAATCGAGCGAGGTTTGTACGGTCGTGATGAGCGTCTCGCTCGTGCGCTCGCTGGCCACCATCGCCTTTGCGGTTTGGCTGAGTCCAACAAGTAGCTGCTGCACGGTGTCCGTGAGTGCCGCGATCGACTGACCCTGCTCCGCCTGTCGGGCCTGCAAGTCCTGAGCGATCATCGCGGCCTGTTGCCCGACCTGTTCGACCACTGCCTGAATCTGCTGCGCGCCCGCTTCGATCGCTTGAGCGCCCGTCTGCTGCACGGTCTCTACCGCCTGTTCTGCCGCGGCTGCAAGCTGCTGCTCGATCGCCGGGCCCTGCAGCGGCGAGCCTTGGAACTGTTCGAGCGCATCCTCAACCGCATGCCCGAGACGTGCGCGACGCACGACTGCGAGCGCCACTTCCTTGCCAACCTCAACCGGCAAGCCCTGCGCCACACCAGCGAGCACCTCACCCACAGAACCGATGACTTCCCGCAGCCCCTCCATGTCGCGGTCGATGGTCTCGGCAACCGTCGAGTCCGTCTCAACGTCGATGCGGTACTCGCGGAGCTTGTCGGAGCGCATCACCACGCCAATCTGTTCCCAGGTCGGCGACTGCAGGGCCTCGACCACTTCGGGCGGAGGCTGCGCACCTTGCGCCTGGGCGACCATTGCCACCTGCTGCGCCTGCGCCTGCTGCTGCATGGTCGGAAACTGCAGGTTAGTTATCTGCGCAAGCGTCTCGACAGGATACTGCTCTGCGATGACTTCGGCCTTGAGCCTGAACAGGTCTCGAGCAGTCCGCTGAATCTCGCGCTGCATCTTCTGCAGGCGCAGCGTGCTCCACTTGCTCTTGAGCTTCTGCGCCGCAGCGGTCTCCTGTGCGTCGGTCGCACCACGCACGATGTCACTGATTCCGGTGAGTTCGTAGATCGCCGCCTTGATTTGGTCGCGTGCGAGATAGAGTCCGTCGAGCACTTCGCGCAGCCGCTCAATCGGCATCATCCAGATTGCCTTGTCAAGCCCGCCGACGCTCGCGAGTTCCGAGACGTTCTGGACCGGGATCATGGCGCGATCATCGGCCGAGAACAGGTTGGCGAGCTCCGGCATGTTGGCGCTGTAGGCACCGCGCACCTTCATGGCGGCCGTGATCTTGTTGATGCGTGTGGAGACGCGATCGAGTTCCTTCGCCTGTTCCTCGTAGAGCCGGTAAAGCGGGATCGGGACGAGCGTGCGATTGCTCGGCACCGCATACGCCGGTCGCGGCATCGGGAAGAAATCACGCAACTGCAGCGGATCCGGCGCCGTGAGGCAGGGCCTATGCTTCAACGTTGGCGCGATGAAGTGCGCCTGGCGCGTGTCCTTGTCCCAAATCTCCCAAACCTCGGCGGTCTTGAAGATTTCCTTGACCGCCGGATCCGTCGCCAGGTCGTCAGTGTCGCGACCCTCAGAGTATTTCAGGCGCGCAGCAATCTCGGGCCCGAACTTTTCAAGCGCCATGTCCTGCGTGAAGTCGTGACGGAACGCGATCCACGGCACTTCGCCCCAGGTCTTACCTGGCCCGCGGCGAAAGTCGTCCCACTGCACCGCTTCGCAGCGCACAGAGCGCTCGGACACACGCTCCGGCGAGGGTGCCGCTTCTGGCGCAAGCTCGCCTTCGGCGGCCGCGATGTCCTCGCCCGGCGACTCGGCGGCTCCCACAAAGCGCGGCTCGTAGACCACGCGTACCACGCCCCGCCCGGTGACGAGGAAGTCGAGCACCGTCGCGCAGAGTTCCGCATCGAAGTCGTAGGCATCCACCTCGTAGGCGAGCGCACGCTCCGTCACCTGCGAGACCGCCTTACCGAGCGGGTCCGCATCGCGGAAGCGGCGGCGCACGTCCGGCTGTGGCGTCGAGTTGTAGAGCGCGGGCGCCAGGGTGTCGGTGTTCGCCCAAAAGATGTTAAACGCGTGATCTTTCTTGCGCCCACCCTCGTAGAGTTCCCACAGTTCCTTTGCCTGCTTGCGCCAGTCCTTCTCCACGCGATCGGCCACCGCGAGCTCGGCCAGCCAGCGCTTCACGACCCCAGCCGGGGATTTCTCGATATCCGCAGGCGTCGTGAGCGCTTGAACTTCCGCTTCGGCCGCCATCAGTCATCCCCGATGCGCGCACGGCGCCGCTGTTCGATCAGTTCAGTCACGGTCAACTGCGTGGACTGTGCGAACTTGACGACAACAGGCTTGGGCGCCTCACGCACCCAGGGACGCGCCGCACAGGCATAGCGCACGGAATCAACCGCGTGGTCCTCGCTGTCGGTGTCCAAGTCCTCGGGTCGTTTCTCGTCGTGCTGCATCGCCGGCAGCGTGCGAATCGCATGCGTTGCCGTCGAGAAAAAGTAGATCATCGGCCGACCGTCCTCGCCCTTGAGCCGATGGCGCAGCAAGTCCCATCCGCCCAATGCACCGAGCTTGCCCACGCGCTTGTTGTCGGCCGGGTGGAAATGCACCTTGCGGCCTGCCATGCGCTCGGCAATCGAGGGCCCGCCATCGGACGCAAACGCGGCAGGGTCGATGACCGACATGCCGATCGTCTCGCCGTCGGCCTGGCGATCAAGGATGCCGTCAGCCACTTCCTCGGCCGTGAGCTTGACGCCCGTGTTCGGCTGCCCGGGCTTCATGCCATACCACTCGCGATAACAGACGATCGCCCCGCGCGGGATGGCGGCCAGTTCGCCATCGCTCACGGCCCACCAGTGAACCGCGAACGGCCGAGCGCTGCCCCAATCCGCCGAGCGATAGCGCAGCCAATGCTTCGGTATCTCGAAGGGCGCGATGACGTGACGAGCCGTGTTGAATTCGGGAAAGAACGCACCCGTGATGACGGTCCAATCCCCCTCGAGCCAGGCGCGCACGAGTTCGTCCGAGCCCGACATGGCGAGCGTCGCAACGTAGTCCTCGCCGAGAAATGGATTGTCCGAGAGCCGCGCCGGAATGTAGACGCGATCGCGCGTCACCTTGCGGCCGTTAAACGGATTGGTGAATTCCGACGTGATGAGTTGCATGCCCATCGGCGCCGGGTCGATGTAGCGTGCCTTGACCCAATGGTGGCCGGGCCCGCCGGGGTTGCCCGTCGCACGGAACCCGACCGGGACGCCGGCTGCACTCCGGAGCGTCGCCATGAGTTTCATGACGGGCGCCTGATTCGGGAAGTTACCGAGTTCCTCAACGTAGACGCGCGTGTATGCATGCCCCTGGTAGGACTCTGCATCGCTGTCGTTTTCGAGATACGCGAAGCGCAATCGCGCCCCACCTGGGAAGCGCCAGAGCTTGTCTTGCTCGTGGAACTGCGCACCGAGCGGTCCGTAGACTTGCCGGCTGCGCTCGATCGTGTCGACGAGTTCGGTGCGTTCGCGGCGCACCATGAGCCCGCTGGCGTGTTTGGCATAGCGCCCGGCGTGGCAGGCGAAGTCGCCGAGCATCCCGTCCGTCTTGCCTCCGCCTCGTGCGCCACCGTAGAAAACCTCGAAGATCGGGCAAGCTAGGAGGGCGGATTGAGGGCGGGAACTGGCGCGCCAAATGCATTCGCGCTGCTGTACTGCTCCATCCATGCGGCGGGACTCGCGGCCACTGCGGGCCCTTCGACAAAGAAACCGACGTTGCCCGAGTGTTCGAGTTCGAGCTTGTCACCGTAGACTTTCGGCAGGAGCTTGCAGAGCATCCACTTGCGCGTGTCGACGCGCAGCCGCGAACGCGCGATGTGCTCGCCGTTCACCACGTAGCCGGCCGGCTTGCCATCCTCGCCGAGCCGCTCCATCCAGTCGTTGCGACCGTCGTCGGCGATCGCTTGAAGTTCGTCGAACAACAGATGCGCTCGCCGCTCGCGAGCCTCGTCGTACATGCGCGCGAATTCTGGATACTGGCGAATCCAGTTGTAGACGGTCTGCCGCGTGGGCATTCCCTCGTCCGTGCACACTTCGTCGAGGGTTCGACCCTCAGAGAGCCGAAAACAGATTTCGGCACAGAGTTCCGGCGAGTATGTGCTGGGTCGTCCCACGCGCGAGCGTATACGTCACTGCGTGTCGTCGCGGCTAGGGGCTGGCGTGTTCTTTAACGCGTTCTCGGCGCCCCTGCGACGCGCGATGCGGTACAGGGTCTGGATGGACACCCCGAAGCGGCGTGCGATCGCCTTGAGCGTCAGGGTGCGGCGTGCGGCCATGAGGCAAACGATTTCCTGCTCGTCGGCGTCGGTCAGTTCGCGAACCATCGCTGCCTCACGCGTAGATGTAAAAAAAGCCGGCCGTTCGGTCCCGTACTCCGGGGCGCAAAGACCGGCCGCCAGGGAGTGATCAGCCGGTTGGGGGGAAGCATCATCGAATTGCTCCGATCGCCCGCGGCGCGTCCGTTCCACGGGCCGCGGATGCCGCCGCAGGGCCCC
>ERZ761584.451-NODE-451-length-12920-cov-23.361834_pt1 | contig 12920 bp, 14 predicted proteins | sample MGYA00512168_ERZ761584 | MGnify/ENA primary metagenome ERZ761584 (study PRJEB28899, sample SAMN03785564) | bioreactor sludge metagenome | biome: EBPR Sludge; feature: EBPR Bioreactor; material: 0.22µm filtered reactor supernatant | place: Saint Lucia: Queensland...
TTTGTGCCATGAAAGCGCGCCGGATCATCGCGCCTTCCTTAGTGCGCGCTGGGATCTGTTGGAGGTTCGGCGATCTACTAGCCATGCGCCCTGTGTCTGTTCGAGTTGTAGTTATATGTGTGTGAATCCTGTAGTGCGCCTCCCAATGCCTCCTACCGCACACTGGGCAATCCTTGCCTTTCGGGTGTAATCGCGCCATATTCGGGAGCTTATCCGCGTACGTACCCTTGAGCTTGCTCGCCTCCCTATACTTCAATATGAGCCGGACCACTTCATGCTTGCGCTTCAACTGCTCTAGCGTCTTCTTCCCAGTCGTTAACCTACCCCCTCCTTTGGTCCGTTTGATCCGCTCGCCTACATGCAACCCCAACTGCTCGTAGAGCAGCTTAGCCATCTGCTCACTACTCTCCGGGTTGATAAGCAGCTCGTCTCCGCTCGCCCCGATAAACCCCTCGATCCTACCTAGTACCTTTGGATCGACATATCCGCTTATTTCGCGCTTCAGCCGCTCCATCGTGTTGCCTAGGTCCGCACTGACCCCGCGCAAATACTCCAAGTCGATTGCTATACCCATCCGCTCCATCCGCATGATTTGCGGCATGGGCAGTAGGTCGAGCCGACGAACGTTTTCGGGGTCAGGACGACCGGGGATTGTGATCCCGCCGAAGAGTGCCATGAGGTTGATTCCTTGCTAGGACTCGTTCGGGTAGAAATAGGCTTTGGGCGTGCTTTCTTCTATCAAGCGCTGCCAGCCGCCCCCAGGCTTGTACATCAGCCCCAGCCCGTGTGACACCTTCGTATAGTCGTTGAATACCCAGTCCAGACTCTGAGCGAACTCCTTAATCGCGTCGGTCATTCGATTGTACGCGCCGAACATCCACGTATCGTGAAACACCAGCAGTACGTCATCGTGGATAAGACCCTCGGCGTGCAGAGTACTGAGTTCCGCCTGCATCACTTCGTAGGTGTGGTCAGTGTCAATGTAGATCAGGTCGAATGGACTATGACGGAGGACAGTTTTGTACGTAAGTGCCTCGCGCGAATCCCCCGATACTGCCTTGTAGTAGTAGAAAGGTGTGATACTCGGCTTGGCTTGAGGGCGCTCCGGGTCGATATCCACAGTGATGTGCTTCAGTAAGCACTTCGGGTTTTCAATCGACTTCAGCCCCCGCTCGAACGCGCGCGTGCTGCCGTTGCCATGCCCACATCCAATCTCCAGGATGTTGGTGCAATACTGGGCGAGATAGGTGAGGAACGGCATGTGCTCGACCATTTCGGGCTGGTCGGGCATGCAGACAGTCATGCCTTTCTCCGCTTGGTCGCGGACCTGTCTCTGGTACTCCTCTACACTTATCAGAGGAGACGACACCACCTCTACCTCAGACAATTGTGCGCCGGTCGCCTCCACTCTGTTTAGCACCTCGTTCTGGTGCGCTTCATTTTGCACTTCCACGGTCAATCTGAGAATCATTTGTTTGGTCCTTTCCTTTTTACTCACTACACTGCTCTGCACGCATCCCAATCCCCCTCATCCACCCACCACCTACCACCTTCCTCTACCCTCCTCTTCCTCTCCTCCTCCATCCACAGCATCGCTCGCCCCGTCACATCCGCATCCTCACATCCGTATCGTACCGCCTCGTCAATCGGCACCAGCTCGATCCCCTTCCTCGGCGCTGGTCCAATCACCCCTCCCCCATCCTCACCCTCTAAAAAATCATACCGCCCGCTCAGTTTAAATTCAACTATTTTATTCCATACGTCGTACGTTGCGCTCCCACTATGATCGAGCACCCACTTCGCCGCTTTACAATATTCATTCGGCTTTTCCACACGCTTCTCGCTCACTAGCACGCCTTTCCGCTTGATGGGCTTTTTGTACGCTTCTACCTTCACATCCGGCCTCTCACTTTCGTACATCCACACCCGTGCCAGCCATGCTTGTGCCGCCTTCCTGCTCCACCCCTCCACCACATCTACATAATCTCTCATCCGTACGCCGAATACCCGCCACCCTATACTCTTCAACCCTTGCGGCAGATCGCACAGATGGTACGCCTCCTGCATCGTATCCACCCACTTAAACCCGTTTACACCCACCTCACTCAATTTCCTTAGATCGTGCGGACCGTTATGCAGTGCCAGCCCTTGCCTGCCCCACCGCGCGTTTAACGCCCATGCCTCCACCATCTCCCTATTCTCCACTAGAAACATGCGCCCGTGCCCAGGCCGCACACTATACTGCACGCTCCAGATCCGCCCCTTACTGTCATCCTCCGTATCGGTCGGCAGAAAATCATACGATTCGTCGCGCATGTCCTCGTCCAGCTCATCCACCCGCTCGATTAGCTTGTAATCCCTCGATCCATCATCCACCCTATGCTGGAACTTCCCCCGCCTCCACCTCCCTAACCTCGCAAAATCCTCCATCAAGGGGTACATCTTGCTCGTGTCGTGCATGCCAAGCGCTGGGTGGTACATAGGCCAGACCCACCCCCGCCACGGCAACAACTCACTTCCATCAAACCACATGGGCAGGCCGTGGTCCTTATCCAGGTCCACTACTCCTTCCCCTAACACTGTGCATGCGGTGGCCCCCATCACCACAATGTACTCAGGCTCTGAGCGCTCCACTTCCTTCTTGAGCCAGTGACCGGCGCACGCGCGGATCTGCTTATCTGTGGGCTTATCGTTGTTGTCGCCCAGCCTGCACTTTACCGTGTTGGTTATGCGGATTGTCTCGCGCTCTAACCCCGCTAAGTGTAGATAGTTCTGATTAAACTCTTTGCCGGTGTCGCCGCAAAACGGATAGCCTCGGTTGGCTTCCTCGCGCCCTGGCTTCTCGCCGATGAATAGTGCCTCGCACGGTTCCGGCCCGTCGCCCAGGACGACTTTACAAGAGTGGTCGCACGCGGAGCATCGGCTCATCCTACCACTCCCTCTTCCCCTGCAACCGATTGATCTCGCGCCCCAGCCACCTGTGCGCCTTCTGCAAATCCTTCAACTCCTCGTCCGGCCCGCCCTTCCGCCCAGCGCGTAGAATATACGCTACAGCCGTCCCCCGGTGAAAGTTCAGCCCGAACGCCTCCACCACATCCACCGATTCCAACCCGCTCGGAGTGATGTAATGGGATGGGCGGTTGATCGGGTCATTGATCGGGTCAGAGTCTGACTCTATAGACTCATCGCGTAGTACTATGCAGTCGTCGCACGAGCAGCCCGTAGGGTGCCCGTAGCATTCAATAGGACGATCACTCATAAAACCAATCCCTCAACTTTCTCCCCATCGCCACACTCACCCCTTTTATCTGCCCCCATTCCACCTCATTCGCCCGCACCATATTTGCCACGCACCCGAACTTCTTCCCAACCCGATAGCTCAACTTCCGCCCGATCCCTGGCATCACACACGCCACAATCTCCGCATTGGTAGGCGGGCGCACATTCAAAAACAATCTCCTCCCGCTCCCTTTGCCCAGCTCCCCTCCCCCCGCCAATTCCATCGCCACCGCGCCGGTATAAGTCTGCTCGTGCGCCGTATGATCCTCCCACGGCTTCTCCCACATCCGATATTGATCTACGACAAACTCGACCGTCTCGCGCTCATTGCTTGTTTTCCACGCCAACATACCCGCTCTAAGGCTCAGCCCAAACAGGTAATTGTGCAGTGCGCGAACTTGTATCCCTCTTCTCACCCACTTCCCACTCCTCTCTAGCACCTCCACCTCCCCCGTCGATTGACTCGTACGCCAGATCCCCTCCACCAAAAGGTACCCATAATCGTACGTTTCGACCATGCCGGGAAGCTGGTGCCCACTCAACCGCCCGCTCTGCATCGACTGGATTAAATCGTCAATACGCTTTCTTTCCAGCCCCACCATGCATTTGCCATTGGGGCCGCTCCCTTCCCACGCCACATCCCCAAACGCTAACCTCACCTTCTCCACCCTAATGCCATACGGTCGAAAGTACGGGAGTAGTTCGCCCGACCCAATTCTATCGTCTAGTTGAATCACGGCTTCACCCCTTTACTATTCAAACCCAATCGCCATGAGCAGATTGTCCCAAGTGATATTCTTACCCTTCACCCCGTAATCCCCCAAATCCAACCCTTCAAGCAGCGCATTCGTTTGACATCGGTACACCTTGCACCGAAACTTCCGATCCGCCTCCTCGTCCGCATCTCCCCGCTCCATCGCCTTGAGCTTATTGCTGGTCAGCTCCACATACACTGTCAAATGCGCGCCTATCCCTTTGAATCCGTCCGGCTCATACACTCCAGTCGGCTCTTTCTTGTCGTCGCCGTTTGGCAGCGTCCCCACCTTCTTCCAGATCTCCTTAGCCCGGTTGATGAACAGCGCATTCTTACTCCTGGTCAAGTTGATAAAATCCACCATGTCCTGATTAAAAACATCCCGACTGAGGGCGGGAATCTTGTTGGTCCGACCGAAGTGCTTGTATTGGAGCCATTGGTAGAATTGGCTCGCCGTATCCACCACCACCGACTCAACCTGATCCGAACTCACCAGATTGTACGTGTCCTCGTACACCTTATCGGTTAGCTCCTTGTAGAACCGCTTCAGCTCATTCTGCTTCTGCTCGATAAGATCCTGGTTCTTCTGACTGCCCTTGCCGTAGTCGCTCTCGTCAGTCAACATTGCGAGGCGAGCTAGGTCCTTGTCGCTCACATACGGCTTGTCTCTGGCGACGTATGGCACCCCCATCGACTTCGCCTCCATCTGAAACGTACGCAAACTCTTCTTGTCCAACCCGATCACGCCGATCACGCCGTCATCGTGGGGCATGGTGCAGGCGAGTCGAGTTTTGCCTGTACTCTCCAACCCATATACGCCTACACTCGCCTTATCCCACGGGTCCGGCTGGTACGCAAACCCTTCAATCTGAATCTGAGTCGATTTCACAGCTAATTCTGTCCTTTCTCCGGCGTTGCAATCCCCTTATTCACCAGCACGACATTCCGCCAAAACTGCTCCAACTCACTCCTGTCAAACCTCATCGTATACACCATATATTTCGGTGTAGGCGGGCGATAATCCCCATTCACCCACAACACATGCAGTCTCGCCACCTCCAACCCCAACGCGTAGCAATTCGCCGCCAACTGCCACACCCACAGCGTCTCCTCCACAATATTCTTCCGGGTGTGCTCGCTCTTCCACGTACACTTGAACTCGTCCAGGCACTCAGACTCTGACTGAGACTTTTTAATGTGCCCGCCGCTGAGCACCTTCGCCTTATACTCGATGTGCCTGCCTCTGCCGTCCGGCGTGCCAAACACTCCATCCTTCTCCCATTCGCCCGGTTGCCATTCAATCCGCCAGCGCTTCGTCGCCGCATCCAGTCCTACCACCCAGTTCTCCCACGCTATGCCTACCGCCATACAAAGCGGCAGCAGATCGCGCTCCTCCTCATCCAATTTGAGCTTGCCTAGGTGCTGTAGTACCGCTCGAATAATGCCGCTAAGGTGGACGCCTGGGGAGCGCTTCTGAGCAGATACTGGGTACGGGCGCTGTTCCCACGCCAGAATATCCGTCCATTCCAGATCAATCCGCTCTACTCTGAGGAGGGTGGGCACCTTCGTTACTACCTTATTGCCTTTCCTAAAAAATAGGGGTGGGGCTTACCAACCTACCCCACCCCTTACTTCTACTTACGAGAGAAACCAACTTCGTCAGCGTGCCGCCTACTCCCCGCCGAACTGCACCATCCCATCGACCATCTTCATGTCAAACGCCTCGCCGTTCTGCTCGACCCACTGCGACGACTTGACCAACCCGATCATCGGCACGATCAGCTTGGGATTAACCCCGCTCGCCACCGCCGCCTGATTGACCTTTGTGGCGAGCGCCTTAGGACTGAGTTTCTGCCCGTCCAGTTCCTCGCTGAATTTGAGCAGGATCGGCGTGAGAGCACTGACCACTTCCTGATCCCCCGATCCGCCCGATCCGCTGCCTGCCGCTTCCTTCTTGCTCGACGCGCTACCAGCGCCGCTCCCCGTGCCTGCCGCCTTCCCCTTCCCTTGCTTCTCGTACGGCGCGCGGATAATCTTCCGCACCACCTTGTACGGAATCGTACGGGGTTTGCCGGTCTTCTCATCCTTCTCGTCCGTCTCCTCCTGCTGAATCGCCACGTCGAATACCGCTCCGTCGTAGTCCGGCATGTACATCCGGTCGATCAGTTCGGCGCGGAACCCAGCCTTATATAGTGAGTCGAACCAGATTGCCGCCGCTGTCTTCGGGTGGAGCTTCCAATCCTCCTTCAGGATGTAGAGGGTGTTGCCTTCCGCGCCGACCGCATCGCCTGCGTCCTGTACCTCGTCAGAGTCTGCGCTCGTCACAATGCCGGGATGCACATGCGGGAGGCTCTTGCTGCCCAGCCCAAGCACAATCTCGACCTTTTCCGGTTCGCCATCGGCGTTCTGCATCGGCTCTTGCGTGTCAGGATCAAGCCGGATGCACTTGTACACGATGGAGCCGTGCGGATTCTCCTGCTTCTGCCCCTCTCTGGCATTACGTTGTGTCACCGCACATACGCACTTTTCGACCAGGACTGGCCCTTCCTTAAACCCACCGCCCGTATCCTCTGCGAAATTGGCGGGGTTAAACAAACCTTTCATTCGTGCCATACTGAAATCATCTCCTTTTGAGGGGGCAGGCGCTAGAAACCGCCGCCAATCCCTGTATGTTGTTGAGTTACATTGACATGTTAGCACAGAGTTAGTTACATTTCAACTAAAACTCGGCGCAAAAACCACCCAAATTTACTTCTGATTCGTGCCTTCGACGCCGCGCTTGATACGTTCCAGGGTGCGCTTTTGCAGCCATTGAAGTGCCACTTCGCAGTGAAAAAGCGCCTGTTTATTGTAGTTACTAGCGAATGGCCCAGCCTGGAATGACCTGAGCCGGTCTATGACGATAGCGAGTAGTGCCTCCTGTGTGACACCATTAACGCCAAACTCTTTGATTGGACCATTCTGGAACACGACCCACTGAGCATCCTCAGGTCCGTCGTAGTTCCCTGGTTTCTCTCCCGCGCATGGCTCATAGGAAGGATTCTTGCCTACATCCAAGCCAGTAATCCGGTATAGGTGGTTAGCGCCTCCCTGACCCGGCTCGTCCAACACCTCGATTGTCAGTTGAACAGCTTGGTCGCCGCTCACGATATGATCTGTAATCTGTCGCATTACTTAGTCTCCTTTCTTAAAACCGTATCGGCTCCGGCACCTCATTCACACTTCGCACGGTGAACCAGTCCGGCGCGAGATTCTTATTCTGCCAAAGGAACCACTTCACACTGTCATCCACCACAAAGACTTCGCACCAGTCCTTCTCCCATCGTGTGCCTCGCCCGCACGCCTGCACCAAATCCTGCATGGCGACGTAGTTTAGGTACCTGTCGTCCCGCTCCATGCGCGCCTTCATCACCTTACCCCTTGAATCTGGGAATGGGATTTTGCCTATGACCTGCCACCTGCATTCATCGTCGCGGAAGTCCCAACCTGTGCTGAAGCTAGGACTCACCAGAACGCTTCCAGCCTCACCTCCTTTCACCCCTAAGAACCGCTCATACACATCCCGCGCCGTCCCACTCTCAGGATCGGTCGAGCTGTTCCAATCGAACACGCCGCTATCTCTCCACCGGCTATTCTCCATGTAGAACTGCTGCCTCGCGTAACTAACCGTATGGATCAATCCTTTGCGCTTCCCCTTGATCGCACGACTCTCAACGATCTCATCTATCCGCGCGACCCACCGCAACAACCCCTCCTCCTTCGTATTCTTATTTAACCTGACCGTATTCACATGTACGATTGGCGTGCGTACTGCCGGAAAGATCCTGTCCCACTCCTTGTACTCCCGCTCCTCCTTCTTGATCCCCAGCAGATTCATACTCATCGGCTTGAGTGTTGCGCTCATCACCACCACATTGGGTATTTGACACCAGAGCTTTTCTGACCACATACCCGGCCATACGCAATCAAACGTCCATACGCGCCCGACCGTAGTACCTTGCCTCTGCTCAACCACCCAATCCTTATCCTGCATGCCGACAATGCTGTCCAGACTCTGAGTCAATGTGTCTAGGTCCCTGACCCGCTCCCTCAACATTATCAGCTTACCTTGTGCTACTCCGCTCTTGGCACTCACCCGCAACAATTCCACCGACGACTTCAATTCCGACTGCGCCCTAATCGCGATTGCCTCGGCGAGCTCCTTCCACGGCATGATCTCATCTGAGGTGTCGCCGCTCGCCTTCTCCTTCCAGTACTCGCCCAGTCCTATCGCGCGCAGTTGCCGCTCGGTCACTTGGACTCTGAGCGCGCCCGCCAACGCCTCCATCGCATGATGGCCCTCGTCGCATATGAGCAATCCCCACGGGTCGCTCACTTCTTGCGCGCCGGGAGGTCCAACCGTCGCGCGTAACCCTCCAGGCCCAAAAATATTCGCGCGGACCCAATAGCTGTAGTTCGTTATTAACGTCTTGGCTTGCTTAGCCTCCCATCTCGCGCTCTCGTACGTACATCCGAGATCCCCTGCCAGTAAACATCCCTCGTGTGGGCCATATTTGCACCGGGCGGGAGGCTTGCCAACACACGCATAGTTCTCCTTGCCGCGAATATCCACCAGACCAGCCGATGCAAAATCATCCAGATATTGCTCCTGCAACCCCTTCGTACTAGTCAGGATCACTGTGGGCACGCCCAGCACTCTCGCCAGTGCCATCGCATAGAGCGTTTTGCCTGCGCCGGTCGGCAGACAAACTCCTGCAAACCGCTTCCCGCTCTGAAATACGGATTGGGTCCATTCGACTGCCTGCGCCTGTATCTCGCGAAAACAAGCGAATTTGCTAGGTAGGTTTAATTCGTCCGGCTCAAACAATCTCAGATCGACTGTGCTCATACGTCCATCCATCGTCTTTCTATCCAAACTGAATCGGACTGTCCCAGCACTTCCCGCATTCCATACACCGCACGTAATCCCTACCATGTCTACCTCGCCATGCCCTCGACACCTTCGAGTGGGCGCATACTAACCCGAACAGACCCAGCACCTCCAACAGTAATCGCTTAGTTCGGTTCATTTGCCCGCCCATCCCTTCTCCAAATCCTCCCACATCCTCTTACTCAACTGCACATACTTCACTCCGCTCACCACCTCTATCTCCACGCACCCATGCACTTCCAAATCTTCCGCTGTCCTCTCCACCACCTTCTTACTGGTGAGCATCCCCTTCGCCACCTCACCTAACCCAACCAGCCCCAGCCCCTTCCCCTCCTCCTTCTGTCTCATCGCGTCCCACGCCGCCTCCAACACCATCCTCCTTGTGGCAGGCATACTATCCAAGGCCACCTTTCGCACCACTTCCCACCGACCGCTACCATCCTCCCTATCCGCTTCCACCCCCAGCATCTCCATCCCCACATACAATTGCCTCAGCGCCTTCGTGATGCGTGGCCCCCGCTCAGACTCTGACACCCCCAGCATCTCTTTGCTCCAGCTATCCCGCACCACCGCGCTCCTCGCTCGACTCGCCACCTGCCCAATATGTATCAGCTTACCTATCTCCACATCCGTCAATGGTCGTTCGGGCTTACTCTTGTCAAACCCGCGATCCTGACAGCCGAACGCTAAATCCACCCCGGCAAAGTACGCTGCTACCAACGCTCGCATCTCCTCTTGCCACCCCTCCACCCCTCCAGGCGCATGACCCTCTTCATTGAGTAGCGCCCGCCTACTCTTCTCGTATGCTTCCACACCAGTCCCATTCCTCACCTCCTCCTGCATCTTGTACCCATTACCAGTACGATAATAGAGGAACCGTTCGCCGAGACTCGCGCTCACGTCCATCTTACTATCAATCGTCCCCGTCACACCCCCCAAAAACCCGACCTTACCCGGCCCCCACTTCAACTTTCTCCCACCGTCCGTGCCTACGTCCCGGCTCCACGTCCCACCATAACTCTGCCGGAATACGTCCAACACCTCTTCTTGCTCCCGCTTGTCCAGGCTAAGCACGCTCGTAAAATCGTCGAAGAGTATTGCGCCGTGCCACCCAATCAGCCGAAATACGCCGCCCGTAGCGTCCTTAGCCCGCTCTTTGCTACTGGTCGCACTTAAAAAACTTGCATCCCCCTTCACCTTATGGAGCGCCTGCACCCCACCCACCCCCAGCATGCTATTGAGCAGTTCCGTCTTGCCATCACTCGGCGGTCCCACCACCATCAACCAGCATGGGCTCCCCTCCATCATATTCGCTGCCATCGCACCGTATACAGCATGGACTATGCGCCGATCCGGTAAGTAGAGGTAGTTTTGCAGCCGCGTCACAAACGAATCGAGCGGAGTTATTTCTTTCGTTTGGCGTAGGTTGACTCGTCGTTTTCTCATTGTATTGTCAAAAGTGGTAGGCAAGGGGCAGGACATGCTTACCGCGCGCCTGCCCCTATTTCATTCGGTCTGAGTTGGTCTAAGTCGGTCGATCTACTTTTCTACTTGCCCTTGGCTTTGGGCTTGCTGGCGGCAGACTTACCCGCGCTCCCGCCGTTCCCCTCCTTCCCTTCCTTCCCATTCTGCTCTTCCTGCTTCCCTTCCAGCAGTTTCAGCCGCTTCTGCTCCAGCTCCTCCAACTTCGCCTTGATCTTGGCGTCAGCGGCGGCTTTCCTCTCCGCTTCCTTCTTCTCCTTCTCGGCCAACTTCGCCGCCTTCTCGGCTTCCTTCTGTGCTTGCGCCGCCGCCTTCTCGGCTTCCTTTGCCGACCGCGCTTCTTCCTTCTCCTTCTCCTTCGCTTCCCGCTCCTTCTGCTTCTCCGCTTCCTTCGCCGCCCGTTGCGCTTCCTTCTCCGCTTCTTTCTCCTTGCGACGCTGCTCCTTCGCCTTTTCCCGCTCCTTCTCCTTGCGCTCGGCTTCCTTCGCCGCCTTCGCCGCTTCCTTCTCCTCCCGCTGCCGCTCCTTCTCGCTTGCTTCCTTCGTACCTGGGTGAGCCTTCTCCACCATCACATCAAAAGCTTTCTGCATCGCTTTTTCGCTCAGCTCGCCCATCACAAAGGCGTAGAACTTGTCGGCCCACGTCCTCACGGCGCTATCCGGGTGCCCGTACGCCGGTCCCATCAAGCTCTCGACCCATTCCAGCACCTCTTTCACCGTACGGCGAACCGGCTTGCTCTCCCCATCCTCCACCTTCTTGTCCTGATCGGCGCGAATGGTTTTGCTCACTGCCGGGGCTTGGATCGGACCCTTTGCTGCCGCCTCCACGTCCTTCCGCGCGGCTTCCTGAGTCTTAATCCCGGCGCTGACTTCTGCCGCCGCCTTCTTCTCCGCCGCCGCAACCTGTTCCTTCCTCGCATCATCGATCAGCTGTCCGGCCTTGGCCGAGTCCCCTTCGCTCGCCGCCATCAGCTTCAACGCGCTATCTGCCGAAATCAAATCCAGCGCCAGCATCTCCTTGATATCGTGCGGCGCGTCGTTGAACTTGAGCCGGTCGCTCACCGTCGCCGCACTCACGCCCACATACGCCGCCACCTTCTTCACTCCGGGCCACCCGCTCCAGCCGTTCTCCTCCATCAGCCGCTTGTACAGCTCGGCCTCATGCATATACGACAAATTTTTCCGCTGGATATTCGACTGGATCGCCTGTTGCAGCACATCAGCCGACTTCTCCACGATCCGCACCCGCAACCGGATCAGACTCTGACCGGATGCGCTCCTCCGCTCGTTCTCCAGGATCGCCGCCGCACGACGCCGGTGCCCAGCAAACAGCACGTACTCACCGTTTTCCTCGTACGCCAGCAAATCGTCCAATTGACTTACGGCTAGGCTCTTGCCCAACCGCGTCAAATCCTCCGTCTCCTTCGCGATTGTCGCCTCGCTCTGGTACCGGCGGATATTAAACCGATCCACCACCTTGAGTTGATTTGGCAGAAGGAATAAACGCTCCCCTGCACCATCCAACCGATTCACATCTGACATGATAATTGTTCTCCCTTTGAGATTGAAATTTTAAGATTGTACCCCAGCCCGACCTACCAATCTTAGCGCAGCCCTCGCAAACGACCGCCGCGCCGTAACTGCTCCCCTACACCATTATTACCGCTGCCATTGCCCGCCCGATCAATCCACTTCACCAGCTCCATAAACTCCCAGCCTAGCTTGTCTGCTACCTCTTCCATCAGTCCGACCGACCCGATCCTCTTCCCTCCCAGGCAATCCCTCAAGTACTGCCCGCTCACCCCTACGTCTCGTGCCAGTTGCTCCAGGTTAACCCCTTCCCAACCCGCCACGTTCCGCCGATTAAGCAGCTTGAGGTATCGCGCTGGCACTTGCTCCAACCGTTTGATCTGCCGCTCTCTGTCTCTTTCCCGCATCCACCACAGTATATACGATGCGAGCGGGAAATGTCAACAAAAAGTTTAGGTTTGCCCTGCCTTATGCGCCTTTATCTTGCAAGCGCTGTACATCCTCAGCTTATCCCGTTTCACCCAGTCCGTCATGATGCGTACCCCGTACAGATCCTTTCGCACCGCCTTCACCTCCTCCTCCTGGTACCCACCCTGTTCGATCTCTCGCTCGGCCCACTCCATCACCCGCTCGATCTGCTTCCACTGTTTCCACACCTGCCCGCACAGCTTATGCCGCTCGATTTGCGCGCCCAACTGCTCGCTCATGTTGATAAGCTGTGGGATTGACCGCCACTGCGATTCATGCGCTTCATGCTCAGTAAGCGCTCTGACCACCGCCTGCCGTCCTAGACTCGTCTGTCTATGCTCCATCGCCGACAATGCCATGTTTATCATTTTCTATAATCTCCCGGAATGGTAGTCATTCTCTACCTTACCCACACCAACTCCCTCCTCGCCCTGGTCACCGCCACATACTTCAAATTCATCTCTTGTTGCAGCTCCCA
>ERZ761584.452-NODE-452-length-12864-cov-9.133266_pt1 | contig 12864 bp, 23 predicted proteins | sample MGYA00512168_ERZ761584 | MGnify/ENA primary metagenome ERZ761584 (study PRJEB28899, sample SAMN03785564) | bioreactor sludge metagenome | biome: EBPR Sludge; feature: EBPR Bioreactor; material: 0.22µm filtered reactor supernatant | place: Saint Lucia: Queensland...
AAATTCAACTCATTTATCAAGGCAAACGGGTTTCAGCGGTCACAGGGTGGACAAGATCAAGCTGGGGACGATGCCTTTAATAGCGTCTATGGATCCAAATCGTCACCCGCCAAATCAGATTCTTCCTTCGACTTTTCGAGGTTCAAGAAGCAATGATCTACCGGAACGCGAAGGAATTTTATCAGGATGCGAAGCGAAACGGTCTTGGGCCTGATGAGGCCAGACAAGCCTATCAGGCCTACGTTTCTGAAGGCGGAACCTTTGGGGATTCTGGATCGGAAAAGGTAACGCAGGATATACCTACGGGAAACGCGCAAGAACCCTCTAAGCCGGGGTTTGGCTCTCGGGTTTTGAATACCATTGGCACAGGGCTGGAATATCTTGACCGTTACACTGGTGCCCCTGTTCGCCAAGGTTTAGCCACAGCCCAAAGAGAATTAGCGGATAATGGCGCGATGCCGAGCGTTAACGATTTGAAGGCTTTGGGGCACGGTGTACTTGCAGGATTAAAGCAAATAGGAAAGCCGACAAGCGAAGCCGCTACGGGCCGAGATATTGCGGAAAACATGGGTGCAACTGGACTCGGTGCGGGGGCCTTGGGGTTGGCTTATGATGTCGCGCTCGACCCGACCAATTTTATACCAGGTAAAGCCATTACCGGAGCTTTAAAAAGCGGAGCAAAGACCATCGCTGGCACCGAGGCCGTACAAAAAACAGCGGAGGCACTAAAGGCGGGAGCAGGAAGCATTGGCGAAACCGCAAAGAACGTGGTCAAGGGCGGGTTAGCGAGAGCATCGGCAATGGACCGCCAAGCATTGGAAGCGGCAGCATCGGACCCTAAACTATTTGCACAAGCCAAATCCATGGCCGGAAATATCCCGGCGGCTGAAATGTCGGCAGCCGAGGATTTAACGCAATCAATTGGAAAGGTGCGCGGCCAAGCCCAACAAGGATTAGAGCGGGTAACGGGTTCACCTACACCGAATAAAGCCTATGAATCAGGCGCAAAATTGCAAGACGCGCTATCAACGGCGTCGGAAGGTATCGGCGAAAGATTCGGGCAAACCGTCGAACCAATAATCCAGACGGCTGGTGACCGAGGCCTTCAGTACAAAGGGCCAATGAATCGCGCCGCTTACGAAATGCGGAGAATCGCGAAAGAGGCGGGAGCATCGGCAACGGGAGAAACAGGAATTGCGGCGAAATTTGGTGGTAAGCCAGTTTTGGATGGAGAGGGTAAAATGCTTCGCCGTATTGCCGATGAGGCGCTAGGTATTGATGACGTCCAAGGATTGATTGACTTCCAAAAGGGTATTTTTGCACGTATAAATGAAATCAAGAAAACACCGGAAGGCGCGGCACTATTTTCTAAAAATAGCGGTGGAACAAAAGCTCTCGACGAGATGTATTCGACCATTAAAAACGAGGTTGGAAATCACATTGAATTGAGAATAAAGGAAACCACCAAGGGTCCAAGATCTGGACCTTTATCGACATTAACTCGCATGGAATGGGATGATGCACACCAAATATATGCTAAGACTCGAAAAGCTTTAGAAAACGCTGGCGATGCTATCGGCGTAAATGTCGGAGCAGACATTGAGGATTTGACGAAAGGGCTCTCCCGGTTATCCATTGATGACTTAAAAGAATTAAAAGGATTGTCAAAAAGTGACCCAGTGATGAAGCCAGTATTCAAGCAAATCGGGGATTCATTTATTGATGGAATTGTTATTCAAGCAACAAAAGACGGTAAGGTGAATCCGCTTGAATTGCGGAAGTATTGGGATTCGCTAGGTCATTCGCGTGATATTCTTTTCGACAAAAAAAGGATTTCAGAAATCGAAGGCGCTTTAAATCACTTCGATGACATTGCAAACCAAACTAGCCGATTAGGTTCTGATGCCGTTACCTCTGGAATCGCGATGCGCCAAGCCACGGGCGAATCAGTAAAATCGAAATACATTCAACAGCAATTAGACGGCCTTGATAAAATGCTTGGCCTAACCGGGGACGCGAGTCTATTGCGAAAGGCGCAAGCCTTGAAAGTCGCTGGCGGTATTCATTCGGGTGTTACCATGGCAAGAACTGGATTAGGGCTTGGTGGTGCGGCAGTTGGTTACCATGAGGGTGAACAGCAAGGCGGTGTACTTGGCGGAATACTCGGGGCATTTGTGGGAGCATACGCAACAAGCCCAGGCGCAGCTATTGCGGCTTATCGCATCTTGAATGCGACAAAATCAACAGCCGCAAAACTCGGCACAAAAACATTAAAGGCCGGAAATATGGCCGGACAACTTGGATTAGAGGCTTTGGAAATGCCAACAAAATACCGATCTGGACTCATTGAGCTTGGTCGGTTATCGAATCGTGAGGAGCAACAATAATGGATTGGCCTACGGCAATGGTGGCGGCAACGGTTGGCGGTGGCTTGGTGGCCGTGATGCGCGAGCTTTTCACCAAAAGAGCCAAGGACAAGCAGGACTCTAGCCTTGAGAATGTATTGATAAACTCTCTGCAACAAGACGGCCAGGAGCGGCGCGACCTTTTGCGGCAACTTGTCCAAGCCCAGGACAATACCGCTTTATCTCTAAAAGAGATGACCATGCTAAATAAGTTCCGCGAGAACAGGACCGAAGAGTTGCATCGATCTACGCATGGAAAGCTCGATGAGATCACCATCAATCAAAACCGCATCCATGATGCAATAGTGAAAGGGCTCGGCGAATTAAGCCGGGCGGCATGAATATGAAAAACATCATCCTAATCTTGATCGGCCTTGTCGCTTTCGCGCAGGCCCAAATCGTGACCATTGGCGGCCAAACGCATTGGCGCGATACCGTGAAATGGGGCGGGGCCTCCGATTCGTCCTCGTATATCCGAGCGCGAGGGAATGCCATTGCCCGCGACTCATCCGGGTCATGGGTGACCATCACCACCGACTCTTGCAGCAAGTGGATCACCAAGGAGCGCGGGTATCAAAACCCGATCTGGCGATACGAGATCCAATACAATGTGCGCACGTCTTCGGGTAACACCGACTCATCGCGCATCCTGTTCAACATGGATACCCGCTATTGCCGAGAGCCGCGCCGAGGCCTGCAATGTGATAGCATTGTCCGCCGGGGACGTCATGGAGGTTACCCGGACGCCCTGGTGCGCGATACGCTTATCACCATGGCCACGACTTCGGGAACGACCTGGCTCGGGACTCAGCAAGGGTTCTCTCTGCCGCATGGTAACCAGATCCGGCTTTGCATTGACAGCTACGAGGCTGGCGGGGCCACGGGCGACACGACGTTTTTCCGAAACGTCATCCTGGGGTTCCAATGAGCCGCACCTATTGGGCGCAGCGGGAAGGTGGGTATGAGTTCTTGGGGGCTTTCTCCGATGGCCATACCCTGACCGATCGCCAAAAGACCCAGCCGCAGGCGCAGGCGGGGATACTCGATTTCCCTGGCGTCCCGATTGAATCGACGCTGGCGAGCTTTGGCGACCGGACTATGCTTGTCGAGCTTCCGGCGAAGATTTCCAATCGCTTGGCGGCGAGAATCCCCATGGACGTGACCATGGAGCAGATCGAAGGGTTTTTGAAGTAAAATGGCCATCCGATACTATCTCATGCCCAAGCAGTTGCAAGTCGTAGGCCATGGCGTTGAAATGGACGTCCCTAAATATGGGTACGGCCTCAACTACTCGGTCAACGACTTTGGCGGGAACGCCATCGCCTGTGTGTGCATGGATGTGTCGGATGCTGACCACGCCATTATCGCAGCACAGCCGGACACCATAGCCGTTCCGCCTTTGGATTCCAAGCTAACCACGCCGCAGTACAACCGATTCACGACATGGTGCGAGAACCGTGGGCTCCCTTCGGACAGGTTCAACGCGAATATGACGGTGTTTCAAATCCTCTCGGCTTTGATGCGCATGTTCGCGTTTCACCAAAGGCTGAATGGCATGGGCTTGGCTTCGGTTGGTACAAACATCGACCGCACAATAGGGCAGCTTCCTTTGGCTATGCGCCAGCGGCTGCAAGACGCAATTGTGAGTTTCGGCTGGGATTCGCAATATCTCAAGAACAATTTGACGCTTCGGGATGTGTGCAAGCAGGTGGGAATGTTCAATACCAGCAAGCTCAAGTTTGGGGAGATTGACGAGTAATGGCTTATACGGCAGTCGCAACCGATGATTTTGGCCGCGCTGACGGTGGCTTGGGCTCAAATTGGACGACCGCCTATAACGGTGGCTTTCTGGTTTATTCAAACGCGGCTCGCTCGAACGGCTCCAGTAACGACGCCTGCTCGTTTTATTCTGGGGCAACTTTCAACGACAATCAGTATGCTAAAGCTACGGTTGTCGCCGCCCCAGTAACCCATTACTATGCGCTTGGGGTGGCGACCCGTGGTTCTGGCACACGCAACTACCTGTATATCGGCTTGCGGGACAATAACGAGCGCTACTTAGCCCGCTGCAATAATGGGACATCAACAGCATTGCAGCACTACACGGGTGCGGGCATAGCGGTAAACGACATTATGCAGCTTGACTCTGATGGGTCGCTGCATTCTCCGTTTCTGAATGGTGTAGCTGATACCTCACTTGGCACATCCACCGACAGCACCTATACCAACGGTTCCCCAGGCCTCCATTGCTATAACGGGTCAATTGACGCCCGCATGGATGATTGGGAGGGTGGAAACATTACGACCGGCGGGGCTTCCATCATTCCGATACTCAACAATTACCGCAGGAGGCGCGGATGATCCGGCTTCTCAGACAATCGACCGCATTCACCTTTCGCATCGGGCCTTTCTCGGACTCCACGGACGGCGTGACAGCCGAGACGGCGCTTAGCATCGGCCAATCGAACATACAGATCAGCAAAGACGGCGGGGCGTTTGCGCAGACCAGCGCCACCCCAACGACCACCCATGATGCGCGGGGATGGTATCAATGCCCGCTGACCGCGACGGATACGAATACGCTTGGGCCGTTAACCGTGGAAATATCCATGACCGGCGCATGCCCGGTTTGGGAACATTTCATGGTTGTGCCCGCGAATGTGTACGACTCCCTGGTTGACGGTACCGATCTCTTGGATGCAAACGTGAGCCAATTCGGCGGGACAAATGGGACGTTCTCAAGTGGACGCCCAGAGGTCAATTCTACGCATTGGGGCGGTACTGCGGTAGCATCGGCTACTGTTAGAGCTACGCTTGAGCAAATCTTGGGCACCACCATTACCGAAGGCGCGGCGGGGCGCGTGGCGGCTGCATTTCAGACCCTATTCAATGTAGCGTCACCCGTGCTTACGGCCGCATCCGTCAACCAAACCGGGGACAGCTATGCTCGGATTGGAGCTAATGGTGTAAGCCTATCCGCCATCCCGGACTTGGCCGGGGTTACGACTCTCCTTTCTCGCCTTTCCGCGACTCGGGCCGGGTATCTCGACAACCTCAGCGCGGGAGCGGTTGCACAGGCTTCTGCTTTGGCAACGGTGGCTGGGTACATTGATACCGAGGTCGCAAGCCTTGTTACCGATATGGCGACGGTCTTGAGTCGGCTTTCGTCGGCGCGCGCCGGATACCTGGACAACTTGAGCGCGGGAGCCGTTGCGCAGGCAAGCGCACTGGCGACCGTTGCGGGATATATCGACACCGAGGTCGCGAGCCTAGTTTCGGACATGGTGACGGTGCTGGCTCGCCTGGATGTCGCGGTATCAACCCGTTTGGCCTCGGCAGGGTACACGGCCCCTCCCGATGCGTCCGCTATTCGGTCCGCCATTGGCATGGCATCGGCCAACCTGGACACCCAGCTTTCCGGCATCAACTCCAAGACCACGAACCTCCCCAGCGACCCGGCGGACGCTTCGGACATCGCGGCGGCTATCGTTACAGTGCAAGCGGATCTGGACGATATTCAAACTCGCCTACCGGCCGCACTTGTCGGCGGACGCATGGATTCCAATGCTTCGGCAATCAACAATGTCAGCGCCGCCGCCGCGCGTCTGGCCTTATCTGCTGGGCAAATCATACCGGGAACGGTTGATAATACGGCGTTTTCTCCGACCACAACGCAACTCGAAGCGGCGAATATCACCGATGCGGCTGCAAGCCATTATGTTGGGCGAGTCATCATATTCACGTCGGGAACGTTGGCAGGCCAAGCCGTTTCTATTTCTGCCTATTCTCTCAATGCTGGGCGCGGTCGATTCACTTTCTCGGCGGCGACTTCGGCACCAGCTAACGGCGTTACTTTTGTGGTGGTCTGATGGCAGACAAAACGCGATTAGGGTTGATGGGCTCGCCTACCGCTCCTTATGGGGTGGCGGCGGACAACGTCCTTGATCCAAAACCACCTAGCGGAATTATTGAGCCAGAATCCACAGGGTCAACACAAGGGCCGCGCCGTAAAATCGGCATAGGGCCAAAATGAGGAGAAGCGAATGAAACAGGTATGGGCGTATTTGGACGGAAAAAAGACCGTGATCGCCGCCATTGCTGGCCTTGCCCTGTCATGGGCTCAGGCCAAGGGCTGGGTGAGCGGTGAGGATGCCGTATACCTGTCGTCTGCCCTGACGCTGATTACCGGCGTGGCGGTAGGGCACAGGATTTCCAAGGGGTAGCGCCGGGCCTTTCCCCTGGTCTCTGGTTGGCAGCAAAAAGAAACCCCGATATCTTGCGATACCGGGGCCTTTTCAATTCGTCGTCTCAATGTAAGCAGGTATTGGTGAGGTTAACCGACTCGCATATCATCCTCCGATTGTGGTCTTTCGTTTCGGTTTGTCTTAAGAGACAAAGGTCGAAACTCATTGTACTCTCTCGCCTTGGGTTTGGCAAGCGGGGGTTCAGGCTTCAAAAAGTTTCGGCGCGTTAGGCCGTCAAGCCCCTTTTTCGCCTGATTTCGCAAGGTGAGAAAAAAGATCGAGAATCTTTGCGTATTCGCTTGACATTCGCAACACGTTAAGCTAGACTATGGGGGTAACAAAGGAGCCTTCCAATGTTTGGAAACCCCATGACCCCCTACTCCTACGCCGCTATCGCCTACCTGCTTTTCTGCCTGGCCCTGGTCTGCCTCGGTGCTCGGGGTGCCAAGCGTTACGGCCCGGATGAGATGGACGAGGAACAATTAGCCCGGCTCTGGGCGACCAGGCCGGATGAATGCGAGGTGTGACCATGACCACCGCTCCCCAGCCTTCGAGGGCTTACGAGGTCTTAAACTGTGGGTGGTGCCCAAACTACCACAGCCTGAAACTACAGGATGGCAGGTTGCAAAGGACTTGCTGCCATATCGGGAAAGACATATCCGAAGACCCCAACACGATCCCCACCTGGTGCCCCCTCCCGGCCATGCCGGAGAAAGAGAATCAACCATGACCACCGAGAACATGCAGCACCCGCCTCTCCCCGAAGGGCCTTGGAATGGGGAGATCCCGAAGTATTGGCGGAAAATAGACTCGTTTTCACACGACCCCCAATACCCTGTTTTCTGGGCAAGGCCGGGCCTTATCCGTCAAGGCAAACAGCGGCTAATGTATACGACTTGGCCCCGCTGGTTTGACCACACTGTCTACATCCAACCCGTCCCCAACTGGCGCGAGCTTATGGCGGCTGACCAAGCGGGAGAGACGGGAAAGGAAGATGAAATGAAATCGATCAGAATCAAGGTGACTGTTGACGACATTCACCACGCAGTAGTCGAAATTACTGGCGTTGAGTTCATGAGGGCAAAAGATCAGAACGGTTTACTAGCCCAATATCTTGACATGCTTTTCGAGCAAGTTAAACAAAGGGCTGGCAGGGTTACGCCATGAGACCCCACCCCAACCAACGGTCATTCGACGTGCTGGCCTACGGGGCCAAGGTCTGCATTTGCTTTGTCGCCGCTCGGGTTATCCTTAGCGGCCTGTACTGGGTGGCGGGATGGAGATAGACACGCCTTGCGCTTTCTGCGACAACAAATCAGCCTTGCTTTGCGATGGTGTTCTAGCTCGATTGTGCGATGAGATAAACCCAAAATTGCAAAACCGGAAGGCCGTACAATTCACCTGCGATCTGCATATCTGCCGACCATGCGCAAGGCGCGAAGGTATTACGCATTTCAATATGAAGCCGCACCATGTTTTCGACTCAAAGGATTTGTGCCCTTTATGTGTCAAGGAAAATCGGGGCGTTTATGATGCCGACGTGCCTTTGGCGACGCAGCAAGAGGGCGAGGCATTGCAGCGCAGGCGGCATTTCCATATTGCGGCCAGGACTTTGAAAAACCCAGTTAAGGATATACTGGTATGACCAAGCATCAGTTAATCGCTATATGCCTTGGTATCGCCTACGCTACCCTGGCCTGGGTGCCCTGCGACTGGTGGCCCTGGGTGGGCGTGGTGGTGCTGGGGTGGCTGGGGTACAATGCCCAATGGTGGTTGCCGATGGGCGAGAGAGTAAACACAACCGCCGAGGCGGGGAAGGAGTAAGGAAGTGGAATTGGTCCAGGTTAAATATGATGTTGGGGTGATCGTAGCAAGATTCCAGGTTCCCGAATTGCACGAGAGCCATTTCGACTTAATCAAGTCGGTTTCAGAAAGGCATATCAAGGTAATTGTGTTTTTAGGTGTTACACAAACACTTTCGACACCTGAAAGCCCGCTTGATTTCGAGATGCGCAAGCAAATGATTTTGTCACATTTCCCGCATGTGATCGTCGCGTTTGTGCAAGACCATATCTCAGACCACGAATGGTCTAAAGGTTTGGATAAGTCTATTGCGGCTTTAGTACCACCCGTTCAAAGTGTCGCCCTTTATGGTGGCCGCGATTCATTCATCCCTCATTATCACGGTCGATATAAAACGCTTGAGTTTGAACAGCAAGGTTTTTTCTCGGGAAATGAGATGCGCAAGCGGGCTTCAATTGAGGTGCATAATAGCCGTGATTTCAGGGCTGGGGTGATTTGGGGCGTTATGAACCAATTCCCCAAGACGGTCACCACAGTTGATATTGCCATCTTCCGAGGCAAAGGCGAGCACCGCGAAATGCTTTTAGGGGCAAAGGAGGGTGAAAGGCTTTTGCGCTTTATCGGCGGGTTCTCTGAGCCTTTGAGCGATTCTTTTGAATCTGACGCAAGGCGCGAAGTACAGGAAGAAGCCGGGGTCGAAGTTAGCGACCCTGAGTACATCGGTTCATGCCGAATCGAAGACCCGAGATATCGCGGGCGCGACAAAGTGAAAACATTGGTATTCGTGTGTGAGTATGTTTTCGGTCAGCCAAAAGCCGCCGATGATATAGCCCGCATTCAATGGGTTAAATTGAATAACTTGAAGGAAGATGATATCGAGCCTCTTCACAGGCCCATCTTTCGGATTCTCAAAACCAAAGGAAAGGTTTAAGCATGAAAACCGACAATATCATCACAATGACGGATTCCTATAAGGTTTCCCATCATCGATTTTACCCCCCAGGGATTCAAAAGGTTTACTCATACCTTGAGTCCCGCGAAGGCGCAACGGCATTTCCTTATACCCTTTTCTTTGGGCTTCAATACTATTTGAAGCAGCTCGAAGGTGTTCAAGTAACGACAGAAAAGATCAATGAAGCTGAGGCTCTTTTCCAAGAACACTTTGGCCGCGCCGACGTGTTCAACCGGGCCGGGTGGGAATACATTCGGGATACCCACGGCGGCAAACTTCCCGTGGTGATTCGGGCGATTCCAGAGGGCACTAAAACTCCCATTGGTACGGTACTCATGACCATCGAGAATACCGACCCTCACTGTGCTTGGTTGGTAAACTATCTCGAAACCTTTTTAATGAAGGTTTGGTATCCGATCACCGTCGCCACGCAAAGTCATTACCTGCGCGAAAAGATTGCCGAAAATCTCAGGGATACTGGCGACGAGAGCGGGGTGATTTTCAAGTGTCACGACTTCGGATATCGAGGCGTATCCAGCGAAGAAACTGCCCGTATTGGCGGTGCCGCTCACTTGGTTTCATTCATGGGTACGGACACATTCGGGGCAATATCCTTGCTTCGTGATGTGTATGGCACTGGAATGCCGGGATATTCCATCCCAGCCACCGAGCATTCGATCATTTGCTCTTTCGGAGGCGAAGTAAATGAGATTGAAGCCTTAACCCACGTACTTAAGGCTTATCCGAGCGGCTTGCTTGCTTGCGTTTCCGACACCTTCAACATTTACAAGGCTTGCGAAACATTTGGCACTACCCTGAAAGACTTGGTGATGGCTCGACAAGGAACTTTGGTTATACGACCCGATTCAGGCGACTTCTTTGAGGTCGTGCCAAAGTGCCTTGAAATCTTATGGAGTCATTTCGGCGGCAGCGTCAACGAAAAGGGCTTCAAGGTTCTTGACCCTCATGTCCGAATTATCCAAGGTGACGGAATGGATAAAGAGTCTATCCCGGCTTTATATGGCAGGCTTAAGCATCTTGGGTGGAGCGGCGATAACCTAGCCGTTGGTTCTGGTGGTGGCCTGCTTCAAAAAATGAACCGTGACACGCTACGATTTGCTATCAAGGCTTCAGCGGTGCTTGTGAATGGTGAATGGCGTGATGTACAAAAAGACCCCATCACCGACCCAGGCAAGAAATCCAAAGCTGGGCAATGGTCCACATTCAGGCGCGGCAATGAGATTATTTCCGCGCCTATCACGCTGGCCCGCCCCGGATATCATGAAATCATGGAAACCGTTTTTGAGGATGGCGAGGTCAAGACGCGGTTGACGTTCGACGAAGTGAAGGCAAACGCAAGCGCATAAAACCTTCCCCCACCTCCACCCCCGCGCCAAAGACTGCATCATCGGGTGCATTTTTCTGGAGGGACGCGAGGACCGGCGAGGTGCCGGGGTGGTGGGGATGTTCGATGTTCGCGAACAGAATAACCCGCTTGACAAACGCAACGCGAAAGGCTAGTATCAGTCTATGCAAAAACCAGGACGACAGACACAGTACAAGCAGGCACGGGTCACGCAGGACGAGGCTGCGCACTTGAGGCGCAAGTACAAGCAGGAAACTTTCGGGGTGGCGCAACTTCTCGCCAAGGCCGAGGCCGACCCGTTGCCCTCGATGCCGTGGGTAGATGCGGTGCCCGAGGACCGGAGGACGTTTGTCCACATGCGGGACCACGATTACCCCACGTTGTGCGCGCAGGCGGAGAAGCTGAAGGCCAAGCCTGCGAAGTATCTGCGGGCCTTGATTGCAAGGGATCGGAAGCGGAAGAAGTAACCCCTAAAACGGTTTCGGCCCAGGCGGTAACCTGAGCCGAACCTTACCCTAATCGCGTTAATTGCCCACACAACCAAGGAGAGCAACCAACAATGGACAAGGTAAACCACAGCATGGCCGGGAGTCAAGCGACTTTCGGCGGCAAGCCCAGGATGACCACGGCCACGGCTGGTTTGGAGGCCGCGAGGCTTGACGGCGACATTGAGGCCATACGAACCCAGGTATCGAACCTAAACAAGCTCAGGCGGGCCAAGGAAGCCGAACGGGGCAAGATGCTCATGCTCGCGGCTACCCTGGCAGCGCGGAGGGCGAAATAATGACCACCGACCGCGCCGCCCGTTGCGCTCGCATCCTGGCGATTTACCGGGAGATGGCCGAGGACGCAAAGAAGGTCGCGGAAATCGAACGGCACAAAGCGTCCTTGCTGGCCGAACTCGAAAGCATCATGCCGGACCATTTGGCCGACACACAAAAAATCATCGACGAGTGGAGGGCGAGGAAATGACGACATCGGTAAAAGTTTTGCTTTTGGTGATAAATATGCTGATCTTCGCCTATGACGTTCATAAAGCCAAAGAACGCGAAGGGGGTTTCAGGATTTTTTGGGCAGCGAATGCCGTATACGCATTGATTGCATGTATCCTTCTGGCGCTTAACATTAGTGGTAAGTTATGACCCCTGCGCACCTAATCCTGACCGCCACCATTTGCCGCGACCGGGCCGAGGCGTACCGGGCCTTTGCCGACCATGCCACCACCTTGCACGAGCGGGTGCAATGGCAGCACAAGGCTGAGATGGTCGAGCGGAATCAGTCGATTTTCGTGGGATGGGTAATCTACATGGCTGGCGAGGTACCCGCTTTTCTGCTCTTTTCGCGTCCCTGAAAATAGTTCCATGAATCGCTTGACAATCGCAACACGTTAAGCGATATTTATCTCATGGACACGACGCAAATCACCGGCGCTCACATCGACCGATACTTTGACCGGGTGCTTGACAGGCATTTGGACGCCCCCTCCGGCGAGCCCGTCTATCGGTATCAAGAGTGCAAAAACGGAGCGCTGCGGGACTGCGACGAAAACCGCTTTGTGACCGCGAGCGAGTACGACGAATACGAGCATTCGCAGCATTGCACGTGCCCGGAATGCACCCACCACGACCAGGAAGAATACCATGACTGACTCAGCCGCCAACCAAATCGAAGCCGAGTTCCGCCGGGCCTCCGAGGCCATGGCGAGGCTGTACGGTTACGAGGCAGCGAGGGCAGAGAAGTTTGCCGCCAAGGTGCTGGACTGCTGCGCAAAGGCCAAGGCGATAGCCGAGGAGCCGGGCCAGACCACCGAGCGCCAGGTCGGGGAAATCATCGACCTGCTCGATGAGATGGCGGCGGCGGCGCGATGGCATGGCGAGGCCCAGGACGATGCGCGGTTGATCCTCAAGGATGCTTTTAGGGAAATGTGAGTAACCGCCCCGAGGGGCAGAAAAGGAGATGAGGATGAGACACGAAGGCAACCTAGAGATTACGACGGAGAACTCTAGCCAATACTCAGCCCTGACCGAGGTGACGGGCTGGCTGGATGTCCGCGAGGGCGCGACGCTGACGGCCCCGGCCCTGACCCGGACGGGC
>ERZ761584.454-NODE-454-length-12820-cov-4.409166_pt1 | contig 12820 bp, 18 predicted proteins | sample MGYA00512168_ERZ761584 | MGnify/ENA primary metagenome ERZ761584 (study PRJEB28899, sample SAMN03785564) | bioreactor sludge metagenome | biome: EBPR Sludge; feature: EBPR Bioreactor; material: 0.22µm filtered reactor supernatant | place: Saint Lucia: Queensland...
GAAATAACTCTTCTGGGAGTTTAAAATTAATGAATTCTTTCAATGGGATCACTAAATAATCTTGTTTACTTGCATAAATACTTCTTGTTAGCCAGGAATTATATGCAAGTACTGATTTGTACTTACTGTCATTTCCCCACGTCTCACTATTTCGAAAATTCCTATAAGTATGAGATATCACATTGGGCCAAGTAGAAACCTTGGGAACAAGTATTTGCCAATTATGTATATCCATAGCTCACCACTGTAACCAAATGTTGTTTCCTAGGTAAATTAGACGATAACTATAAGCTGCAGTTTTGGATGCAGCATACAATACATCTGCAACTACATAGTAACCATTATTTCCTAAAGATTCTGGGAACACTAATATACTCCCAATATCATATTGAAGATCACTATGACATTGTCCTAGCATATCCCATTCTGATTCAGACATTTGTATTATATCTTTCTTTACGAAATGGTGCTTATGTCCTAACAGAGCAATATAACTATATTGAGTGAGCAATCTTACTCTGTCTTTAGAATACTTAGGTGGTTGTAAATACCACTTGTCATTTATCCTGGTTTTCACTATCGGATAAAGTAGGAGCGTAAGTATTACTAGGAATAATATTATTATTATTATTAATAAACCTATCATCGTTTGATTTTCCTTCTCCTAAAGAGGGCCTTATTTCTTCATAAGGTGTATCTTCAGGGATTGATTTGTTTTTAAATCCCAAAGCATTAGCGAATACTTCTTTTAAGAATTTAATATTTGCTAAACGTTCTTTTGGTGTTAATTTTTGAGCAGTAATGAGGTCTACTACTTCTTCAGCAAACCACTGATCAAGTGATTTACCAGTTTTGTTCAACAGTTTTTCGTTAATAGTGCCTATTACCGGTACCATTTCTTTTTGTATCATGCTTTTAATCTTCTTATTCTCTAATATTAGGTTAATACGCCTAACATTAGGTTCGCGTTTATATACTGTACGATAAGCTTCACTAGGATCTGCACCAGCTTTAACTAGTGAAAACCATAATTTTAATCGTGGAGTAACATAAACACTACCTTCAGATAGCGTATTCTTCTTACTTTTAGCTACAGCCCCATAAAAATTATAAGGTCTAGGGGCATTATTCCTATCTATATAGACAGCTCCAGTGCCATTACAGAATCGGTATAGCCAAGTTATTTGACCATGACGATTCTTAACGTAAGATTTAGCTAATAATTGTAACACATAGCCATCATCAGCAATTGCCCAATCATTCACATTACATTCATGCCATACTTTAGGTGTATATCCTTTAGATATACATTCTTGTATAGAATCATATATAATATGCTCTCCTTGGTAATTACCACTCTTTATCTTAAAAATTCTCATAGGCTCTAATATAAAAAAAACTGTTGTAAATGTCAAGAGCACTGTTACTACCTACACATAGTACAACTATGCTGGATTCACAATGCTCTTTTTGACATTTGTTGTGTTTAGTGTGTTTTGATTGGCTTTTGTTATTCATTGCTGGTTCTCGCCATCAACCGACGCAATGTCATACCCAATCAGTATGATAAAATAGGAAGGCCTAGCCATGTAGGATGCTCTGGTGGGTCTTTCCAGTCCGTTCAGTCATGGTTTCACCTTCTAGGCCAATGTAGCTTGCTATTTATCTTGGGGTTGTGGATAAACCCGCCATGCTACATACAAATAATAATTAACCTACATGTGATTTCCCTCCCTGTATCTTTGCTTAAAATTGACTTATTGTCCTATTCTCACGTTAACTTCATGCCTCTAGCTTGCGTTTCACATGATGGACAATAACAAATTAAGGAGAAAGATACCCAATGAAGCCTTCGAGTTGATCACCTCTACTTGCTAAATAAAAAGTCCAACCATATTATGATTCATATATATATGATTACATTTACTCGCCTATAGTTGCTTTTTCCTCGGTTAATTATTTATAAGAGGCTAACCTTGATTAGCCTAAGTTTCTTACTCCAGGTTTCTTAGCGGGATCTGAACCTAATGTTACTCCGGAGTTTTGGGAAGGACTATGGACTATTTGTTTTCCAGGTACATTTCCGGGATCTGTAGGTTTGTTGTCTCCCGTAAGAACAGTGGCTTTTGTAGGCTCTGGTCCACCACCTACAATTGTTTTAATGGCACTTTCAACTTGAAAACGCTGAGTAGCTGATAGAGCTTTTAGTTTTTCTATCAGTTTATTGCTGCTCTCTAGATGTACGTCATCTGGACTGGCAGTATCATCAGAAGAACCAACTTCCACATACACTGTATGCAGAACGTTTGGTTTTGCGCTTCCATCTTTTACAGATTTTAATACTTTTTCACCTAATTCTTTTACCAGCTCGGCAATGAGATTCTGTAAGGTCTCTGCTGTTGTAATAGCTAGTTTCTTGCCGTCCGGTAATTTAGCAAGGAAACCGAAATCGAGAGCTTGTAACTCAATAAGTAGTTTTACCATTTTGATTTATCCTTTATGATTTATTTGTGATTTATTTGTGCAAATGTGCGGGTTAATCTGATAGGATAGCTTTTAATGAAGCCTAGTTATAATGCACTTACTTACAACCATATCATTAATACCTTTACGGCAGGTTCAGATTAACCCTTTTTAATAGTTTTCTTAATAGTGGAAACAGTTCCTACTAAAGGAACTAAAGAGGGTAGTTTTGCTTTAAGACTAAAGATTGGTAATGGTACTATATTCCAATAATACCGAGGACTATTCTGGCCATATTGTGGCATAGCCCTTGTAAAGTCTATACCTTTGATAAGTAATAGACCTCTTTCAGAATCATATAATAGTTTTGTACCCTCTAGAGCATCACTATAGCGTATCACTTGGGATGCAAGTGAACGCATCTCTGTATGTCTACAGTAGTATAATGCGTCTTGTTGAAATGAGAAGGCTTTATAGAATGTTGCTTCTCTGGTACCTCTGGCTTGTTTAGTGAGGAATAAACCATATATGAAATCTTTGGCTTTGTATCTTTCATCCGAACGGGTGGAGAAGAGATCATCTTCTGTTGTTGCTGTTGAGAGTGTTTTTTTCATTTAAATGCTTAGTAATATATTTTACGAAACTATTTCGCATTTTCTCATAAGTGTCCCTATAGTCGCCAAGGCTATTAAAATCAGTAACAGCGGGTTTAAGGGCAGTAAAAACATGCCCACAACAAGGGCATACAAAGACGAACTCTTCTTTAAGAAGAGATAATATTTCATTGTTTGTCATTAGATTTTAATTGTTCTTCTTTAAGAGCTATAGCTGCCTCTTCACCAAGTTTCTCTAATTCTTCTGGAGTGCAGCTGGTTTTAAGTTCTGACAATTCTTTAACATCTACTTTCTTTCCATTACCAAATTCAAGATATCTTTTAATATCTATTAATGCTGCCATGATTATTTCCTTTATGTATAGTAATTGATAAATATGATTATTTTTCCATGTTGAGAACTTATTTATGTATAATAATTACCCCGGAGCTACGCCGTAGCACGCTCAGGGTGTCTGAGCTATGTATTCGTATCACTCGTAGCTGTCTTCATAGTATCTAAGCGTGAGAGAAAGAAAGTGTGGGCATGTAGACCCACACTAATACACAACGATTACAGAGCCATCCCTTGCAGAGCGGATGTGTCGTGACCGAGCGCACTCTGCATTGCTTGCTGTTCGCCTCCCGCATTGGGATTGGCGAAAGCTCGAAGCCCGTCCGAACCCATATTACCACCACCATAACCATATCCGCCACGGCGTGGAATGTCGAGGTTGAGGCGGTCAGTGATAACTCCGTTAGTAACAGCACCCACAGCTTTATCAGCTTCTATGAATCCCAGAGTCCCGTCTGACTGTAGGTCGTAGAAGCGAATCGTAGTGGGAGAAACCCGACCGTTATCGTTCTTACGCACAGTGAACTCTGGAGCATTCTTTCCGCTAATTCTGAGGAGTTCGCGGAAGCCCCCAAAGAAGTCGAGAAACCTTCGATACTCAACACCTAGAAAGGTGAACATTGGTTTACCCGAATATTCTGCAATAACAGTTTCACCTTTGGCATTCTTTACACTACCAACAGTGACTATTGTTTTTGTGGGGTCGTCTGGATGTATCCCGTAGTAAGATAGCATAGTGGTCGGGTTTATCCAGCCCGTAGCACGCTTACTACCGTCACGCCAGCTTTTCCAGAACGTAACGTTAGGGCCGACGAGGTTGCCGATGAAATGAGCGACGTCTACCCAAGGGTCGCCCGTGCGTACGAAGGCGTTAGGATTCGTGGCTGAACCACTTTTAAGCTCTTGGACTTGTCTCTTCAACAAGTCACTGTTGCTTAATACAGTAACTTGAGCTAGAGCGATTCCACCGAGAGTCGGTTCAAAGAAAGCCAATACAGTGAGTACTAATGCACACATACCGAGTCCTATACGGATGGCGGTGCGCAAATGAGAGTGAGAGAACGAATGTTTCATAACTGAAACTCCTTATGATTAGTTTAATGTTAGTTGATTATGAGTTGTCGCTTATGGTTATGTAGACTTAGACGTAAGCGACAAACGTCTAGTCACGCACAGCCCTTAGCAATGCTGGTGAGACGCATACTGTGCGTTTAATACCATATTAGTTATGTAGTAGACACACAAGCGAATAGAAAGATGTGTAGGAAAGGTCGTTTACGTTCTCTTAGCAACGCACAGTGCATAGCTCACCAGAAGCGCATAGAACTCAATTTCGGAACGGAGTGGAGAAATTTAGGGGGGGGGAGGTTCGTAGCTAAGCGTCGCTATCTAGTAAATAGACCTTCTACATTTTCGCCAAAATTTTTAAAATTTTCTAAAAAATCCCTTAAATAAGACTAAGTTTGCGGCTCGCATCTTCTTCTACATAACAAATTTTGATATTAATTTTTTAAAGAAACAAAGGATAAATCATGGAAGAAGAGAAATTAAAGGAGATTTTAAAGAATATTCTAGTGGATATGGCAGCCTTTAATGTATTAACTAATCTCACAATTAACATACTGGCTGAACATTTTAAGCTAGATGCATACAAAATATGCCAAGAAAATGGTATAACCTTCTTTATAAACCTTAAACAAGGAACGTGAGACTAAGACCCTGACTTACCACAACTTCTACATAACTATTTTTGCTATTAATTAATCAAAAAAGGATAAATCAATGAAAATCTCAAAAACAAAATCAATTGTGCTAATATTAGCTATCTTTCTGGTTAGCATTCTTAGTGGTTGCGATTCACCAGAGCCAATAAAACCCAAGAGATATACTGTCTATATCGGCAATTGGGTGGACAAGGTTTCTTATCGATGTGATTTCTATAAACGAGATGGGAACACTTACCAGTTATTTAACGAAGACAGTACACTACTAGTGGAAATCGTAGCGACCGAGGGTTACAGAATGGAAATAGAGAGGAATTGGTAACAAATCATAAAAAGGAGGTAAAATGAAGCTCTTATTGGTGTTTTTCTTCTTGCCATTAATCATTTTTTATGAGTTTTTAGTGTTTAAAATGATTAATTTGCCAGAGTTACCGAGGAAAAACACAGATCAAAAAATGGTAATAACTAGTATATTCTGGCTACTAGTTATACTAAAGGAGGTGACACTGCAGATCATCTCATACCTAACAGGTAAAGTCCAAATAAATCATATAAAGGTAACTGTCTTATGGGCTCCTATTAAGGTAAGGGGCCCAACTGATTATATACCACGCGTCTTGTTGACGCGGTGTCCGCTGCAAAGCTAACTAATTTTAAGGAAAAAGTCAAGAGACGGACAAAAGAAATTAAAAAAAAGATACTTGGTAGAGATGGAACTAATCCAAGATCGCGTTGCGTAAGCAACTTATCCACACGACCCGCATATTTCCAATTATGCGCCTGGAGGTGGACTAGAGGGGGAAACACTATAACTTAACAGTTCTAAATCCCCTCGAAATTAAATCTAAATCTACTATCAGCAATCATTAATTTGAGCTATATCCGAATAGTAGAGAAAAGTACCCAGAAACGAGTGGATTGGCTTTTGCTAAAAACCTGATACAGAAGGGAAAAACCATGATTGGCCTCCAAAACCAATCTATTCTATTGTCCCCGTAAGGGCCGATGCTCTAGTCCCCTGAAGATTATCATCGGAGGTTACCTTACGTATATATGGACAGCAAAAAGAGGAGTCCCTGGCCTCTATAAATAAATAACTAAGGATGTATGCTAGCCAGCGTTAAGGCACTTGTCTACTGAGAGTACGTCATAGGAAATTAGGAAAACAAGGTAAATTGAGGCTCAACAATAAACGGAGCACCGCTTTATACTTTTGCGTCTAAATAAAGTAAACCTCATATCTTAAAGCACTTTACGGGTATGAGACTAAAAGATTTTTGATAGCAAGAAGATCGCTAGCCGGGGGGTGCAACCTCCGGCTAGTACCAACGCTAAGTTAATTAATTATTCTTAACAATTCCATAAGGAGCAATCATGACAAGACTGTCATATATTTTGAATCCCGTTGAGGGAGGATTCACCTTTCAAGTAATAGAACAATCAGCAGATATTGATGCATTCTTAGCAAATCAAAACTTTCTATCCAAGACAACTGGGTTCAAAGTTTCCGCAGACGCTAAACCGGAAATCAAGATCACAAAGAATACAATTTACTTGCAGGGTACCAGCATGGCCGACGATGGCAACATCGACATGACCAAAACTGGTTCTAATCATTACACAAAGGGCTATATCGAAGCAATCGATACAACTTTACGTGAGTTTGTAGATCACGTGAAGAATAATCCTGCTTATACTGCCCGCGCTGGTCGAGGAACTACACCCAGTGCAAAAGCTATTGTTCTTGGGTAATAATCCTTAAAAAAGAGTATTATCTGTTTTTAACCAATAAATAAAGGAAAATAAGCAATGAAAAGTTTATTAAGTTACTACTTAATCCCTTTTCATCAAGGCTTCATTTTTCAAATTATCAATCAAGATAACCGAGTCACACAGTTCTTGAAGAACAAGGGTAATTACTTTAATGCTACGAATGGTTGGCAAGTCCAACTGGAAGTTGAACCTGAAATAAACTTCACCAATAAGATTATTTATCTTCGTGGCTCGGATTCAACAAAAGATACTAAGGTTGACCGCACTTACAATATGGAAGATAATAAGGTTACCGAGCTCATTTCCTCGGTGAACTTGGCCTTAGCAGAATTAATAAAGGCAGTTAAAGATGAGCCTAGCAATGTTGGAGTAAAAAATAGACCATTTTACAGCAACAAGGTCATTCGAAGCCTTAAGACTAATGTTTACGATCCAGTATTAGAATGGGCAGTTGCATATTTGCAGCCAAGCAATTTGACCGTTTTAAGCTAATCCTAGACGAGTATAAATTCGTTTAGCTGACTATTAATAGTTTGTATTGTTTATCTATTATAGCGCTATTCAAGTAAATACATATACGAGACGTCTTATAACCCCGTAAGGTTATAAAAACAACAATTTCAGGGAAAATAAAAAATGAAAATACCTTCCTGTTCTTATATAGCATGCCGCAAATCACTGCTTTCGGTAGACGAAATTGTCACAGGTTTTTGCGTAGAGCACTTAAACCAACTCTTAAGCGATAAACATTATGCTGGGATTTGTTGGAATTGCGGTTCTATCACACTCATCATGAAGTCACCAGAGTACTTAAGTGAAAAATATATTTTCACGAAAACATGCACGGAGTGCGTAGGGAAAACTATTCAAGACAATGGTCAATGGATTACTTTTGGAAAATCTAAAATTCCCACTCTATTTAGTGTAGATGTTAATGGAAAATTAGTTATATCAAAAGAAACAAAACCTTGTACGGTAGAGTAACGGGACTACCATTTATTATATGACTAATTAATTAGATTTAGTAATTTTAAACCAAAAAGGAAGCAGAATGGCTAATGATTTGTTAGAAGTCCAATCTGATCAAACTAAGCCTAAAGTCTCACTTTCTCAACATCATCTTGATGTCGCTGAGTCAATAGCGAATATAGAGATAGCTAGTCATCTTCGTGATGATATCTTAAAGCATATCTCCCAACCATTTGATGTTAAAACCCCACCTGAGAAAGTCAAGAAGCGCCCCGACGGTTTTGACTACGTCGAGGGAAGTTTTATGGACTTCGAAACTAAGAAGTTCATGCCATTATATGAATACACGTTCCTTCACATATCATTTCATATGGGTTGGATTAGTATAATGGTATCTTTAAAAGATCGGACAACGGGTAATGTTGAACTTGGTTCTGGTGCTGCCCGTATACAAGTTCCGCGAAGTGTGGATGAACCAGGGTTTCGAGATGTTATCGATATGAATAATAACATCAAGGCCGCCCTCACTAATGCTATCAAAAACGCGCAATCGCGTTTTGGTATCTGTGCAGATATTTACGGTCGTAGAGAGTCTGTTCCCAATGAATTAGAAAGAGAAAGGTTTGATTCACTCAAAAGTGAAATAAAAGCTATTTCTCCGACTAGAGCTCTTCAATTCGAAGATGGATGGAAAAGCCTCGGTACTGACTGGACAGAATACATGGATAAATGGCAAGATTGGCTAGGAAGACAAAGTAAGAATGTTAATGATAAAAAATTATAAGGTGAATTATGATGATAGTGAATCCATGGGAATTATCAAAGAAAGTAACTGGAGCTAGTATTCCCAGCTTAGTTAAAGCTAAGTATGTCATTGTTAAACTTAATTCTGTAAAAGACAAAACCGTGAGAGACGGATTAGTACTAACGGGATTAATGTTAAATTATGAAGATGAATCAGGTAATATTATCAATACCGTAGAGTATGATGATAAGGGTGAAGATATAAAATTCCCCCTAGGAAAAAAGAGTCTTATAGCTACAAAGTTTAGAGGTCCGCTTAGTTTTTACAAATGGCGTAAAAATAATGAACCATTTGCAATTGATAATGCGGCATTTACAGAAGAAGCTGCAATTGATTATCTCTCACAAAAGATAAAAGATTGGAGTACTCTTGACTCTAATGCTAAGAATAGTTATATTGATGATTATTTCCAAGACATGTATCTCTTTGGATTGTCTAAAGATCTTGATCTTGAAGATGGAGGAGATAAAGAAGAGGTTATAGTACCAGCTATTGGTATGGTAACTAATTTTTATAGAATATATACTCCCCCTTCAAAAGGCGAGAAATATGGTAATATAATAATTTCAAAATGGAAAAAGCCATTAGATGATATTGATGGCAGCTTTACATTAATGGATGCTGATTTGGCTCTTAAGCTTTATACAGCTTACAAGGCAAAAGAAGAAACATCTTTTGACCCTTCTTCATTTAGTGATGATGTAATTTGACACATTTAGATAAGCTAAAAAAAGAATTGGAGGGCGTATACAAGTACGCCCCCCAAGTGATTGATATTACAGAATTACACCGGAAAACATATCATTATAGTACCAGAAAACTCATTGTTCCAATATGTGAGGTAATAGAAAATTTCCCCTCTATACTCATAGAAGAAGCTTTAATAAAATTTAAAGCAAAAGTTCCTCTTCCTCATCCTAACTATTTTAAAAGTATATGTATTAATTTAATGAATGAGAATGGTAATTCTTTTTCACTAGGGAAGACAATATGAGCTTGTATAGTATTGATGCTGAAGATAAAGTGCTGTCCTTTTTAATGGGCGAAAGTCCAACTGAAAAGAAAGTACAGATTCTTCATTTATTACACAAAGATCTTTTTTCATCAGAAAGTAATAAAAAAATTTTTCATGCTATCAAACTTCATCAAGTTTATGATCCAATAGTTCTTTTAGAAAGAGTACCGAAGGGATGGTTAGAACGTACAGATGTCTTAATGCTAAATGAAAAACTCACTTTTGAGCAAACGCGTTCATATACTGAAATTCTTCTTGATAAATTTCAAAGGAGACGATTATATGAGTTTGGTCAGAAAATTCAAGATGAAATTGTAAAAGGAAAAGATCAATTTGAGCTTGCATTACAAGCACATACTTTGTTAACTTCACTAGGTACTAAAGTTAAGCTTGATAGTAATCAAGACTTATTACTCAAAGTGTTAGAGGAAAGTCCGCAAGATATCTTGTCTACTGGATATGAAGCATTAGATGAATATTTAGGTGGTTATACACGCGGAATGATTATTACTATAGCTGGAGACAGTGGACATATGAAAACAACATTCGCAATGGATGCTGCTTTTCGTATGGCTGAGAAAAACCCAAATGCTAAAGTTGGAATATTCTCTAAAGAAATGCTAGATGTGGACTTGATTAAAAAGCAAATTAGTCGAGTTTGTTCTATCCCTATAAATCAGATTTTCGCACAAGATTATGATAAAGCGCTAGTAAAAGAAAGAATGTCAAATTATGAACCATGGGCAAATAACAGAATAAAAATTATCAACCCCAATTCATTCAATGGCGTAGCTGATATTGCTAAAATTCAGATGACGCATAGATTTGATATTTGGATATTAGATTTTATACAATTACTAGAGTTTAGTAAATCGGCAGCGAATGCGTCTGATTATAATATCGGTGTAGCGCAGAATATGCGTGACCTACAGTCGCTTGCACTTATGACAAAATCAGCCGGAATTATTTTATCTCAAGTACGCAAGGGCGTAGAACAACGAGCATTAAAGAGACCAACCATTTCTGATATAGAGTGGTCTGGTTTAATAAAGCAATTATCATCTTACATTTTGTTCAGTTATTATCCTAACAAATATTATGGTAATAGAATTTCTGATAAGAATTACTACCTCCTCGGTGAAAAGACGCGATTCGCTGCTAGTTTCATTTTAGCAATGGAAGTAGAACCAACATTAGGTTCTTTCCGTGAAGTCGATTCTAAGAAGAGGACTGAATTAATCACACAACTTTCGAAAATACTCACTATTTAAGGAACGATATGTTAACCGCAGAAAAGGAACAATCAGCCCCATTGGCAACTCAAAAGTTCAACATTCCTCCTCTCCCAAATTTTAAAGTTGAAATTTCTAAAAAAGAAGAAGTCCTAAAAAATAATGAAAAAATTATTACTCGTGAATGGATACCCGAAGAGGACAAGTTATTTCAATTTTTACCTACCCCTGACCAAATACAAACCTCCAATACAGTTATTGAGGGAATTATTGATTTAGTCAGCGAAGAATTTCATAAAAAACAAAAAGGTATTTTAGATATAGTGGCTCTATATTTAACTACCGATTGGGTATGGAAAACAAACACAGGCAGTCTTACAAAAAGATTATCTAAATGGTACCATACTCATTACAAAGACGACATGTCAGAAGATACATTAACAAAAATCGGTAATATTTTCCACAAGGAAATTCCCAAAAGTCAAAGATATATCTTTGATATAACAAAGACATTTAATTGGAATGCCGGCGATTTTGCCGACAGCGGTTCTTGTTTTTGGGGTAGTAACGCACGTGCGAGAACAAAAATGCAATGCACTGATGGATACTACGCAATAAGATTTTTTAAACCATCTGAGGTTCCTCACCCTAGGCTAAAAGTACCTGACACTATTGATAAAGGTACGCATCCTAGTTCTAGTAAATTTCAGGAAGAACGTTTTCTGAAATCATTACGGGAAGCGAATAGACATTACCCAGTAAAAAGTATGGAGAACGAACGTTTTGAGTATTTCAATACTTATACTGGATATGCTAGAGCATGGTTATATACTTCCAAATGGAGCACAAAAGTTAATAATATAACTATAGAATTACCTATTATAATAATATTTAACGGTTATGGCATTCAAACGAATCTCATAGCTTCTATATTTGCCGAAGCCATGCAATTACCCGTTCGGAGACTTACTATCAAGAACGAAGGTGTTGTTAGCGGTTATTTATATGTTAACGATGTAGGCTATGTAATAGGTGATCCTAAAGTAACTGACCAAGTCGATATCTTTGATTTTAAATTAAAATTTGCTTAATTTTTTAAAAATCACATAGGAAATCAAATGGAAAACAAACAAGTTCCAATTTCATTTAAGGAAATGCGGCGGATTGCCAGTATGCCCATCAAGGCATTTGCCGCATTCGGCAAGAAGTATGATACTGTCGATGGAGTTTATTTTTTCAAAAATAATAACGCCAAAATACTTTTTGTTGCACATTTAGACAGTGTACAAAATTTTACACACTTCAGCGATCTCAAGTTAAGGAGTGCACACAGAATATATTTCCCAACCGTTGATGACAGACTCGGAGCATGGCTTGGTTTATGTCACCTTCCTAAATATGGATGTCAATACGATATTCTTCTTACTGAGGGTGAAGAGAAAGGACAATCAACAGCCCAATGGTTTGCTACAAAAAAGAAATATAACTGGATATTCTCATTTGATAGAATGGGAACAGATGTTGTTCTTTACCAATACCGTTCTTCAGAACTCGTGACAGAGCTACAAAAATATGGGTTTACTGTAGGAATGGGTAGCTTTTCAGATATAAGTGTATTAGATGATTTAGGTTGCAAAGGAATTAATTTCGGGACAGCATATTATAATTATCACTCACCAGAAGCATATTTTGTTAAAGGAGAGTTGTTAACGCAAGTTCAGAAATTTTTACGTTTTTATGCTGCTAACCACGATATTTATCTTCCACATGAATCTAAACAAATATGGAAAGCTCTTTCTACGAAAGGAAGGGGCCCCAATAGGGGGGCATATAAAAGTAGCTATCCGTCATCTGAAACAAGGAAAGCGACCCCGGCTGGTACTTTTGGACC
>ERZ761584.455-NODE-455-length-12786-cov-21.087346_pt1 | contig 12786 bp, 17 predicted proteins | sample MGYA00512168_ERZ761584 | MGnify/ENA primary metagenome ERZ761584 (study PRJEB28899, sample SAMN03785564) | bioreactor sludge metagenome | biome: EBPR Sludge; feature: EBPR Bioreactor; material: 0.22µm filtered reactor supernatant | place: Saint Lucia: Queensland...
GAGCCTCCATTAGGTTATCGGGAATAACTCCCACAAACCCGCCTGTCACGCGGGTTTAAGGGGTTACTCGGCGTCCTCTTCCATTTCCGCGAGCAGGTCATCCGAATCGACTGTTGCGCGCTCTGCCTTGATCGCGGCAATTGCCTCAGCCACCTGTTTCGTTTTTGCGAATTCCGCGTATGCTTCGCGTCGCGAAATGCCACGCTTCTGTTCCAGTCTCCATGCGAGAGCCTCGCAGTCCTTGTCTGGCCAAACCCGTTGCATGGCTTGCAACGTAATGCCCGACGGATCTCGACTCGTGCCGCCCGATGTCCGCTTGATGCGCCATTCAGTGGTGCCGCTCTCGTAGTGCTGAATGAGAGCTTCCATCTTCTCGCGCTTCAGCTTGAGCATTTCCGCCGAGCTCCGCACTGAACCGTCAGGCGCATTCCGCGAGATCGCTGCGGCATTTACAATCCGCACATCCGCAAAGCCGACCGCGGCTGCACGATTCCGGTTGATCTCGGACACCTTGCGCAGATCGAACTTCAGACTGGGCATTCCGCGCAATTGGAATTCGATGGACATTCCATCCTCCGCGACGATGGGGTTAATTTGTTGATTGTCTTTCATGATTGAGCCTCACTAGTTTATTGGGCAATATCGCCCTCAATGCCGCCTGTCACGCGGCATTAGGTGGGATATTACTTGTCTAGTCTAACAGTTCCTCCGCACTGAGCTGCCTTAAGCCCCTCGTTGAGTGTATTAACCAAATCCAGGAGCACATTCTCTGGGACATCCTCGACTATAGCAATAATCGCCCAGTCGTTTTCGATTTCATCAAAGATCAATCTCATTGTGTGTGTATCCTCGTTTGCCCGTCGAGCCATTCTCTCTGGTACGCCAATATATGAGCAACCGCCATGCCTGCCGTGCCCCAAACCAACAAAATAATTCTAACCCATTGATTCTAAACGCTAATTTCCCCGTGGCCATGCCAAATGGGAATAGGCCGCAATGGGCGCAATGTGACAATTTACGGCACCCCAAATTTCAATATAGACGATAACTCATTGTTTTGTAACGGTTTTTTGGCAACTGACCATTTGCACGCCAATGTGACCATTTTGGGCACACAACATCGAAACCTCTACATTGCCGTGTGCGCACGCTCGCACGCTTGCGCGCTCGCCCCCGCCCGCGCGAGGGAGGTTCAAGGGACGGGGGGCAAAAAAATTCGCGTAAAGTTTATATCTAGGCCCAAGGATATTTTTGCAGTGTTTGAGGAAGCGCGAACACGTTACGTTATGGTAAGATGGTCACGTCATCCTAGTTCCCCGCTCCCGCCCCCAAACTATTGACAATAGAGGGAATGGGTGGTATGGTGTGTGGGAGATGAGATGAAGGACAGGCGCCGTGAGAACTGGAATGGAAAGCGAATGGGGCGAGATGGAAGGGGGGTTGGAAGGCCGGCCTCCCGTTGGTGCGATCCGGCCGACGAAGCTGCGGTATACGCACGAAGCGGTTATTGACATGATTCTTGCGGAACCGGGCGTGAGCCAAGGGAAGTTGGCGGCAACATTTGGGTATACGCAAGGATGGCTCTCCACGGTGATGGGGAGCGATGCGTTTAAGGCGAAGCTGGCCGAGCGGCGTGAGGAACTGGTTGATCCTGCGCTTCGGGTGACGATAGAGGAACGGTTTCGGGGTGTGGTGGAAAAGAGTCTCGAGGTTCTGCAAGAGAAACTTTGCCAGCCCGCCCTCCAGGTTCCAGACCAACTTGCACTTCGGGCGGCGGAACTTGGCGCGAAGGCGCTGGGGCTTGGGGGAAACCAGGCCGCGCCCGTGGTGGTGATGCCCCACGATCACCTTGAGGGACTGGCGGACAGGCTACTGGCTCTCCAGGCGCGAGTAGAGGAAAAGACGGTGGAGGGGACGGTTTCCTTCCGCGAGGTCACGGGACAGCAGGAGTTATTCGCTTCATGAGCTCCGTTGCGCGGGTAGAACTTACAGCAAAACTAATCGAGGCGTTCGCAGGAACGTTTCTTAGCCCGCTGTACGACAACCCGCAGCCGACGCCGCAACTGCACCGAGATTGCTGGGAGTTGTATTGCTCGCCGGTTGAGCTGGCGGCAGTGGCAGCTCCCCGAGAGCACGCGAAGAGTACGGCCCTGACGCACGACTATGGACTGGCAACGGTTCTATTCCGCGCCCAAGATTACATCGTGATTGTGAGCGCGACGGAAGAACTGGCAATGGGCCACCTTGCGGACATTGCGAAGGAACTCCGCGAGAACGATGATCTGATTCGGGAGTTTAAGATCAAGGGGTTGGTGACGGATTCAAAGTCCGACATCATCGTGGAATTTCTGGACGGACACCAAGCCCGCTTCATCGCGAAGGGCGCCGGGCAAAAGATGCGGGGGATGAAGTGGAATGGGAAGCGTCCCGGTCTTATTATTTGCGATGATCTGGAAGAGGATGAACAGGTTGAAAACTATGATCGGCGGAAGAAATTCCGTAGGTGGTTCTACCGCGCCCTCCTTCCTTGCCGCCGTCGTGGTGGTCTGGTTCGTATGCACGGCACCATCCTGCACGAAGACGCCCTCCTTACTAGACTCCTCCGTGCGACCACTTGGGCCACGAAGCTTTTTCGTGCACATAGAGGATTCGATGAATTTGACGAGATTCTCTGGCCCGAGCAGTTTCCCGAAAGCCGTCTTCGCGCAATTCGTCAGGCGTTTATCGACGACGGAGATGCGGCGGGATATAGCCAGGAGTATCTGAACGATCCGTTCGATCATAGTGAAGCTTATCTGAGGAAGGCCGATTTCCTTCCCATGACGGAAGCGGATCACAAGGCCTCGAAGTTGTTCAATATCGGGGTTGACTTTGCGGTGAGTAAGGCGGATCGGGCGAATCGGACGAGCTTCACGGTGGGAGGAGAGACACTAGGTGGAACTCTCTGCATCGTGGACCAGCACGTTGGGCGCTGGGACCCAACCGAGTGGATCGACAAGATGTTTGAACTGGACCTTCGGTGGAAACCCGAGCAGTTCATTGTCGAGGGTGGTGTAATCTGGAAGGCGCTTGAACAAACGATCTACCAGGAAATGCGGGAACGGAATCACTATCTGGGATTCCTGGTAATCAATCCCGTGAAAGATAAAGCAACCCGCGGCCGTCCGTATCAAAAGCAACATCGTGCTGGCAACATCCGGTATGATAAGGATGCTGAATGGTATCCGGCGTATGAGGCAGAAAACTTGAGGTTCACGGGTACAGGAGATGCGCTGGCGGACGATCAGTTCGATTCCACCGCGATCCTGGTAAAGGGTTTCGAGGTTTCTGGAGAAGTTGAAGAGGACGATTTCCTCGAAGAAGAGGAACTGATGATGCGCAGGAACGATCCGCGAGTTAATGACGGCCGCTCGGCTGTGACAGGATACTAAAAATGAACCTTGATGCAGCCCTCGATCTGAAAAAAGTGGTAGTCTCTGAGAACGTAGCGAGTCTTCTTTCGCGAGAAGATTGCTCGAAGATCGCTCACGAGGTTCTGGAAACCTATCAGATGGATCTGAGTTCGCGAGCAGAGTGGGAAGAGCGGATGAAGACCGCACTGAATCTCGCGCTTCAGATCGCCGAGACGAAGACCTTCCCTTGGCCGAACGCCGCGAACGTGAAGTTTCCTCTGATTACGGTCGCCGCCCTCCAGTTCCATGCCCGTGCATACTCCGCGATGATTCCGGGACCGGATATTGTGAAATGTCAGACCTTCGGGGAAGACCCGGATGGGACGAAATCAGCTCGTGCAACCCGCGTCTCCGGGCACATGAGCTATCAGATTCTGGAAGAGGACGAGAATTGGGAAGATAACCATGATCGAGTGCTGATTACGGTTCCAATTATCGGCTGCGCGTTCAAGAAATCCTATTTCGACAGTTTTCTCGGGCACAATGTCAGCGAGAACGTGCTGGCAAGAGACCTGGTAATCCCTTATTTCGCGAAGAGTCTCGAGCAAGCAAGTCGGCTGACACATCGGTTGGAGGTTAGTGAAAACTATATCCTGACTCGGGAGCGGAAAGGTCTATTTTGCGCGCCACCCTCTGATCAACCAGCCCAGTACAACGGGTTTTCGTCGGAACTTGATCGTGCAGCGTCCGTTGCCCAGGGAGTTACTCCCGCTTACAACGATCCGAATACGCCGCGGGAACTTCTGGAGCAGCATAGCTGGCTGGATCTGGATGGCGATGGTTTCGCGGAACCGTATATTGTCACTGTTCGTAAAGACACGGCGCACCTTTGCCGGATTGTCGCTCGCTTCCATTCGTCTGGGGTTAAGCGGAACTCGACGGGCGAAGTTTACCACATCGACGCCATCAATTACTTCACGAAGTACCCCTTCATCCCGTCTCCGGATGGGGGAATCTACGATCTCGGGTTCGGCATTCTGCTGGGACCCCTGAACGAGTCAATCAATACGCTTATCAATCAGCTTCTGGACGCGGGAACCCTCTCCACCACGGCTGGAGGTTTCTTGGGGCGTGGCGCAAAACTTCGTTCGGGGGAAACCAGCTTCAAACCGTTTGAGTGGAAGCGGGTGGATTCGACTGGAGACGACCTCCGGAAGAATATTGTTCCGCTGGATACCAAGCCGCCGAGCCAGGTCTTGTTTGTATTGCTTCAACTCCTGATCAACTACGGTGAGCGTGTTGGTGGGGCGACTGATCCGCAGGTCGGGGTGAATCCTGGGCAGAATACTCCGGCCGAAACCTCCCGCAACATGATAGCAGAGGGTCAGAAGGTCTTTATCGGGATCTTCAAGCGCCTTCACCGCGCCATGAAATCTGAGTTCAGGAAACTCTACCTGCTCAATCAACTCCATCTGGATGATGTGACGACTTTTTACCCGGCCGCGGCCTCCATTCCGAGCAAGGTTCTTCGGGAAGATTACATCCCGTCGGAAAAGAGTATTTGTCCGGCTGCCGATCCTAATATGGTGTCTGATGCGCAGAAGATTCAGCAAGCCCAATTCCTTCGCGAGGCGAGTGCAACTACAGCGGGCTATGATCGCGGAGCGGTCGAGCGAAGATTCCTTCGTGCCCTCCAGATCACGGACATTGAGACGATTTATCCTGGTCCCGATAAGGTCCCTGCTCCGGTTCCGATCCAGATTCAGGTTGCACAACTCAAGGCGCAGACTCAAGCTGCTCATGACCAGAGTACCATGAAGATGGCGGCTTACGAACTCATGGGGGAGGTCGAACTCAACCAAGCAAAGATTCAAGAACTCCGTGCAAGTGCTGCGAAGCTACTTGCCGAAGCGCAGGGCGCAGAGAGTGGTCATGCCATCGCACTTCTCAACGCTCAGATAGGGGCTGCCAAAGCACATCAAGACGGTTTGCTGCGGTCAGCCAAGATAATCCTCGATGGTATTAAGATGAAAGCGGAGATAGGAAATGGAAACACGAGCGAAGGTTCTTCCAACCTTGGAGGAGTTCAACAGTTGGTTGACACATCCAGTTACGGCGGCGGTCCGCGCCTACCTGGAGGAACAGGTGGCGCAGGCGCAGGTGGACTGGGCTAACGGGGTCTTCACGGGAGCTTCCGCGGAGGAGACTATTCAGTTGAATTCAGAGGCAATCGGAAGGGTGCGGGCGCTGGCGCTGGTCAGCAGTCTCGAGTACGGCGATCTGGGAGGGAGTCTGTGATGTCAGCAGGTATCCGTCCCGTAGGTCATATAATTCTGGTTCTTCCTCTTGAGGTTGAAGAGGTCTCAGCAGGTGGAATCATTGTTTCAACTGGGTCGCAGACTCGACGTGAGGAAATGGGGCAGACTGAAGCTACCGTTATCTCTCTCGGTAATACGGCCTACGCTGACCAGAGAGAACCGTGGTGCCGGGTTGGTGATCGAGTGGTGTTTGCTCGATACGCTGGAACAGAAAGAAAAGGGTCAGATGGGAAGATGTACCGTCTGATTAATGACCTTGATGTTAAAGGTGTCTTGGAAGGAGAGAAGTGATGCACTATATGCCGAAGCGGTACTTGGAAGAAACCACGGATGGAGATCCGGGCGGTGGTGGTGTGGCTGATGAAGCTGCGCTGGCGGAAGAAAAGGAAGCTCGTGTCTTCGGCTGGCGTCCTGCGGAAGAGTTTGATGGTCCGCCGGAACGCTGGAAATCCGCTGGAGAGTTCCTTGCAGAAGGTAAGCGCATCAATGGTTTTCTGAGAAAAGATCTGGACAAGCTTCGTGCCGAGTTGACAAAGCGAGATCAAACTCTGGCGGAACTCCAGAGTACGATTATGCAGTTTGCTGAGTTTCACAGAGAAACAGAGACTCGCGCGTATGAAAGAGCAAAGAAAGAATTGCAGGATGCCCGTCGGGATGCTCTGCGAAATAACGATGGTGATATGGTAGTCGAGATTGAGGATCGCCTGAATGCCCTGGGGGATGCGCCCCCGAAGCTTCCGATCAACATTCCTACACCTTCTACCGTACCCGAGCCTGATCCAGTTTGGGTGGCCTGGGTGAATGAAAATTCGTGGTTCAAGGATAATACGAAGTTGCGTGCTATTTCAAATGGCTACGCAGACATCGTCAGGGCCGAGAATCCGAACTTGATCGGCCGTCCATTCCTGGACGAAGTGAAGAGACGTGTGCAGGAAGACTTTCCCGAGCATTTCCAAAGTCCTGCCCGCCGTCAACCTACTGCGGTAGGTAGCAGTGATGACAGTCGTGGACCGAGCGGATCTCGTAAGACCTACGCGGATCTTCCGGCCGAGGCCAAGCAAGCTTGCGACAAGTTCGTCAAGCAGAAGTTAATTCCCTCGCGCGAAGCATACGTTCGCGATTACTTTGGAGATGCAGCATGACCCAGACAATTACCCCCACTCCCCAGGTTCGCACCCAAGCTGACCGACCGAAGCGTGAATCTCGAGTTCCCTTCGGCGTCGCTCGGACCAAGCTTGAAGTCCCCATGACACTGGAAGGTTACCACCTTCACTGGGTCAACGACTCGGCTGGACGCATCCAGGAGGCCCAACGCGGAGGTTATACCTTTGTCGAGCCTAAGGAGGTTCAAGCTGTCGACGATGGAACGCAGGTTAAGCGGCTCGTCGGGCGAAATGAAGATGGATCAGCGTTGTATGCCTACTTGATGAAGATCGAGATGGATTTCTACAACGAGGATCAAGCAACAATCCAGAGAGAAGTTGACCGTTTCGATACGGCGATCAAGCGCGGAACTATCGACGAAAAGTCCGGCGATAATCGCTATCACAACATCCACATCAGTAATTCTTAAGGAGCCCTTTTATGGCAAATACTTCCACTCCTTTCGGTCTGCGGCCTGTCCGTAGTCTGAACGGTGCTCCCTGGAATGGTGCAGCAACTATGTACTACATTCCGTCGACCGATACGAATGCTTACTTTGTTGGGGACGTTGTTGCATCCCTGGCTGGTGGTGACGTTGTCTCGGGAGCTTCCTCTGTTGTTCTCGTCGGCACCCGCAATGCGGCTACGACTTCCGGCGCTTCCCGCGGCGTGATCGTTGGCATCGGTGTGAATGCTGGTAATGCGGGTTCGTCCTCGCCGTTGGGAGCTGATCCTGACGCGCTCGGTACGATCTCGATTCCGGCTACCAAGACCAAGGCTTACTTTGTGTGGGTCTGCGACGACCCGACGACGGTCTTCGAGGCGCAAGTTGATACGATTGCTGCAACGGCGTTCAACAAGAACTGCCCGTTGTTCGTCGCTACTGCCCCCTCCGCCCCGGCCTTCAACTCGGCCAGTTACGCGCAAGGCTCTGCCGCCAACACGACGCAGGCTCTTCCGCTGAAGATCATCGGCGCACCGAATCGGCCGGATAACGACCTGACCTCTCCTGGCACTTACGCCAAGGTCTACGTCATCTTCAACCAACATGAGCTGGGCGGTCCGAACACCGCTGGCGTTTAAGGAGTAAAAAAACATGGCTGGCGTTATTTCCACTAGCAACCACCCCAAGGCACTTTGGCCGGGCGTCAAGGGTTTCTGGGGGCGTACCTACAACGATCATGTGACTGAGTACACGGATCTGGTCGACACCGATACGTCCGATAGGGCCTACGAAGAGTTTGTGCAGATTACGGGTTTTGGTCTTGTTCCGGTCAAGCCGCAGGGCAAAGCTGCTGAATACGACTCGGAAACCCAGGGTCCCACCACTCGCTTCGTCCATGTGGCGTATGCCCTCGGCTACATCGTCACGCACGAAGAGCTGCAGGACAACCTCTACATGGAGGTCAGCAAAACGCGGGCGACCAGCAATGCGCGTGCCTTCCGCCAAACGAAGGAACGTGTGGTCGCCAATATGTACAACCGGGCGTTCTCCAGTTCCTACCTCGGTGCCGATGGTAAGGCTCTGTGTGCAACGGATCATCCGAACGTTTCTGGCGGTACGTACTCGAACAAGCTCGCGGTCGATGCTGACCTGTCTGAAGCTGCAGTTGAGGATATGCTGATTCTGATGATGCAGGCGACGGATGATCGCGGTTTGCTGATCAACCTGATGCCCCGCAGTCTCCATGTGGCCCCAGCAAACTGGTTTAATGCGAATCGTATCCTGAAGTCGGCTTACCAAACTGGCAATGCGAACAACGACATCAATGTCTTGAACGCGACGAATGCTCTTCCGATGGGTGTGAAGCTGAATCACTACTTCACGGCGCCGCAAGCCTGGTTCGTTCGCTCGAATGTTGAGACTGGTAAGGGTCTGTTGTACCTCGAGCGGGAAGGCATTACGTTCGAGCAAGATAACGACTTTGATACGAAGAACGCTAAGGCCCTGGGCTATGAGCGTTATTCTGTCGGGTTCGTTGATCCGCGCGCCCTCTATGGGTCGAATGGGCCGTAAGGACTGGTAAGGGGTGGGGTAGCGTGATCGCGTTACCCCGTCGTAATATGTTCATGAAAGGAGAAGTCATGGCAGCCCGCAAGAAGAAGACTCCCGCACCTTGCCGCCCTGGTCGCAAGCCCTGCTGAGAGTAGTAACAACCTTACGAGCTAAGGCTCGTTAATCCACTAACGTAAGGAGTTTATCATGGGAAATCCCACTCGCTTTAAGAACGGCGTTACGAACAACGGTATCAATACGCCTACCGGAAACATGCCTGTTCCGGATCGTAACAATCTGTGTATTTACCAGAATGACTTCCTGCAGTACACTGCCGGTGACTGGACCGTTGTGGCCGGTGGTGCTGGTTCGAGTACCGCCCTATCGACTACCATTGCAGGAGGAGCACTTGCACTCACCTGGGGTACTTCGGGCACCCAGTCCAATACTCTGACCGGCGGCGCGTTTGCATTCAATCCGGCAACCTCCAGCGGTAACGGTCTCCAGTTCTGGTTTGAAGCTGGTCTCGTTCTTCCGGCAGATACCTCCGCCCCGAACTATGTGATCGGTGCAATTAAGGGTGCACCGACCGCCCCGTCCGATGGCGTCTACTTCACGAAGGCTGCCGCAGGCACCGCATGGCAGATCGTGATCAAGGCTGCTGCAGCCAGCACCACGACGGTCACTCTTCCCTCTCCGGCAGTTGCTGTCAACTCCGCTCGCACGTCGATTGGTTTCTATTACGATGGTCGCGGCAATCCGACGATGTATGTCTATTACGGCGGGATCTGCGTAGGTTCCTTCGGAGCCAACGGGACTCTCGGAACTCTGGCGAATCTTCCGCTCGGCACCATTCTCCTCAATCCGACGATGGCTATCGGTACTGCAGCAGGTCCTCTAAATGTGGACTACCTGACTTGTGCCTGCGAAATCCCGGCCCGCGTGTGATGACAATGGGGGACTAGTTCCCCCACTAAAGGAGATCCAAGATGCGCCCAATTCAAATCAGTAAAACGGGGACAGGTACTACTGCCTGGGTTCCGCTCAATTACTGCGATCCTAATTTCCTTGTTGGTTTGGGGTTGACCGTCAGCGGTACGATCACTACCGACGTGGAACACACTTTCGATAATGTGCAGGATTCTGCTGTCACTCCGATTGCGTTTAAGCATTCCACGCTGACTGCTAAGAACGCGAATGCGGATGGAAACTATACAGTTCCGGTTCGAGCCGTCCGTCTGAATAATACGGCAGGAACTGGAACGTCCACACTAACCATCATTCAGGGAGGTATGTGATGGATCTGAATTCTGTAAGTCAATTTATGGACCTGGTTCGTGATCCTGTGAAGTATGCTGAAGCGTTGGAAAGAATGCAAGCAGAACAAGCTCGCATTAACCAGGCTATCGAGACTCTCGGGAAGGTTGCGGAAATCGAATCCATGCATGAGGCCGCGATTGCGGCTTTGGAAGCTGCGAGTACGCAGGCTGCGGAAATTACGCGAGAAGCCGAGAGGGTGGCCGCCGGAAAGCTCGCGAGTTTGCAGGCTCGAGAACTTGAGTTGACGGAGAAGGAGGAAGAAATCACTATCTCCCTTTCCGCTGCTCGGGATGAACTCAAGGCGGCTAAAGCGAAGATGAAAGAACTCGCGGATCGGGAAAAGCAGATTGTTGCACGTGAAGCGGACATCGTGGCCCGTACTGGCTATCTCGACCAGTCCATTGCCGATTTCAATGCGAAGGCTGAGAAGCTTCGCGCAGCCATTCAATAACATGAGCGCTTCCGCCGAACAAATCTCCGACTGGCAATTGCAGGTTCTGATTGATGAAGCCAGTCCAACTGTTCTGTACGTTGGGGATTCGGCACCAGGTTCTGCAACATCCGACTCTGTTTGGCGTATCTACAAGATCGTGATCTCCTCGGGATTGTCCTTGAAGTACGCCGACGGTAACACTCGTTTTGACAACATCTGGGACAATCGCGCCAGTCTAACTTATTAAGGAGTTTCAACATGCCTACCGCATCATATGTAAAAGTAACTTCCGCCAACGAAGATCTCGCCGAGAGTATCAACTGTGGTTCCGACCAATGGGCAATTGCCCTAACTAATACTGTACCAGGTTCTAAAACATTCACCTCGGGTACTACAGATTTGGCCACTTCTGGTGGGTATACTGCTGGTGGAGCAAACGTAACAACAACATCAAGTGGTATGAATGGTTCTGACTTTGTTCTGGTATTAGCAGATCCGACAGTATGGACTGGTTCTGGTGGTGGATTTACTTTTAGATACGCATTGCTTGTAAACAAAACAGTTACTCAAGGTGCCAATGGTACTGTAGTTGCTTATTGGGATTATGGTTCAAGCCAAGCTGTTGCTGCCGGTGAAACGGTTACTGTTGATTTGGATCAAACGGCAACTGTTGGTGTTTTTAAGATTACCTAAAATGGTTTTAACTACGGAACAACGCCGCACATTATATGAGCAGGTTATGCGTACTGCCGACTGCCCTGGCGGAATCACGAAATCGCAACTGCTCGCTGTCGTCAACGCCCTTGACGACTGGTGGGAGGCGACCGGCGCAGCCGCCGCAAACGCAGCGATCCCGCAGCCGCAGCGCGGCATCCTGACCAACAAGCAGAAGGCCCGCCTGTTCATGGCCCTGCTCTCCGCCCGCTACGAGGTTTTCTGATGGCCACCACCCGCGCCGTATTGACGCCGTTCAGCGCCGAATTCCCGTCCAGCAACTTCCCCGGCCTGACCACGGTCAACGCCCGCCCGGTGCTGGCCTTTGACGCGGCGACGCAGGAAACTGCCTACTGGACGCTGGTCGCGCCGCAGGGGTTGAGCGGAACGATGACGGCGGTCATCAGCTACATGATGGCGTCGGCGACCAGCGGCAACATCGAATTCGAGGTCGCCGTCGAGGCGGTCACCGATGCCGACGCCACCGACCTCGACGCCACTACCAGCTTCGATACCGTCAATGCCAGCGGGGCGACGGCGGTTCCCGGAACGGCGGGCTACATCGACCAGGTGTCCGTCACCCTGACCAATCAGGATTCCGTCGCGGCCGGCGACCTGCTGCGGATCAGCGTCAGCCGCGATGCCGACGACGGCACCAACGACACGGCAACCGGGGACCTCTACCTGCTCGCCGTCGAACTGCGAGATGCCGCCTGATGAGCCTCTACGTCGGCGCCACGGCCAGTGACTACGGGCTGCGCACGTCATCGGTCATCAACCACAATTCCGCCTATACGTGGATGGCGTGGGCTGACCTTGTCACGGATACGGATACCTACGGGCACGTTTGGGCGGCGATGTCCGCTACAAGCGACGACTGGACCAATGCAGACTGGTTAGGAACATCAAGCGACGGTGAATCATTACGGGTTGGGTGTGCTATTGGCGGCAGCGAAGCATCAGGGACGGGATCACCGATGACAGTAGGGACGCCGGTACATGTGGCCGTCGTCCGCGAATCAGCGAGCGTGCTCAAGCTGTACCAGGGCGGCAGCTACGCGAATCAGGCCAGCATGGACATCAGCGCACGGTCCGCGACACAGCGCGAAATGCTCGGGCTGCTCAACGGCGGAGGTGGGTATCGCGGACCATGTCGCCTGACCGCCATCAAGTGCTGGCAGGCGGCGCTGACCGCTGACGAGATCGCCGCCGAGATGAGGTCCGTCCGCCCGCTGCGCCTTGCGAACCTGCACTCATGGCACCCGGCCATTGCCAGCGACCTGACGACCGCGCTCAAGGATTTCAGCGGCAACGCCCGCGACTGGGCGGCAGAGGGAACGTTGACGGTGGAGAGCCAGACGCCGCCCGTTTCATGGGGCGCTGGTCCGGTCATCGTCCTGCCGGTCACGGTCCTCACGCAGAAGCTCGCGCCGGTATCCGACGTGGCCGCCGGAAGCTGGCTTCCTTCGT
>ERZ761584.456-NODE-456-length-12742-cov-9.439269_pt1 | contig 12742 bp, 15 predicted proteins | sample MGYA00512168_ERZ761584 | MGnify/ENA primary metagenome ERZ761584 (study PRJEB28899, sample SAMN03785564) | bioreactor sludge metagenome | biome: EBPR Sludge; feature: EBPR Bioreactor; material: 0.22µm filtered reactor supernatant | place: Saint Lucia: Queensland...
GTTTGTGCGTGTTAGCTAAACGAATGCGATAATCCCGCCCCATGGCAGAGGAACTACTTGACGCATACGGATCACTGATTAAGCGAGGGGGCGCTAGGCCGGGTTCTGGCCGTCGATACCAGGGATACGTCAAGCCGGATGAGGTAATCAGCTACGACAAGGCAAAGGCCCGCAAGGAGTCGGCCATGGCAGACTTGCACGAGTTGGATTACAAGGTCAAGTCGGGGCAGTACGTCTCACGCAACGCAGTCCGGCAGGCATCTGCAACGGCCATGGCCGCCCTAGCGCAGACCATCCGCTCACTACCAGATCACCTGGAGCGCCGGGGCGTACCACCGTCGGTGTGCGTGCAGATTGACGCGGCCATCACAGAAGTGCTGGGAGAAACCGCCAAGGCGTTGGAGGCCATATGGAGGTCTGAGACAGACGACCACCCCTCAGACAACAGCGACCTGTTTTGATGGACGAAGAACTGCACTACAGCAACGCTCTATGCGATTTGACAGAGGCATACCGGGCGTTTGAACCACCGCTGGCCCGGTCTGTGGCCGAGGGCGCGGCCAAATCGCTGGTCATCAAGCAGACAGGTGCCCCGAGTGGGCCGTGGAGCGCTGAGGAAACACCCTACATGGTTGAGCCGATGAACATGCTGGCCAGCAGACTGCATGAGGCTGAGGTGTTTGTCGGCCCGGCAAGGACCGGGAAGTGCCTTGACGTAAATACACAGATACCTGTCCCGTCAGGATGGAAGAAGATGGGCGACCTGCTAGAAGGAGACGAGGTTTTTGGGACAGATGGAAACCCGATAACAGTTCTGGCAGCGCACGACGTTAAGTATGGACTCCCGTGCTTTGATGTTCGGCTGTCTGACGGTTCAAACTTGATAGCCGACAGCGAGCACCTTTGGGGTGTCGAGCGTTTCTATTGGAACGAGCCTCACTGGCGATACGAGGTTAAAACAACGCGAGAATTGACCGCAGACCTTACCTACTCACCAAGGAAGGACGGGGGCAGCAGGTTCAGATACCGCATTCGCAATGCCGCACCTATATCTTGCCGGACAACCGGGCTATACATCGACCCATACTTGCTGGGTGTTTGGTTGGGTAATGGTAGCGCCGGGGCCGCGTCTGTTTGCTCGCACAACGACGACGTATCGCACTACGAGACAGCAGCACGAACGGCGGGCCACACGGCCAGCAGCATACCGGATGGGCCAAACACATCGACGACCCGTTTCGATTTGCTTTCGACAAACCCGAACGACCCGCTGGGTACTTTATCGCAGCGTCTGAAAACAATGGGCTTGATGAATAACAAGCACATCCCAGACGAGTACCTTCGTGCGTCAGCAGATCAGCGTGTGGCGTTGTTACGCGGGCTTATGGACACTGACGGATACCCTGGGGACAAGAACCGCCCTGCCGTCGAATTTTCGACCGTAAGCGAACGGATGTGTGGGCAATTCCTGGAATTGGCGAGATCGCTGGGGCTTAAGCCTATCGCCAAGAAAAAGGAGACGACATGGACGCATAACGGCGAGCGCAAGTTCGGTTCCGCCTACCGTATTACGTTTTCTGTGCCTGACGGCTTTGAGGTTTTTACACTGCCGCGCAAAAGGTCTGCAGGGCGTTGCGCAAGTATAGATGTAGGCTACCGGCAAATAGTGTCGATAACGCAGGTTGAATCCAGGCCAGTGCGCTGCATCCAGGTTGATTCAAAAGACAGTCTGTTCCTCGCTGGAGAGGGTTTCATACCGACCCACAACACAGTCGGGCTGCTGCTTGGATGGATGGCCCACACCATCGTCAACGACCCAGGTGACATGCTGTTCATTCAGATGACGCAGGACAAGGCCCGTGAGTTCAGCAAGACCGACGTGAGCAGGGCCATCAACAACAGCCCCGACATCGCCGCGATGCTCAGTGTGTCAGCGTCCGACCGGAACACGCACGACGTTATGTTCCGCAATGGCGCGTGGCTGCGGATCGCATGGCCGACGGTCAGCAACGTATCGGGGTCAACGTATCGCTACGTTGCAATCACCGACTACGACCGCATTGCCAACGCTGACGACGTAGATGGTGAGGGACCGCTGTTCGCGCTGGCACGCAAGCGCACAACCACGTTTTTGAGTCGAGGCATGTGCCTTGTCGAATCAAGCCCTGGAGTTGACGTTACCGATCCAGCGTGGAAACCTGCCACCATGCACGAAGCCCCGCCTGTAAAGGGCGTCTTGGGTATCTACAACGGCAGCGACCGGCGCAGGTGGTACTGGCAGTGTCCAGACTGCCGCGATTGGTTTGAAGCGGCTCCTGGGTTGGCGCTGTTTCACCTCCCAGCCGATGACACGCTGATCGAGACAGTCCGGACGATGGACTTGGCAGCGGTGGCCAAGAAGTACGGCCGGCGTATCGTCTGCCCGTGCTGTGGCGTCGAAATACCCTACAAACGCAAGACAGAGTTAAACAACAACGGCCGCTGGGTGCCGGACGGTCAGCGCCTGATGCCCGACGGAGCACTGGTCGGGACTGAGCCGACATCGAAGGTGGCAGGGTACTGGTTGGGCGGGGTTGCAGCCGCATATCAGTCGTGGGAATCGCTGGTGTACCGACACCTCCAGGGGCTGCTTGACTACGCCCTTACCGGCAGCGAAAAGTCGCTGCAGACCACGGTAAACACCGACCAGGGTGCACCCTATGTGAGCAGGCATCTTTTAGAGGCCCGTGCAGGGGGTAAAACGCCCCATGATCGAGCGGAGGCGGGTATGCAGAGGTATGTGGTGCCAGAGCAGACACGCTGCGTTATAGCGGCTGTAGACGTGCAGGGCGGGGTGAACAGTCGGTTCGTAGTGCAAGTGCATGCGGTGGGTCCGAACATGGAGCAATGGCTGGTGGACCGCTTCGAGATAAAACACTCAAAGCGGCAGGGTATGGGCAGCGAGTTCGCGCCTATCGACCCGGCGAGCCACCCGGAGGACTGGCAACTGCTTACCGACAAGCTGCTGCTTGCGACATGGAAAACACCGGACCCTGGTATCGAGATAAAGGCCAAGAGAGTCGTCGTGGACTCAGGCGGCGAGGATGGGGTGACAGAGAACGCATATGCATGGTTTCGTCAGGTGCGCAAGCTGGGAATGGCCGGTCGTGTGCGACTTTACAAAGGGGCCAGCACCAAGGGGGCGCCGATCATTAAGGAGTCGCTTGTTGGCTCGCCCAAGGGTAAGGGTGATGTACCTCTGCTGCACTGCAACCCTAACCTGCTGTCAGATGCCGTTGCCGCTGGCCTCAAGCGCCAGGAGGGTGGAGCCGGGTACATCCACTTTCCGAAGCCGCGGCATCCGACCTTGAACCCGGACGGCTGGCTGCCTGCGTCTTTTTTTGACGAGCTGGAGGCCGAAGTCCGGGCTGCAAACGGCACGTGGCAACAAATTCGCAAGCGCAATGAGTCATTTGATTTGTGCCGCATGGTGCGCGCGGGGTTACTTTCCCTTGCCGTGGACAAGATCAAGGATTGGAATGCAGTGCCTGCATGGCTCGCCCCGCTGGATCAGAACAGTGAGGTGGTCAGCGTGGATGACCGACGGGCTATGAAGGAAAACGAGTTTATTGCACCTGTACCGGAGCCGGTTGTGCGCGTGGTGGCACAACCCCGCAGGCAACGCAGACACGCCTACGCGAACATTTGATTTGCAGATTGTTTAGTATTGCAGAGCGCGACGAACTGCGGGCCAAGTTGGCGCAGCATTCCGCTAGTATTGAAAAGTCCATGACGACCATGTTTCCATGAATACAGAATCGCCAAAAATACGTAATCCGATGGAATTTGCAGTTCAAAAAGGTCGGGCAGCAGCACTTGCAGGTTTGCCTGAGAGTGCTTGCCCATACCAAGATAAACGAGTAAATAGTGGTCGGCTTTCTTTCTCTCGTGCCTGGATAAACGCCTGGGTCTCAGGTTACAGATCAGTTATTAAGTAAGGAAAGGAGAGATCGTGAGCCATCCGAAATTTAGACATATTGGCAGCCCGATGACGCGGCTAATCGAAGAATGTGCCGAACTACAACAGGCGCTGTGCAAGGCAGATCGTTTTGGATGGTTTAACTACCACCCAGACAGACCAGATCGCACGAATATGGACGACGTGAAATCCGAGATGGACGACGTGGTGGAAGCGATGGAACGGATGCAAGAGTGTATGCGGCAGCTTAAGCATGAGCATTTCAGCGGCGCGACCACCAAGGTTCCATACCCCGGAATGAGTGAAGCGTTTGAGGTGCATTACGGGCAGTCGTTTGTAGACCCTGATTGGAGAAACGACACGTCTATTTTCGTGGTGCCGCCCAGTGGCTTTATTGCACCGCTGGCCATCAGCCATTTTGTTCAATTGGTCTAACGGTAAACGCCGCGCCGTAAAGGAGTGGAAATGCGGGTTCGACTCCCTCATTGAACACCCGAATGTCTCCCCTTAAAACCCGCTTCGGCGGGTTCTTTTTTGCCTATTTATTTCTGCAATAAAAGACTAAATAAATGCCGAAATGCTGCCGCAGGGGGATTTCGGCGCCAGAATGCTATGATTAAGGCAATTCATTTTGGGCGGAATATGGCAATCACACAAACGGACATCGACAACCTGAACGCAGCGATTGCGTCGGGTACGCGCTCCGTCACCATCGGCGGGCAGACCATCACCTACGGCACGGTGGATGCGCTCATCAAGGCCCGCAACGACTTGCAGAAGCAATTGCTTGCGGGTGCCTCGCCGCGCACTCGGTCCCGCCAGACATACGCATACCTTGCAGGCAGGGACTACTGATGGCGACCATTAGCAAGAACGGAAAACGCATTGGCCGACCACCAGGTAAGCCGACCGAGGTAATGCCCGCACCGGATGCCGAGACGATGGCCGTGGCCAAGGCGCTGCAGGTGTTCCGCGCACGCTACGACGCTGCTGGACGGGGCCGCAGGATGGCATCCTGGTCGCCACCGTCATCCGGCCCGAACGAGGCGCTGGTGGGCCTGCAGACGATCCGCGACCGCTCGCGGGACGCAAGTCGGAACGACTGGTCGGGAGAGTCGTCCGTGCAGAAGTGGGCTACCTCGCTGGTTGGTATCGGCATCACACCTCGCTTTACACGGATCAAGGCCAAGAAGCGCAAGCAGGAAATCGCTGATCTGTGGTCTGACTTCGTCGCTGCGTCTGATGCTGACTGCGTTCTTGGCATCTACGGGCAGCAAACGCTGGCTGTGCGGAGCTGGATCGAGTCGGGTGAGGTGTTTGCCCGCCGTCGGCCTCGTTTTATTGACGAAGGCTTGCCGGTGCCATTCCAGGTGCAACTAATTGAGTCTGACATGGTTCCCATGCTCGATGCAGACTCCTACCAGGGGCTACCGCAGGGCAACGTTATCCGCTCTGGTATCGAGTTGGACAAGCGAGGCAAGCGCATTGCGTATTGGGTCTACAAGCGGCATCCTGGCGACCGTCAGGGTGGTGTGATTGAAGCTGATTCGCTGGTGCGCGTTCTTGCGTCAGACATGATCCACATGTTTGAGCAGAAGCGCCCAGGTCAATTGCGCGGTGTGTCGGCGCTGGCAACCGTGCTCACGCGCATTCGCAACATTGCCGACTACGAGGATGCCACGCTTGACCGTCAGAAACTGGCGAACCTGTGGGTCGGCTTTATCACACGCACGCTGCCAACGCTGGACCCGAACGACATCAATGCTGGTGCCCTTACGGGGCTTGAGCAATCGACAGCGGAGGACGGATCAGGTCTGCTGCCGCTCAAGCCTGGGTTGATTCAGGAGTTGGAGGACGGTCAGAATTTCCAGTTTGCCAATCCACCAGAGGCCGGTACGAACTACAGTGATTACCTTCGCACATCGCACCTGGGCACGGCGGCTGCATCCGGCCTGCCTTACGAGGTGTTCAGCGGTGACATCCGCGAGGTCAGCGACCGCACGCTGCGTGTAATCATCAACGAGTTCAGGCGGTTTGCCGAGCAGCGTCAATGGCAGATCATCATTCCGCAGTTCTGCCAGCGCATCGTTGACTGGTTTGCTGACGCAGCGGTGCTTGTGGGCAAGATCAGCCTGGATGAAGCAACGCTTGTTCGTCGCGCCGAGCACGCGCCGCATGGATGGGCCTATATCCACCCGGTTCAGGACGTGCAGGGTAAAGCGCTTGAGGTCACAAGCGGGTTCCGTAGCCGCTCCAGTGTCATTGGCGAGCGCGGCGACGACCCGGATCGCGTCGATGCCGAGCGCAAGATGGACAAGGAGCGCGAGGATGCATTGGGCATTACCCCGCAGCCTGCAGCGCCCGCAAATCAAGACAAACCGCCCAAACCGGAGAAGGCTGATAAGCCTGTTGCCGACAAGCCGGCGGCACCGACCGCGTTGGAAAAGGCAACCTTGGCCAAGGTGCAGGCCGAGGAAGCACTGTTTCTCGCGCAAGCAAAGGCCATGGTGGAACCGCCAGCTACCCCTAAAGTTGTTGCCGACTACCGCGAGATCGCGCTGACGGAGCGCATCGTTGACCTGATGGCCCGCGATGTCGAATGAACTCAACCTCATCGCGGTTATTGCAAAAAGCCTGTCTGATTTACAGACCCGGTTTCGCACGCTGGCAAAACAGCAGGGACCAGAAGGACCACAGGGACCGCAAGGCCCGCAAGGCTTGCCTGGGGCGGATGGACGTGACGGTATCGACGGCAAAGATGGGGCAGATGGACGTGACGGTATCGACGGCAAAGATGGGGCGGATGGGCGTGACGGTATCGACGGCAAAGATGGGGGCAAGGGTGAAAAGGGCGACCCACCCGAGCATAAATGGGATGGGTCGAAGCTCAGTTTTCGACACCCTGATGGCACGTGGGGAAAGAAGGTTGACCTGCGTGGCCCAGGCCGGGTCGTTGTTGCAGGCAGTTACCCTGCCGACGGGCCGACTGCCGCAGTCGTTTACCCAGGTAAAATGCTCGTGTGGGGGCAAGGTCGTCTCAACGAAGTGCTCCTGTACCTGGACTCTGCCAAAACGCAACTCGCAGAGAGGCGTGTTCTCAACTACACCGGGGCTGCACTCACCTCCATCGACTTCTTCGATGGTGACGGCACCCAGACTAAAACACGCACGCTCGCCTATAGCGCGGGTGTGCTCTCAAGCGTCACGGAGGGTTAAATGACCACATGGACCGTAACAGACAGGCGTACCGGTGCAATCGTCCACGCTTACACGGCGGATGAGCCGTATCCGTTTGAGGGCATGGGGTTTGACGTTTGCAACCACATTGCCGAAGTGCCCAATCCTCCCACACCGGCGCAGCGCAGGCTGACGAAGTTGGCGTTCATCGGGCGGATCGGAGATGACTTTGCAGGTATCCTGGACGCAGCCAAAGTCAGTGTCCAGGTGGAGTTGTTCATCCGCATGCTGGACTGGGCAACCCCGGACCCTGATGGTACGAGCGTTGACCTTGATGATCAACGGGTGATTGCTGCGCTGACCGCGCTAGAGGCCGCTGGATTGATTGGCGCAGGGCGTGCGCAGGAGATCATGGCGTAATGGCCACGGTTTACAGCCTTGTTTGCTTTGGCGGTAGGACGGGCAAAACCGTCACCATCAGCAACGCCAATCCTGCGGTGTTCACTCTGACGAACCATGGGCTGCGTGACGGGACCGGCGTGGTGTTTTCTACCACTGGCGCTTTGCCGACGGGCATCACGGCTGGCACAACGTATTACTCCAGGTCTACAGCGGCCAACACCGGAAACCTCTATGACACGGCTGAACATGCCATCGCCGGTGGATCGACCGGGCGCGTGGCTACGTCGTCTGCCGGGTCCGGTACGCACACTGTCAAGGGGGCTTACTTTTCTGGGCTTACCTCTGCTCAAAAACTGCGGTATGGCTCCGCAGGAAGCGAGCGCATTTACGACGGTCTCGTGTCTTGGAATTCCGGGCGATCTGGTGCTTCGGCGCTCGATGAAGAAATTTGCGAAATCGGTGAAGCCTTCACCGAACTTGTTACGTCTTTCCTTAACATCACCGTTCCGTCTGCTGTGCGTGAGGTCACAACGAAAGTAGACGGCGTGCGTTCTGCCGCGTTTCACAACGGCGTATTGGGTGCCGGGTACATCTTTGACTGCACCTACGGATCATACGGCCAGCTTTGGTTTACGAAGCATTTCACGACCGTGGACGGGTTCACAACGCGCACATCGTCTGCAAATGCGGATCCAGGTATCCATATCAACGCTGTGAACTGCTCGGTATTGGGGATGGTGGTTTACAAAGCAGTCACGGCAACCGCCGGTGCTGGCATGAATATGACCGCATCATCAGGTTCGGTCATTAAAAATTGTCTTGTTGTCGGTCAGTACAACGGCATAGAGATTAACAATTACGTTTTTGCCGCAACCATCACCAACAACACCGTGGTAAAGAGCGTGAACTACGGTATCACGCGCGTATCAGCCGGTACGTTCTCAATCCAAGGCCACGTCTACAACAACATCTCAGTCGGAAACGGTACGAACTGGCAAGGCGCGAGTGCCCCGACATTGCTCGGTGGATCGAACAATGCGGGCGAGTCAGGAAATACTGTGTGGGGATCGTCAGCAGTGACGATGAGCACATCTGATTTTGCTGACTACGCTAACAACGACTTTCGCCCTGCATCGTCATCTAGTCCGCAGACTGAGGGCGGCGCTTTGTACTACGGCCCACTGGCCTATGACATCGCAGATGCCGTTCGCCCTAACTACACAAACGGTGGGGCTGCGTATTACGACGTTGGTGCCTATGAGTTCGATCATGGATATGGCCCGTGGCCACTATCAACAACGGTGACATTCGCCGGAGTCAATGCAGGGTCAGAAATTCGCGTGTACCTGCCTGACGGCACAGAAGCTGCAGGTGTCGAGTCGTGTGATGCGAACCACGTGCTCACGTGGACAGTGTACGCCGAAGGAAACGCCAACAACGTTGTGACTGTACGCATCGTCAACACAGCGTACAAGATAAAAGAGTTTAGTTATACAGCTTCGGCGGGTGTGCAGACATTGCCTGTGCAGCAGGAGCTTGATAAATGGTATGTGAACCCGTAGGAGTAAGACATGGCGAAAATCGTCGATCCAGACAGTCTGACGTATAGCGTCAACAGCGCAACAAATATGCTGCGTATTGACACCACAGCAAAAACCATTCAGTTGGTTGCCGGAGGTGCCCTGGTTGCAGCAGATGGAGTAACAGGTCAGTGCCTGTTTTCAAAACTGAAGGAAATCATCAAAGCCAGCAGCACGCTGATTTCCGTACCCCTACCGATACGCGAGATGATCCACGATGAGTCGATGGAATTGGTCAACGGCTGGACGTTCGCAGACACCACGACGTTGAAGATGATTCGTGATTGCGGCGTGGCCTACGTCAACACCTCTGGGGTGATCACGGCGATGTACGCCTGCATCGTGACACTGGGCGGGATCATTTCCGGTGCGCCGTACTTCGTACAGTCAAGTAGCACCACAGCAAGCGCTGGCAGCTTCACGCATGTCAACTTGAGCACCACATTCGGGGTCAATGAACTGGTGCAGATTTACAGTGATACAAATGGCGATGGGACACCGGACTACGACTATCGCAGCTATTTCAAGGTGTTTCTGAGGGAGCAGGGCAAGACCTACGACGAGAGCAGCAACACTGACATCGGCTACTCCACCCTGACATACAAAAAATACAACTTCCCAATCACGCATGCTGCGGATGCTGGCGTAACTGCCGACGATACGACGGTGGACGCTTACACTGGGCTTGCGATCCAGTGGTACGCTGCAGCGCAATCGGCATCGTTGGGCAGTAACGGCCCCTACGATTTTCATGTGCTGATTACCGGCAACAACAAAACACACAACGAGATTTACTCGTGGGTGCAGCGCCAGTTGCGCAAGACGACTGACATCGACGCAGACGGAACAAACGCGAAAAACGGCAACGTGACTGCGGCGCTCGTGCGCATGGACGGCACAACGCTAAAGACCATTTACCAGGCCGCTGGAGGCGTGCACATCGTCTCCCCGAACGCTGCCAGCCTGAACAACATCAGCGAGCAGGACGACACGCAGGCATACCGCACATACCCCCTGTCCGTGGCTGTTGAGTGTGAGTTTGATTCGTACCTCACGGGCGACGCTGACAGTTACTTTTGGGTGTTTGCTACGGCAGACTATGGCACGCCAGGCGCAACCCCGCTACTTGACTCTAGTTCTGCCCAGATGAAGGGCGCGGCAACAAGCAATACCTCGTTTGCCTACACCTACTCGACGGACGTGCCGCTGACTGGCGTGGCGCTCGGCAAAGCTGGGGCCAAGATTGCGACCGTCACGACAACGCTCACTTCCAGCGGGGCCAAGTTGGTCTTTACTCCAGGGCTGGAGCGGTGGTATCAGACGTAAGGACTGATCCGTGGCATACACCTTCGACGGATCAACAAAGCGCGTAACCCTGCCCAGTGGCATGGTTACGCTAGACCTGATCGACCTCCACAGCCGTTGGAAAGAATGGATTCTTGCAGGCCATGCTGAATGCCTTCTCGCCTTCAGCACGGTAGGTGGTGAGATCACGGAAATCCCGCTGTACCTGTTCATGCAGAACGGTTGGCTGATCGTACCGCAGAGCGCTAATCACGTGCTCAACGTCACCAACGGCATCCTGGTGGGACAAGGGGCTGCTGACCCATTCACAGACCCGGTAGGGAGCTACAAAATCCGCATCAACAGGCAGGTGCCGGGGATCGCCATCGGGTACAGCACGAGTGGTGGAAGCAGCGGTCCGTCTGCCGCAGACATCGCCGCAGCAGTGCGTGCGGAGCTGACAGCGGAAATGGCACGCATTGACGTGCCGGTGTCCACACGATCCACGATTGCCGATATTTTTGCAGCAGTATGAGGTACATCAGAAGCATCCTCGACTACATCCTGCGTGTACTGATCGCAGCCGACATCACTCTCAACGTGGTGCTCGGCGGGAAGCTCGGTGAGACGCTGTCCGCTTCGGCGTGGTTGGGCGAGCAGCAGGGGAAATTCTTTCCGTGCATATTCCGACCGATCATAGACTTCCTGTTCTGGCCCTTTGAGCGGAACCACTGCAGCAAGGCATACCACTCCAAGCTCAACTACACGCAAAGGCCGAAGCCATGACCGCAGAAATCCCACCTGTAGTACCTGAACGTCGCCAAAACTGGCACACGCCTGACGACTGCTTCAAGCTCCTCGACGTGCAGGCAGCGATGGACCGCATACTGCATCGGCTGAAAGAGGGTGATGACCGAATGGATTCGATATTCGGGCACCTTGAGGCGAATGACGTGAGAATGGGCTGCATGGAGGACCACATAGCTGGTAATCATCGCGTCGTATGCGATGACATGAAAGACTTGAAAACAGAACTGAAAGAGAACTCCCAAAAGACCGACAGGATTTTCGAAATTGTCGAAATGGGGGAAGGACTTTTCAAGGGTGTGAAATTCACCGGGAAGTTGGTGCGTCGGATCATCATGTGGTTCGGTCCACCTGTCTCGGTAATCCTCGGAATATGGTACGTCATTCGCCCTCCGAAGTGAGGCACACCGTGCGCCTGAGACACCACAACGCAGCATATAGGGTCATCAGCGCCTGCGTTCTGCTGATGCTCACTGCGGCAATCTTTATCAACCGCAGGGTGCAGCGATGGATGATGACTTAGTTGACCTGATCTGGCGAGGTGCGTTGGCACTCCTGGTTGTAGCAGGTGCGACCGCCGTAATTTTCCTGGATGTGAGGTTCTGATGGACGAGCAAATGACGATGATGGTGCTTGAAGCCATGGCGCAGATGTCTGAGGCATTGGTGGCGAGAATTGAGTCGCTGGAGCGCAGACTTGACGAGGTGCATCAGTGTTCGTGCAAGAAGTGGGTGAACGAATTACGTTCAGGTGCGATATTCGAACCGTGCACGCTCGGCGATGACTTAACCCAAGATGAGATTGACGATCTTCTTGTTGGTGGCATTAGCGAAATCATGCCGCAGGGGTAAATCTGTAAACGTTGTTTACAATTCGCACAATTACTCAAGGATTGTGCATGCGACCATGTTTCTCATTCAAAGCCCAAGCTGGGGATAAGCCCGCACTATTGGCAATTGACGACGAGATTGGATTTTGGGGAACCCAGGCAAAGGACTTTCGTTCTGCGCTGGAGTCCGTAGATTCTGACAACCTCGAAGTCGAAATCAACTCCCCTGGCGGCGATGTATTCGCGGGCCTTGGCATGTACAACATGCTGCGCTCGTTTGCGACCAACGGCAAGACGGTGACGACTCGCGTGACTGGCGTTGCAGCCAGCATCGCCAGTATCGTGATGTTGGCCGGTGACAAGCGCGAGATGCCGAAAAACTCGTTCGCCATGATCCACGGTCCCTCGACGTTCGCCTTCGGCACTGCCGATGAACTGCGCGATGCCGCCGACGTTACGGACAAGATCGGTGCTTCGCTCCGCAAGGTCTACGTTGACCGCATGGGTGTAAGCGACGACGAAGCCACTTCGATGATGGCAAAGGACACCTGGCTTACTGCCGACGAGTGCCTGAGCAACGGGTTCGCTACCGACTTGATCGAGAACGTCAGCGCCACGGCCAAGTTCAACATGGATCGCGCCGACTTGCCTGAGCACGTCAAAGCGGTGTTCCAGGCCACAGCGACGAAGACGACCGACGATGCA